>Ga0209611_10001091_pt1 | contig 44943 bp, 36 predicted proteins | sample S1TSphgellanicum_3_FD_187693 | JGI IMG/M metagenome (GOLD analysis project Ga0209611, IMG submission 187693) | Host-associated microbial communities from peat moss isolated from Minnesota, USA - S1T2_Fc - Sphagnum magellanicum MG (SPAdes) (version 2) | ecosystem: Host-associated > Plants > Peat...
TCCCACCGCACCAGAGGCGAATATAAAAACCTTCCCCTCCCCCCCCCCCCCCCCCTTCCACTACCGAAAAAATTAGTGGTTATATAAAGAAGCGTGTTTTTGAAAATTTCCAAAACTTTCAGGAACCAAGGTTCAAAATGTCAGAACCGGGGTCTTGGGTTTTCTCATGTCGGGTAAAAGAGTAAATACTCGGATTAATAACCTGAGGGTACACACGGCTGGTTCTGATACCTGCACAACGTCGGTCGGGACCACTGCACGTTTGGGGTGGCTGGAGTGGCGTAGCCACGGGTGTCCGAAGGTCATGGGTACCACTAATGAACTTGTAAAGTAAAATTTTTGTCTTGGTCACATGATTCTTAAATTGTCTTTTTGGAAGAAAGCTCAATCAAAATAATTATAATTTTAAAATTACACTTTGCATTTACAACTCCTTAAATCAAGGTGGATTTTATGACAATAATATCATTTTGAATATATCTTAACTGCAATAGTTATAATATAACTACCATTCTGGCATTAAAATGCAATCACATTCATGTAAACTTTCAAAACAAGTTGTAATGTTTTTATCTTGTTTTTAATCAATTAAAGTATCATTAATGGTTTCATTTGCTTCGTAAATTTTTCTCAACATAATTGATGTTGTACTTGTTACAATGTCATAAACCTCTCCGCACATTTGCAATAAATTCTCATCACCCAATCTTGCAAAAATCATTGTTCTTTTAATTTTGTATAAAATTAATTTTTTCTCGTGTTTATATTTTTTTCTCAATACTTGGACTTACAACCATACTCAAAGCACGAAACAGGTCATAGCTTAACCTTGTAAAAACATCTTTCTAGAACAACTCTCAAAAAACTAATTCTTCATATATTCAACTATTTTCACATGCATCCATGTGCTCTAACTCTTGGTTGAATGTCAACAAACTCTTTCAAAATTTAGCAATGCATTCATCATATTCCAATGTTATGCAATAAATACTCATTGGAATGATCCACTTGTGCAATGACTCAATGCATGGCCATAATAAAAACTAAGACCACCAATATTTTACATCTTCATTCATCTATTGTGTGTGTATAGTAAGAATCAAAAAGTAGGACAAAAAAAATGGTCAACCTAATCCTCTCACATGTGAGTCCCTCATATTTACTAATTTGAACTTCAAGTTGGACCATGTGGCTCTAAGCTTTTAAACACACTCATACCTTCTCCCAAAAAAATTATTGTTTAATGCAAAGAAAGGTCCAATTCAAAGATTCAATCTGCTTCAAATTGATCCTTGGGATTTTAAACCTTGGAAGATCATCTAAAATGCCCTAAATTTGGACCTTTACATATGGGATAATTCAATACTTTTCCAAAGGGTCAATAAGGAAATTTAATAATTTTGATCGCCTAGTTAGAATGATTGGTTCATGTGATAACATTCAATTAATCATCATTCTATATTAGTAACCCTTTCTATTGTTGAATGAAGTGTAGCTCACCTTCATCTTCAAGGCTTGAAGGGATATATCTTTTTGGAAAACCTTTTCAAGTCTTTAAGGCCCACTTTATACAAGTCAAGGTCAAGATTGAACTCAAAGTGAACAATCCTATTAGTGCAACCATTGAAATTAGCTCCAAGGGCTTTGCACTAAAAGTCATCAAGGCCAAATAAAAATATAATATTTTAATCCATGATTGTTTTGCCCCGTGGTGGCCCCAAGGACAAGAAAAGATACCTATCAATTTGGAAGTGAGGGAGCAAATTTGCAACCCTTTTGGCCAAATGTTGTAACAATAAAATATTATTTATTCTTGGCATTTACACCATGCTATAACCATCTTATTTCATATCTTTCCATTTTTATCCATCTTCATTTTGCCTTTGTATATTTTTTTAATTTTATGATAACAAAAAAAATCTAAAAGCTTATTTAACATTGAAGACTTGTTTCCAACTTCCTGGCTTCCACAACTTTGTACAATAAATCTTGAACTTTCAAAAAAAACATTATTTTATTTAGTAACTTAAATCCTAACTACAAGCCAAAAATATTCAAATTTTCCCCTTATTGGTGTCAAGTTTTTATGGGATCGGCTCCTATTGTAAAGTGGGCCTAAAATGACTTTCCAAAAGAATCTCGATTGTGAAAAAAATCATTTTTGTAACTTTTGAATGAAAGAGTAAACTAAAGAGCCAAAATGATGAAGAGACATTGATTGGTTGAAATATTATAGGGTAAAGTGTGAACAAATGTGAATAGCACCTTTTGTTAGTCCAAGCAAAAATGTCATTGGCCCAAGTGTTAAGGTTAAGGATGTGATGTGGCGAGTAGAAGGGCTAATACAATGAATAGGAATTGATTGGTTCAAAATAATATTTTATAATTTCAAATAAATTTTCAATAAAAACATCACTCGAAATTCAATAACTCTTTTTTCATTAGTTTAAAAATAATGAAATAACAAACATGCATAACCCCTTGTCAAAAGCTTTCCAAAGATGCCAAAAGTGCAATGATGGGGCCCATGATTTTGGAGGGTTAAAGTGTGATCACAAAACAAAACATGCAAATTGTCACATAATATTTCTGTCCTTTAAATGATATCCACAAGGATGATAAATATTCAACATACTAAATTGAGAACACATGATGGTTAGCATGGTGAAGCCCCAAGTGTATCCTTGAATCATGTTGGAAATGTTTTTATAACTCCACACAACCTTAAATTGTAGGGATACCAAACTTTGACCCGCTTTTAGATGCATCACAATGTCTCTACACATACACTTAATTATGCATTACCTTTTTAGGTTGAACATCAAGGTATTGTGTAATTATTTTATTTTTCAAACTTCACTTCGGCCACAAACTAGTAGCTTAGTTTCCAAATTTTAGACATCCAAGGTAATAATTTCTTAAAATTTTGACATATTAAACAGATCATTTATAAAATATTTTAACGTTTTCAAAAATAATTTAATTAGTGCCAAACTTGAAAAGGTAGTATGATTTACAAATTGTCCAATATTTCATGTTTATGGGTGATGATGGGAAAACAACTTGCACACTATTTTGGAATGTGATAAGCATTGTTGAAGGCCCCCTTAGTGGGTGTGGATGGATATGCTTTTAACACCATTGTGAACATTCCTCAAAATGTGGGACCAAATGAAAATTGTATTAGCTATATTTTCATTTATAATAGTGGACCCTTGTGCTTTGAGCCCAAATGGGATCATCTTCAAGGCTATAATGAAGATAACTTTTTAGGAAACCTCTTCAAAGTTACAAGAACATGTTTTTATTTTATTTTTAAATCATTGGTTCAAGTGTGAAGAACTCAAGTGTAAAGGATTTGAGATGTGAAAGGGCAAACCAAAAAGTTAGTATGATTAAGAGGCATTGATTGGTTGAAAAAAAATTAATAATTAATTTTCAATGATTAAAAAAATCATTTTAGGTTTACCTTGGCAGCTTCAACACATGGTCATCAAATAATTAATAAATTTTAAAATTTTCATTTTGACAAATGGAATATTGGGGAAGGTTTTAATATTTTCCTTCACAATTTTTATTTTTTTTAAATTTCAACATTTATGATAATAATATAATTAGTGTTGAAGCTGCAAAGGTAGTAGGGTTATATATATATATATATATAGATTTTGTCATCCATCTTCAGAATCCATTTTATCATCCATCGTTTTCAGGAACACGATCAGGAATGGTATTGGTGTGAAGATCGTTTCATTTCGTCCAAAGAACGATTTAGGGTTTGGGGTTTAGAATTTGAGAAATTTTTTTGTTCAGAAATTGTATGTTTTGATACTCTCGTTTCATTTTCATTCAGGAACGGTATGTTAGAACTTAGAACCATTCCATTTCATTCAGGAACACATTAAGGAATTTTGTATGTTTGAAATTCATTTCATTCAGGGAACATTCAGGAATTGTGTGTTTGAAAAATTATTTCATGCAGGAAGCATTTGAAAGGAATTGGAAGATAAACTGAAGTCATTTCCATTTCATTCAGGAACACATTAAGGAATTTTGTATGTTTGAAATTCATTTCATTCAGGGAACATTCAGGAATTGTGTGTTTGAAAAATTATTTCATGCAGGAAGCATTTGAAAGGAATTGGAAGATAAACTGAAGTCATTTCCATTTCGTTCAGGAATTTGTGGCAATAATGAGATTGTTGCATCAATATGGTTCCTTCCTGGCCTCCTGTAGTAGTAGGAGTAGTAGTAGCCGTGCTCCTCCTGTCCATAGCTTTTGCCTTCCTCCAGTTTCAAACTATGAAGCTGCAGCTCCACAGGTTTCTTGGCTTTGCAATTTAGGTGGGGGCTGCTGCTTCTCACGGGCATCTGAGTGCAGCAGGGCAGTGGGAAAGAATGGGAAAACCTTAGGGAACAGTTTAGGGTTGCAGAATAATAAGAAGGTTATGAAAGGCTTCAAGGCTTCTTCAGTGCAGCCTCCTGCTGGAGATGAGGCTGATGTTTATGCTGCAATATTTCCAACTCTTTCCAGAGCTGCTGCATCGGTCCTGGAAGTGGGAGACTTGAATGGCAATGCATGTCACTTACTTGACAAATCCAAGAAAGAACAGGTATATTTCTGGGGTTGAGACTTCGGGATTAAGTGCAGTTCTTGAGAATTGTGGTAGTAATTGACCTGGAGCGGCCGTACTCTAGTCAGTTATGTTGTATGACCAATTGTATGATATCTTGGAAGGATAATTCGGTGGCAAAGGTTTGCAGGTATGTCTATTTTATTGCAGTGAGACAGAGGATCTAGCGAGGCGCATTGCTGCAGAGAGTTATTCAATTCAGCTAAAATCAATTAGATGGGGGTAAAACTCTCATTGCTTCTATATCTCTTTATGCTGGGCTTGGAGTCAGTGCCACAAGGCTATTGCCAGCCTAGTCTCAAAAGTACACAGTCCCTTTTCAATTTGTGAAGGCAACAGTTTTAGGACTTGAGGAAGAACAGAGACACTGAGATTTTTGGGTTTCTTTGCAGGGCATTTCCTGATGGATTTCCAGATTTATTTGTTCCAAATGCTCGTGGATTTCGCAGTCAGCATGTGGCATTCCTGGCCTCCTTCAGCTCTCCAGATGTCATCTTTGAGCAGCTTTCTATCATCTATGCCCTGCCCCGCATGTTTGTCTCTTCATTCACAGTTGTGTTGCCCTTTTTCCCAACTGGAACTTTGGAGAGAATGGAGGATGAGGGAGATATTGCAACCGCATTTACCCTGGCTAGAATCCTCTCTGACATTCCTATTTCAAGAGGTGGACCCACAAGTCTTGTCATATTCGACATTCATGCTCTTCAAGTATATACAGACTTTGCTCCCTCCCAGTTTTTATTATAAAAAAACTCATTGATCTTGCTCCATCCAAATTGAAGGCATCTTAACAGCACAAGGCAGCAGCGAGAAAACATGTTGTGATCACAGTTAGTGAGGTAGAGGTTTCTGGAACTAGGATTTGAGCTGTATCCAATGGCCCTCTACTTTTTGCTGGATTCAGGAAAGGTTCTACTTTGGAGACAATGTTTTGCCATGCTTTGAGAGTGGAATCCCATTGCTGAAGCATCGCATCCACCAGCTTCCTGATTCCAGTAATGTAAGATCTTGAACACCATATTATAAGTCTATTACAAGCATGTGTATACCTTGCCCTTTCTGCCTCTCAATATCTTGTTGACATGATGATATATGAAGAAATTGAACTCCATCAATTTTGATTATGTGCCTTATGTCATCCATTATTTGCTGATGTGGTTGCATCAAGTAGCTGACTGCTCAAAGTTTTTTTGGGGGGTTGGGGAAATGCTGGATGGTATTAGGTCAGCATTGCCTTTCCAGATGAGGGTGCATGGAAGCGATTCAACAAACAGTTGCAACACTTCCCCACAGTATGTCCAATGTCCATCCAACAGTCATTTAAGGTCATGTTTGAACTGGTGGTACTTGAACCTTCAATGTTGCATAAAATGAAGTGTGCATGAAAGGGCTGACAGAACTGAACTGATGCATAGAAAGGTCATATGCACAAAAGTGAGGGATGGCAATGAGCGCATTGTGAAATTGAAAGAGGGAGACCCACAAGGACGCCATGTCATTATAGTGGACGACTTGGTTCAGTCTGGAAGCACTTTAATTGAGTGTCAGGTTTGTTCTGTCAGCACCTGAACCCACCTATGAGAAATGGTTTGGAGCAATATATGTTTTCTGATAGATGATTTTTTGTCTCAAAATTCTGCAAAATATATTGGAATCCTAAAAGGCATACTTTTTGCCAGATGACAGATCTGAAAGTCATATGAGATAAATGCAGGGTCACTTCAAAGTTCAAATAGCTCTGAAGTTTGGGTTTGGGTTTGGGGACTGCACCTCTCATAATTCATGCATGCCCAATTTGGTGGTACACATGCAGAAGCTTTTAGCAGCAATGGGGGCAGCAAAAGTGAGTGCATATGTAACGCATGCAGTTTTCCCCAAGAGGTCATGGGAGCGATTTGATCATGACAATGGAGGTTGGTTCCTGTTTTTCCTCTTGATTCTTTTTCCTTTGCTCTGTTCTGTGTCTTTTTAGAGCATGACTGACCAGTTGGTTATTGACAAGATGTGGGGACATTGAGACTCTTCATGTAGAAAATGAGGAAGAGAAACTAAGACCGCATGGGAATGTGTAGTAAGCTGATGAAATTCTTCTGCAGAGGGTCCAGAGCATGGATTTGCACACTTTTGGATTACCGACTCATGTGCCAGCACTGTGAAAGAGATTATGGGAAAACCACCATTTGAGGTTCTGAGCCTGGCAGGCTCCATAGCATCAGCACTACATGTCTGAAAAAATGTACCTTTCAACCACCTCTTTAGCCTGGCTTGTGACACTATGTACATGCAAACCCTACACTGGGCAAGTTTAAGGTCCAACAATTTCTAATGTATATTATAAACATGTTATAATTGCTGCACTGTTCACTGCCAGTTCTCTCTTAAAGATCCAAGTAGCTGAAGAAGGACGTCAGTTAGGGTAAGTACATAAGTATGCACATAGAAGTGCATGTCTGATTTCAATTCTCCCAGAAGTACCATAGATGCATTTGAGAGTATTTGTCATGGAAAGATCAGTGGAAACTCTTGTTAAAAATAAACATAAAAAGGTTCTTTATTCTCCTGATACCCATAAGCATCACAGATATGCTAATGAAGCAGGTTTGATTTTGAGCAAAATAACCAAAGATTCCAGAAAAATTGGCACAAAGCAAATACGTTTCACAAGGGTTAAAAAGAAGGGGGTGAAATCTTGTTCTACTCCAGGCTGAAACTAAGCTGCATCCACCCTATTATCATAATGGCCAATGTTCCTCACTCAGAGCTCTATTCAATCCTTGGTAACGATTTGAGTTCCTCTTATTGGACTCAACACATAGTGATTGATCTATTAGGGGTCAGTTGACATTATGCATCTCTCAGCAACCCAATCAATACCAACAAGCAATTTGTCAATTTTGATTGCCAGCAGATGAGAAAGAGGGTTGCAATTTGTCTACAGCCACACAAAGTGACTTTGAAAAATTCAATGTCCTTAGTCTCATCAAGCTTACAAGAAAATTGACAGACTCAAGCTCACCAACAGTTTGTCACCTGCTAATGTTTTGTAGCTAGAAGTCATCCTAGCTGATGGGCTCACAACCTTCTGCAGTCCTTGCGCCTCACCTCCAGGCCCTTGAAAAGACCAGGTAAATCACCCAGATCACTTACTGACATCATCTGCTACCACTAATTCATATACCAGATGACATAATTCTGATAGAAGGCATTTTACCCTGATCTGACAGAGGGATAGAACTCTTCATTTGCCAAATTAAGTAGACTCCAACAATGGACTGTACAAGGATTTTCTCTATAGCCAATAGTGAGCTTTTATCTCATCTGCATACTCAATTCTCTACTACAATTGTGGCATAGGGACAAGGCAATCATATACACGCTCCATTCGAGCTGCAATTGAAAGCTTGTAATATGTAGACAGCCTTGGTTTTGCAAGATCCACTATGTCTTTCTGCAAGCTGCAAAGCAGATCAATTCAAAAAAGATCAGCAAATAATAGGAGCTGCATCCCAACATGTTGACAGTTACATAGGGTCAGCAGTCATAGGTTTCAGGTATACTGTTCAGTATCTAGAATCTGGTCTGAAGTTCTTCTCAACAGTTTGAATTATTCTCACCATTTCAAACAAGATTGCAGAATATTGAAGCATGATGTCAGTTAAGGCAGCAAAGCCACCAGCCTCTGAGGTTAACTAGTCTGCTAATCCAATGTTCCTAGAAACAAATCACATATTACCACTAAAAAGCTCAGTGGATGTTCAGTGTGCCCAGATCAGATCTTATAAGACTTGCTAGAACATCTGTCAAAGGAACCATCTCCCTTCATAAGTGCCAAAAAATCCTCCAAACTTACAATTGAAGTCAACCTGAAGAGAAATGAAAGAGGACCAAATAATAGAAAGGTTACAGATATTTCAGATCACACAACATAACAACAACAAATGTCAACTGATGTCGTCAACTCCCTGCAATGGGTGCAGGTTAATGTTTAACATCAACCAACATCTTAAGTTTCTGTCACAAGCCTAGCAGCAACAGGAAACCTCAGCCATGATGCTGGCTAGGTTAACAAAACCTAATAAAGAAGGAAAAGGCCAGAAGAACCCAAGAAGAAAGGGGAACATACAGAAACAGGGAATGGAAAGAAAAGGAAAAGACCAAAAAAAAACAGAAAGGAGAAGAAAAGAAAGACACATGATAGGAAAACTTTAAGAGCTAGATCTCCAGAAGACAAGTGGGCTTAGAACAGCTCTGCACTTAGGAGTAAGATGCCTCTGAAATAATCATTTTGAAGATTCCAAAGGCAGAAATACCAAACATAAATCTTTTTTTTAAATCAGATTCAAAGAAAGTTAGAAGGGTGAAGTTTTCTTCCTGTCAGGGGGCAGATTAAAACTTGTGGTTTGAGCTACAAACTCTTGAGAACATAAAACTGACTACTGACCACTCCAAATTTGGCAGAATCTGAAAGAATGGAATCCTCATGAGGGGTACAAATCATGTTATTCCTAAAAATTCTGGCTGAGAATGCTCGTAAAAAATGTCCATACTCAAGCATCGGGACTCTTACAAAATTGCTAAATCCAAGAAATTGCAAGAGACACCACTAGAAGTACAATTAAGTTCACAAAGCAATTCAGGGTAACATGTCTGCATCAGTAGAGTCCTTGTCTAGATACATAAAGTTGGAGAAATCAGGAATATCAGGAACAAACAGATGTCTACACACTTTCTGTCAAAGGAAAACATGAACTGACCTTGACCACTCCCCAGTTGCCTTGGCAGGCTTCTTTACTGCCTTGTATAAGCGGTCAAGGCAGTATATTAGGGTTCCAAAGTGAGCCACAGCATCATCTTCCTGTAAACCGAATACCACCATAAGGTTTAGAGTAAAAGAAAAGATCAAAGAATCCACAAATATGATGACAAGGATGAAAGATAGGAGCAACCAAACCACTTTCAACAGCACATATATGTTTTACTTACTTGGCCCTCTTCAATAGAGATCTGACAAATCATGACAGCCTTCTCAGCATCTGCCATGAGCATGCGCCGCTTCAATTGTGCCTGTCTTCCCCGACCTTCTGCCCCCTTGCCCTGCAGAGTCATACTCAAAAATAACAAATGAAATTGGCATCCAAACACACAAACATGACTCTCCTCTTGTAACTGTCAGTCACAAGTATAATGGGACAGCACCAGGGTTTTTTTTTCAGTTTTGTGATGTAGCAGACATGGCAATCATTCATAAGATGCTTTAGCCAGATTTCATGATAAGAAAATATGAAAGTCAAAAAAAATCTAGTTTTCTTCTATATTTTTTGCTACTCGCTAGAACTTAGAATAGAATCTGGTAGAGATTTTTATTAATTTAGATTTTTTTTTCAAAATTTGGTGACTTAAAAACTCAAAAAACACTGAAATTTCACCACATTGAAAAAAATCACCATTTGGCAAAATTTCGGCTAGAAAAAAAAACCCAGTACAGCGCACTCTCATGGCACATGAATGCTTGATCATACAGATTTCTTCATTCGACAGAGAGAACTTACTCATTACTGGTCTCAAGGACTGCCAACTTCACAAATACATAAGGTGCAGTCTAAGATGGAAGGCGGCATTGTGGACATCCACCAACCTTAATGAAAGGCCTTCGCAATAGCCAGCCTACAGCAGTGGCAAATAATAAGGCAGGTACAGCTGCCAAGACTGCAAAATTGATTTCATTTGCTCGAAGAATCTGGTTCAACTCCAGCATTGCCCTGTGTCCATCAAAAGCCATGTTATGATTAATATAAAGCTTCAACCATCTGTCACCAAACCCTCAAACTACAAACACTAAAACCCTCAAACTATCAGACCACGGCACCTTTGTAACTGTAATAACAGAAGTCAATTAAGAAACTACTGTGCACAGTCTAGCTGTGCAGTTAAATTTCACAAAAATAAGAATCACACGTGAAACAAAAACTGTGAAAACATATTTGTCAGTAACTTGCAGTCCCAGCTGGTATCACTCACGTCTCAATGTCAAGCTTCAGCTTTTGGACCTGGCCAACCAACATAGAAAGAGGATGAGCGCCTTGAAAATTGGTTACTACTGCTATAACAAACCCCAATAGTTTTACAACCAAATTACTTGTGCAAGTGCAGTGTCCACATTAAACAAAGATAAGGAAATGTGATCTGCCTGTTGCACACTGCGGGTCATACAGGTTAGATATTTGCAGCAATGTAAAGGGTGATGTGACTTCACTCGCTTTGAACAGCTAAAAGTTTTGCAATTCCACGTTCATTTTCACAGTTCAAGTTGGAGAAGCACACTTAACCACACTTCTCGTTGGAGGTGGTGATCAGCTAGGTCAAGACAATTATACTAAATTTTAGGCATGCAAATGAATGATAACTATTCACAAGCAGTGGGATGGAACCTGAATAAGCACAGCCCTAACAAGCTCCCCGCTAAGTAGATTCTTTACAGGATGGGTCACCTCTTCTTCATATCTGCATAGACAGGAAACTTAATCAGTTTTCCAGGTCATGCTGCATTCACAATGCCTTTCCAGAACAAGAACCACAAGATAGAAAGAACCAGACAGATCATTAAAGAAAAGTGGACAGGCTACAGGTCCTCAAAAATGCTCAAAAACTCAACATCGCATCTTGCAGTGCCTTTGTTAAAGAAACAGAGCACAAGTACTTAGTAATAGATTGATTAAGCACCTTTCCATCAAGTTTTCCATTAACTCTTGCTCAGAAGCATGGTCTGCTACTTCTGCACCCTTCTTCTGTGCCACATAATCCTTCAGCATTCTGCAACCAAATTTAATATCCCAAATCATATCCTCTCAGATAATTCATACTACTACATGTTACTTTGCTCAGATTTGAGAGAACTGATGACATTATTGATGTACCCTTAAGGTGACGTTATTGATGTACCCCAGGCTTACAAGTGCTTAAATTAATGAATTTTTCTCATGCCTGTTCAGACTTACTCTTATTTGGCTTTGCAATTCTTAACTGGCGGTGGGCAACTGAGGAATAAATTACTAAATCTGGCAAGAGGAACTGCTTGCAAGATGGTCATTTCTCTAAGTATTGGGGAGACCAAGGCTGGAAAGCAGAATCTGTCAACCCAGCATTTCACAGAAGCCCTACATTAGGTTATGCAAGTTGCATCAGGCAACAACAAAGCTGCAAAATAGGAGAATTACATACCATTGACTTTCAGGTCTACAAGGTATGATTTCAGTAAGCATGCACATACCGGTGAAATGATGCAGCAGTAAGCTTGACATCACCAAGCTCCTCCACATCCCGGTGGCGCTTGCGGAAGGTATTGAAGAGTTCATCCCTGATGGACAAAAGCTGACACAGTACAATCCAACATTGCAATTTTTGTATACAAAATCCATGGGCTCACCTCAACAACTACCTCAATGTAAATCATAAGAGAGTGAATTTCAACACTTTGATATTGCGATGACTGGGTGTGGATGTGGTTCTGGGCACAGGAGAAGCACAAAAAAAATTGGAATTACTTGACATAACAATTGAGAACATCTGAGATTTTGAAAAACAGCAATGGAGAGAAAGTCTATAGTTTAAAAGTGAAGTTACCGGTTGTTGAATGTGCTCTTTCAAAAAAGAAGATGAGGCTTCAACCCCTTCTTGAAACCAGCGGTCAAGGTCATTGCTCCCACTAAGCCGGCTGTGAGAGACAAGCCATCCAGATGCTACTCCTAGACCTAGTGCACTCCCACTATACTGCATCCACTTCCTCACCAACTTTCTTGGCCTACGGTATTGCCACATCTGCAACAAGATAAATGTAACAACCATAAGCCATCTCTAGACTCTAATCCTAAGCATTGTGCCTGTTATGGCAATTGCCTGACTGTGCCCACTATGCTTACTATAGGACTGTCAGAGCTTAGGTCAGTAAACACAGTTTGCAAGAGTTCAGATCTCTTTGGTTCATCAATCACTTCCTCTGCAAGGGATGCAGCTCTTGCAGGCTCCAGATATGCACCATATCATAATGTCTTCAACCATGGGACACCCTACAATAAAAAATTGCCTGGGGTTTTGACTTTGGACTCACAATTGAACAGCACTGACCAGATTATGGGTCAGACAAGCAATGAACCACAGCAAGAGTTATGCACTACGTACACACTGAATTGTGCACTAAATTTTTGAAACAAGAAACATACATTGTATATGGATGAATGAAAGGACATTGCCAGAGGAAGCGATAATTTAGTTCCTTACTAAAGTTGTCAAGAAATTGTCGAGCTTCCATAGATTATTAAACAGAATCTGGATGGCCTCCTGCAGCTCACTGTTTGTCCACTCCATTCGCCGCCCCAGTGTGTCTGGAATGTTATCAAATTTGAGGAGGAGTTTCCCTGGGGATGAATTGCCCTGACTATGGTAATCACTCTGCCACATTCCGGAACTGCTTCATCAGATGAGTGTACCATGCATCCCAGCATGAAGCCAAAAACACTCATCCCACTTTACGCCTGTACCCTAGAGCAACATGGGCCTATAATGAGCACATAAGTCCATGCAAGAGACAAACAAAAGTTGAAAGCTTGCACTACTCCAGATCTATAATTGCAACTAACCATGGAGGCAAAACTGCCATCTATCTGAAGACATAACCAGTTCAAAGGTCAAACTTGGATGCAGGATGATGATCTGGTCTGGACATGCCTGTCTGGATTAGTGTCCATGACATGGTTCTAAAACTATCTACTGAGGCTTTAAACTGTTCCACTAGTCAGTGTCCAGATTAAGATGCTGTAGGTAAGTCAAGAAGGATCAGGTCTTTCATATCTCAAGGGCATGAGAATCGTTACCCAGTCATGAATTAGCACAATTTAAGTAAATGGGTAGTAGTCTTCCACCCAGTTGACGAGATTCAAGCACTAGAAGAGAACAAATTCATTAACATCATGTCCCTGTCTTACAGAAGTCATAGGTCCTACAGCCTGCAACTTTTCCTGCATGGAACCCCATGAATTGGAAATTGACTTTTATTTTAGCAGCCAGGTGGTCACCTGCCTGTGGAAGTTCATAGTCTCCTTCCAAAACAGCCATTGCTTTGATAACTGCCACCATGCACTCAGAAATTGCAACCTTTGGTTTGACATGTCCACTGCTCACTTTTGCCCCCATTTTATCCACTTTCATGTGCACCTGAATCCCCCACAAGTGTTTTCATGTTCTGCTTATGAATGAACAGTAAACTTAAGCTTTCCCCAACCTCAGATGAGAAGAAACTGTGACATTAATATAGAAGCAAAACCTCTTACATGCACAATTCATCACACTGTAATAGAAATGAGCTGGTTACACCGCAGACTATTCCAATAGGTATATCTGTTCATTACTTATAAGATGATAACAGTAAGAGGTTCATTACTTCACTGTACATAGAATGATTTGGTTCAGAGAGTCCTGTGCAGATTTCAAGCCATTTAAAGGACTTGGTTCTCTTAACTTTTGTATGACCATGTTGGTTTATGTAGGTTTTTGCAATTGAGTGCCAATCTTCATGTGTCTGGCCTTCAGGAACCAACCCACAAAGCAATAAGTCTACAAAGGTACAAAGGGAAGTTCATTATGAGATGACCTGTCCAATGAGAGTTGCAAGCTGAGTGCGGAAGTCAGTAAGGACTCTGACTCTCTCTGAGATACAAGAAGCTGCTGCTGAAAAAAGTCCCTGTGCTGGAGAGACTTCCCAGAAACACGCACGCACAAGTCGTGAGACTCCCTGAAAAAATGCCCATGGCCCTCTCTCTAAGATCATAAACCGAACCTTGTCACTATCTGTGCCCTGTATCCATCAAACAGTTACAGTGAGGATAGGCTTTATTATCAATGTTTCAAGTCATCTAGAAAATGCAACGATATCTCTCATAAGAATCAAGAAATCTCCATTCTCACAATTGAGAAAATCAAAGCAAGATTAACACTTCATCAACAAGCCACAGAGAATTCCAAAGAAGGAAAGACAAAACAGAGAACAAAGGACCAAGAAACAGAAACCAAAAATAAAATAAAATAAAACACTAAAGCAGTATGAACAACAGTGCCAGTCTCACACCTGTTCAGGGACCATCAACAGTAGCATGTATGATAGTGACTTCTCTATCACAACTTCCCCACTGACTTCATCAGCAGGTAAAAGGCCAGTGAAAATACTAACCTGTGTACCAAATTCTGCTGCAAATCTGGAAGCAACAGGAAGACTCATCCATGCTACTGCCTAGCAACAAACAGCAACACAAGGAAATAACAAAAAACAGAAAGACATAATGGGATAGACAAAACACACAGAAAAAGACAGAAGGGAAGAACAAAGAAAATGCAACCTGCAATCACCAATCACAATGTTTACTACTAGTGCTGTGTGGCAAAAGTGCATGGACACAGGGATGGGGTAGTTCAGGTTAAAATCATATCTCTGAATTGCAGGGACATGTTGATAAAAGCAATTCAAATGTAACAGGACAACAAATGCAGTGAAAACTCAAAACCATATGAGAGTTGCTCACAAAGTGTCAGACAATAAAAGTGATGAGCTACCATGACTACACACTGACTTCCAGGTTAGAATGACCACACTTTGATCCAATACCTCACAGATTAAGGTCCACAAGCACATTGACCAAAACCAGTTCTCAATGACCACTAATAGGCATGTAAATGTGCTACTCATGAAACACACAACAGTGTGAACTTGTCAAACTAGCAAAGCTCTAGCAGGTTCCTTGAATGTCATTGTGCAAATGCTCAAGATAAAGAGTTGCAGGAAGAAGATCAATTCTCATGCCTGATTTGTGAAACCCTAATTTTGAAAACAGCATCAACATCTTCAAATTCTTTTTGGATCCATCTTCTAAGGGATTCTAAAAGAATGCTGGAAGGAAACAAACCTGCTCACGAGCTTTCCAGAACTCTAAGTGTTTGCTGACAAGGTGGAGATGCTCCAGAAGCTGTGCTCCAGCATCCCCCATCGCCTGCACCACTCTCTCCACTGCGCTGATCTCCTCCTTACTCAGCTTCTTCATTCTACCCCGCACAAATACGTGAGAAAAAAACGTTAAACGAGAGAGAGAGAGAGAGAAATCCACCCTCTGGTCATTTCACCTCAGATGAAATCACGGACAACGCAAAATCTCCGAAGCCATTTCCTGTCTCGAGCTCAGGAATCCCATGCAATACATTAGTGCAAAACCATTTCGCAACATTTTTTTATGTTGAGCAAATGATGATACATCGAGAATGAATCAGGGTTATTCTCACTTACTCTGTACAAGGAAGGGAAGACGATGCAACCAACAATGGAACTCCCATCCTGGATTTAAGAACTCCGATACGCCAGCGCCTAAAAACAGCAGCCAGAATTCTGCCATTCGCCACACTCCTGACGTACTCCATTACTACTACCTCTTCAACGGTTCCCCGTCCCCTCCTTTCTTCGTCTCCCACATACCCACCACACCCCAATTCTGGCCTTCAAAGACGACACTGCCAGAAACTCCTCTCTTTATCAGAGACAAACAAATTTAGGGTTTGGTGCTCGCGTGCACAGGACGACGAAGCTTGTGAAAGTTGGGAACACATTGGGAACCATTGAGAACAACACATTGGGAACACCACCACGCCCACGCACTTGTTCCAAAAAGCTCGAGGTGTGGAAGATTAAGGTAGTGAAAAATGGGAACATATTGGGAACCATATTGAACACATGGGGAACAGAACGAGAAGCGCACTTGTTCCCAGAAAGCTCGACCTTCACAGCGTTCTGTACAGAGACACCAAGACACTCTCTTCTCTCGAGGAGGAGGCCATCGACCTTCGCCTCATGCATTTATGAGAGTCCTCGCTCGACGCTTGCTTGTTGATGTTTCTTCTGCCCATGAGGGCTCAATTTCCTTAACCTGGCTATTATAGAAGACAGATTGTCCAGTACTTTCTTCTCACAGATTAAGTAAGGAATGTCCAAGACTCTTGGATCTTGCAAACCTAAGGCTTGTACAAGATTGTTGTTTCTTGCAGCATGCTTTGAGAGAAAAAGACCCTGAACAAGATCCTGATTTGAGCAACTAACTATCTCCAGCTGATGATGCTGTTGTTCTTGTTCTTGCACTTTGAGTTGGAGGTCAGTCAAATGCAATTTTGATCCATATACCTTCCACAAGCTATCAGTGACGACCTTGGACGTATCTTCTTGGACGTGACTTCAAGCTCCAGCAGCATCATCATCCCCCGCTCCATGGACCTCTCATTACTGTAAAGGTACAAGCTTCAAATTGGAGATCGGAGTGGAAAGTTCTTGAAAAGCAGTAGCAGAAGAAGAAGAAGGTGTTAGGGAGGGAAAAAGAAGTTGCAGTATTTGTGGATCTTTTGTCCAATTTAAGACAGTGGAGATGTCAAGTACCACCACCACCACCTCTTTGACATCGTCGTCATCATCAGAAGACAACGAATATGCAGCCTTGGAGCGACTACATCCAACGAGTGGTGACGTTGAAGGTTCAGTCACAGAGGAAGAAAGAAGGTCGCACTTTCTCTTCCTATGTGGGCTAGTCCCGTGAGTGTCACGAAATGCTTATCATTACTGGAACTTGCAATAAAAAAACACAACAGCATGCGACAGACAGACGGAGTTTGAGTTTGCAGAATGATGTTGGAGTGTAGGAATTGTGGTGCCATTCATTGCCTTTGTTGTGCTGTTGTTGTTGTGTTGATGATGACAAAAACCTTCATCAATGTCCCCCCTGTCATCTGAACTGGAGAGTTTGACAGTCGGTAGAGGCAGAGAGAGTATCTTCATATTTCCACCAGAGGAATCCTTGCAAATTTTGGAGCCATGATGTTGGTTGCAGAGCCCAGGAGCACCACCAGCAACGATTGGCAAGGATTGTTGCAGATCACTGGATGTACGTCACAAGATTGGTAAGAATACAAGTGCCATTGTCAACCTCCTTACATTTGTGTGTGAGATCAAACTAGCATCATATCAACAAATTTCAAGTCTGTCCTGAAAGCCATCAAACCCTTATGACTTGAACTCCATGATGCATTTGCCAGGTTTCTTATCAAGAAGAAGATAATCACCACACAACTGCTCTGCATTCTTAATATTATGATGGTATTTTCATGTGCTTGCAGGGACTCATGCTATCATATTGTAGCAAAATTGTACACTACTGGAGGAAGCTTTCCCAACAAAGAAACAGGAATAGAAAGCAATCATCACTTGCAGTTGAACACTTCACTCGCAACAGTTCTCGCCGGGTTTTCAATGCACTCCATGAGGCCAGGCAAATGATGAGCACAAATAGTGATGCTGTTGCCAAGCTCCATGACTCTTCCCTGAAGAAGAAAGCCCTCAAAGGATTGTCTGATCCTGATAAAATCTATCGAGAACACCATCATAAACGCTCCCTAGCACAAGTGTTTCGAGTATTGCAACACAATCTTGATGGTTATGGATCTTCAGACGTCATGGACAACACTGTTGTTAAATTGTATCAGACATCCTTGAAGAAGCAAGCCCTACATAGATTAGCAAGTCACCTAGCATATAGGAGATCAAAGGTTGCCAAAGAGAAGCTTTCATTGGCCCACTGGAGGAGATCCACAGAGGGGAAAGTATTGAGGAATTGGGTTCTGTTTTCTAGGGATCATGCTTCAAAGATCAGACAACAAGAACAGCTACGTGAGATTCAACTAAGAAAGTTAGTGATAGCAAGTCTGAAAGCTTGGTACCAACATACAAAAGATCTGAGAGAAGAGGGAAGGTACAAAAGTGATCAGGCAGCTGAGCTATGGAACAGGCTCAGTAACCTACAGACAGGTCGGGTATGGAAAGCATGGATTGCAATACAAAAGGAAAAAAATATGAGAGCTCTGAAGAAAACCCAAGCTTCAAACATGCATAGGGGTGTGAAAACAGCAGCAGCAACAAGTGCATGGCGGAATTATGTGATGGAAAAGGAGATAGAACGAGGACGCCTGTCTGAAGCACAAAGCTACTGGAAACAACAAGCCCTGAAGTCTGCCATGCAAACTTGGCAGATATATTTGGAAGCACAGAGAGCAAAACGTGATGCACTTCTGAGGGCTTCTGAGCATTTGAAGAGAGTTCTGGAACAGAAAAGCATGAATTCATGGAAACCTTGGTATAAGAGACAGATAACAAAAGAAATTAACCTGCAGCATGCTGCAAACATGTACAGGTCAGACTCTAGCTTTGATTGACAGACAGCAGATTTGTGAACAAGTGTGGTAAAAAAACCAACACTAATTCATCAATTCAGAAAGCTAAAAGTGTCCTTAAGAAGTGAGTACAAGTTTACGACCATGATGAATGGCAAAGTGCAAGAGAAAAAACTATGCCAAACAAGAAAGAAGAAACTGTTACCCTTCATATTGAACATCACATTCCTCAATTTGACAAACAACTGTGAAGGGAGACCCTTGGTGAGATAGAGAACTTTCTTCATTGTCTTTTCATCACCACAAACCAAGAAAACCACTATTTCAGGGATCGGCTACATCGCTGGGGATGTGAGCGTATCCTGGCTGTAGGCTTCATGCTTCAAGCTCTTCGACTACAGAGCAGATTGGAGAGACAACCACGACTTTCAGCCTCCACATTAGCAAAAGTGGCACCTTATGCAAGGAAGTGGTGGTATCTTACCCAGCAACGGAAAAAGCCACGAAAGGAGTCTCCTAAGCTGCAGGACAATTTGACCCTCAACAATGCTGTGAAGGTGGGAGTGGCTTCCCTCCTGACACAGGATCACATCACCCATGAGGTTCTTTTGCGAATCGGACTTGTCAATGAGGGTTCTCAAATGCCTATTCAAAGGTAAGAACCCAATAACGCAGCCCTGAAAGCACAGACGCCTTTAATACCTACATCTCAAACCAACTAAACTGAAAATAGCATGATCGTAATTCTTATACTTTGAGAAAACATGCACATACAAATGGAAGATGTATTTCTTAAGGATCTACAAAATACAAGAGATGCCCCAAGAATGGAAAGGACTGAGGCACTGTAGTCTGTGTTATCTAATGCAGGCCAGCTGTTCAATTGGTGGATGATGAACCAGCTGGAAGAGCACAACCTAGGGGGCGATTAATGATACCAGCTCCTCCAACTGCAGGACAACCCTTAGGCATGTCAAGGTCTGGTGTGCGGTCTCGCCCCCAACCTCGCAGGCCTGCATTCTTGTCTCAAAATCCTCTGGCTGGAAGCTCTGTTCCTAGCATACCCACGACTGGGCTTTGACTGTCAATCTACACCAACCATGTAAGTATGCACTTTCTCATTGTGTGATGGAATTCCTGGCAAAACATTCCATACACTTTGAAGGAAGAGCTATGTCATCACAAGCATAACAAGAGACAGATTTGCAGCATTCTTCTGGCCAACTTGATTAAGACCTGTTGCTGCAACTTCCTCCATAGTCATCAATCGCCTAATCTCATTTCAAGGGTTATGCAAGTGTTGCTTGCAGTGGCATATGACATATTTCTTGCTTTCGTATTGTTTTCTCTGCTTCTAAGAGGGTACCACATTACAATCAGTGGGAGACAGGTTGCACCCTGTCTGCACACCATAAATAAGCCATTTTATCCTCTCCAAGTCAAACACAAGTTTTACCCATACTGTCATGTGAGACATGCACCAAGCATTGATTCAACATATGACCACAGAAGCCCACCAAGTTGCTGGACCTGGAGAGTTGAAGATGCTATCTTCATGATGGTGCAAACTTTTATCTTGCAGCTTTTGCAGCTGAGTGGCCATCTGTGAATTTTCAGTTTCTGCACTGCCTACTTTGTTCAGCACAAGCATGGAGGACCAAACAGTGCCCATGACTTCATTGGTGGTGGTGGCACCTTTCTTGCAAGTATTTACTTACTGAATCACAAGTAGCTCTATATTGCAGACCAAATAGGAAAAGACCCCTATTGCAAGAGCAAACAATAAAGAGCACAAGAAAATCATTTCTAACGGTATCACATATAGCAAGCAATTGCTGACTCACCACTGACTGGTAGTCTATACCAGTGTTGGCTGGTTCCAAAATCTGGGCTGGTTCCAGGTCGGGTTCTTTGGTTTGTTTCTTGAATTTCCAGACCACAGGTTTTGCATTCTGGAAAAACCAAAACTGGAATTGGACTTGGATTCAACATCCATTTTATATTCTTGGGAACTTTGGGTCACTTTAGATGACAATCTAAAGTTTTTTGACATGCCATCAACAGTTTGAAGCACATGGAGTTATGAGGGGTGATTGGAAACACGAAGAATCAGCTTTTTGGGAGTTTTTCTAAAAAGATGTTTTTACAAAGTTAAACTATGGTACGTTTCATGCTTTGAGTAGGGTTGTAGGTCCAAGTCTTGAGTGAAAAAATATAAACATGAAAGAAAGCATCATTATAGAAACTAGAGTAACAATGGTTCTTACAAGATTGGGTATCGAAAATTCATTTGCATATGTGCAAAGAGGTTTGTGGCATCTCAAAAAGTGCATATCATCAATTATAGTGAGCAAATTTTGTACAATAATTAGAAAGCACTTGAAACCATTGGTGATACTTAATTTGATTAGAAACAAGATAAAGAAATCAAAATTGATTTTGAAAGCTTGCATGAAATTCTTTACATTCTAAGTGTCATAAATGATAAGTATATTTGAATTATTGTAATTAAATAGATGGAAAATAATATTGTTGTCACAAATGTTTTTAATCTAAACTAATTCAAGGAATTGTAGATACAAAATGTTGTTTTCGGTATCATGACAATAAGTGGGCATGTAGTATTCATAATTCACCTTTCTTCCCAAAAAATTAGATTTAAAAAATAATGTGATTAGATACAATTTTTAATTTTAGAAGTTGATAAGAAATGGTGTTTATCCAATGTAGCCATAGTTCCACTTTCCTTTCAAAGTTGAAAAAGATGAGCTACCAATATACAAAACACATTGAAATTGTATACAATCTAATACAAGGATGTTAGTGAAAATACTTTTTGAATTGTTAAAAGGAAGGTTTATAATTTTACATATAGATATTCCATTGCATTACATGCTAGATTTGGTAATAGCTTGCATATGTGTGCATAACATGTCCAATGTCAATTATGATGCCATTTATATAAATAAAACTTTGAAGGCTCAAAAAGAAGCACAAGCAAAAACAAATTCAACATTTAACATCAAATGAGTCAATATTTTTTAAATGATTAAAAAGACAATCAAACAAATGAAAAAATTACAAATTCCAAGGTGTGTCTTTGTGTTAAAAAGTTTCACTTAAGATATCATAAACCCAATTTTATAAAACATAACAATACTAATTAATTAATTATTGATCAACTATCATGACATTATGAAAGCAAAATATTATGTCATTTAAGTATGTACCAATGGTTAATAATTGATAAATCTTTTTTTTTTACATGTCATAAAATGATAATTACGTCTAGTCGTTTGTAGGTAAATAAAATTATCACAATCAAAAAATGATTTCATAAATATTTAATTTTTCATTCTCCTTGTGCAAGTAAAGCTGTCAAAAATACTCCCCCCTCCCACAAAACAGAACAAAAACAAACCAATAACACAGATAGTTTGTGTCCCAAAATAATAAGAGTGCATCTGAAACTGGACCCAGCACCTCACAAATTTGTTAAGAAGCCACTCTTAGTAAACATATCTGAAAATGGTATTCGGATTCAAAGTGCTCTAAAACTGTGCCAAAACAGCATCTTCATTGCAGGACTTCTTGGGTGAAAAGTCTTGACACAAAGCAAATTGCAGCTCCCAAACAGAGTAGAATTGGTACTACTGAGTACTGGACTGTCCAAAAGGGCTTGCAACCAACACACTGTTGGGGAGTATTTCACTACATAAATGTGTAGAGGAAGCATTGCAGAGTATACCACCGGAATTACAAAGGAATGGCCTTCTCATGCTCCACAAAGACCCTTTCCAAAGGATACAACACTCTGTGACATAAAGACTCCTTTTTAAGTTGCTGCACAGGGCTCATTTTTTACATTTACCATATACTACACCTTTTACATTTCCTCATTGCTACTTTCTGGTTGCCCCACTGTCACTGGCTCCCAGTTGCCTGGATCAACCTCTTCAATTTCAACCTCATTCACATCAATTGCTTCAACAAGAGCAGCATCAGCTGCCAAGACATCCAAAGGAGGTGAAGCTTCTTGCTCCGGAATGTTGCCGCCAACATCCTCCTCCAACCAGTTAGAAAATTCTAAAGGCCTTGTAGGCCACTCCAGCAAAAATGAGTTCTTGACAAAAAAGCGCAGACATTCCAGTATGCGACTCTTGTCTGCCCTTATGGAGGAGTCCAAAAGTTTTGAGAGCAAACTAGGCTTAAGGATGCTAGAAGATGCCCCCTTCTGTCTGTCTTTACCCCTCATGTTGGCTCTCTCTTCTCCACCCTTCCTCCGCTGTTGACGATCATGGACAAAATGGCACCTAGATCCTTTCTTGCAGCGGCCTCGCTGAAAAAAGTAGCAAGGCTGCTCAGAAGTTCTATGTGTTGGCTTGATGCCTGTTGATTTCTGATTGGAAAGGTCAGACAAGGCCCCAGAACCCAGCACTGCATCTGTAAACTCATTTTCATTAGTACTGTTGGATATTTCCCCACTTGAATTCTCAAATACAGACAATTCTGGCAAAGAGCTTGAACCATTCACTGTATCTGGAGGGTCAAGATCAATGCGAGCAATCTTAAATGGCTTCTCTCCTTTTTCTTCAGTCTGTGTCTCACATGTTTCAGCTCTGGGGCTACACCCCCGTTTCACACCATTCACTTGGGTAGCCGTTTGATTGGATAGAGTGTTTTGAGCAGGGGCAACATTCTCTGCTCCATTCTGGTTGTTACTGGAGAGCTTGCTATGGTCTCGCCCATAGCGATCAGAGATATAATACGATGGAATTTCAGCAACCGGGACACCTAACTCTGCCTGCCTTTGCAAAACCTCCTTAAGTCTCTGCAATAAATTTAGCCATGGAGATGTAAGATCAGTAATCTCGCCTCTGTTTGTCACCAGCACACAGAAGGCACAGCTTCAACAGCAGAGCAGATAACTCTGGAAGGTCTACATAAATTCCAAGCATAGCCAGTAGCTCACAAAACTCGCATTCAGTTCCTCTAGTATCCAAACTCAAAACATAAATCAAGACACCCCTGACTTCTTCAATGGGTTAAAAAGTGTTCTGTGACCAACACTCCAACAAGCAGGCTCAATCTCTAGATACATAAGTAACCTTACGTTTGTTGATTAGTCATAATTAGATCTGATCCTCCAACAGCTTCCAAGGCTGCTTGGAGGATTGGATCCTTCCAGTTGACTGGATACAGGCCAGTCATTAACTGTTTCATGACACAGAGATGTCACATGAGTTACCTGGCGTCGCAATCTTGCATCCTCATCCATCAACTCCCCCCTTGCCTTTCTTCCTTGCCTATCTTCAGCCTGCACACAAGTATACAACACCAAGGTGATAAATTGAAGCCAGCATACAAACAAATTTCAAATTTGGGTTTCATGTCAGGGTAAAGCACAGGGCAATGCAACCTACTGTCTACTGAGCTCCACAAAAGTAACAACAACAAAGCTATTGGCTACAAAACTTGAGACAGCAACCTTGCGTTTTATGTTTGAAGTGGTTGGATAGTTTCTTTTTCGCTCTTCACGCCATCTTCTTACTTCATCTTCACTCTCTTTTGAGCAAAGAGCTGCATCCCTGCACAGAACTACCACTGTTAGTTCAGTCAGCATATCATCAGAAAACTAAAATAGTGCAATGGAGACATCCCACTACTATTTGAAGGGCTATATTCTTCATTTAATCAATTGGTCTGTGTGAGACTTTCCCAAAGGGTCATGTTGCTACAATTATGAGTAACCTAATCCAGGATGCCAAGCATTAACATACTTGATTGCTTTCACAGAGAGGGAGGCATTTTTCTTTCCATGCACCATTTGCTTGTGCTCCTTCACCATCTTCCCTACAAAGACCAGAAAAAACAACTTCAAGTTGGTAATGCTAAAATTGCACAGCTAACCTCAGATCTTTCTCCCTTTAATCCTCAGCACCCATTTGTTCAAACCCAGGCAACAGTGGACAGGAAAAAAAGGGGCCTGTGTATGTCTGAAGCCAATAGCTTTACCTGAGGCAGAGAAAGAACAGCTAGGTTCATCACACAGGACATGGGAACTCATGTGGGCCTTCATTTGACTAAGCACATCGAAGGTCTTTTCACATGGTTCACACCTCAATGATTTTGCCTGCAGCCTGCAAAACGTTACATTAACAACCCTGCAACTTATCTTGCACAACTTCTGAGTCTATAGTCACACTAGCAATGTCATCCCAGAAAAGCCATTGTGGAAGCAAAACCAAGAATACATAATTTGTACAAACGGACAAAAGAGGCAAAGAGGTAGGAAAAACACAAATCTGCAGGAAACTTAAGGAACAAACAAGTCCAGGAATTTCACAGCCAGAAACAACAGCTCTCAAATTAGGGCAAGAAACTTACACTACTACAGGAGGAGCTTCGAATGACTGACATGAAAATGGATGTGGGTCTTTACTCATAGAGACATGGCGACCACCGAATATTCCCCTCCCTCTTCCCATACCTGAGTCACTGCTCCTCACATTACCAAAAGCTCGATCTTCAGAGCTTTCTGGTAAGATGTGATAGGCATGTAAGGGTTTTGTGTGATAAGCATTCGGATTCATGAAGGGCCCGCTTTCTTGCCACGAAGGTCCAGAAAGGTCGACCCGAGGTTCCCATTGAGGTCTGCTGGTTCGTAAAAAACTGGCAGACCATGGCTGTTGTGAAGCCTCTCGAGCTGCTGAGGACGGCGTATAGTCATACTGAAATGGTATTCCTGCATTGCCAATAGGGATCCCCATGGACGGCATTGAGCTGTAAAGCTGGGGTTGCATATGTGAGTGAGCTTGGTCTAAGCCTTGAGATAGAGCATGGCCTCTTCCAAGCCGGGGCTGTATTGGAGAGTGCTGCTGCATATGTGAGTGAGCTTGGTCTAAACCTTGAGATAGAGCATGGCCTCTTCCATGCCCAGGCTGTAATGGAGGATGCAAATGAGAAGGCGATGCCGAATACCTCATTCCTGCTGGTTGTCCATACATGTTACGCTGTGCAGGCCTCATCAATATCAACAGATCTTTCTCGTTTTCCTCCTCCTCCTCCTCCTCGTACAAGTATCTTCGTGCAACCAACAAAACTACAACCAACGAGAACAACAATAAAAGATTCTTCGAAATCAATGCATCTCTGAGCAAAATCCCAAAACCCTAAACACTACCTCCAACTTCTTTTACTTCTTGTTTGCATCCCCAAACCCTAACCCTAAATTCACCGCCTACCACATTTGCGATCCTTCGGCGACTTCCCAAAATACAATGTGCATACGTACATACTCACTTTGCCGGCTCCAAAATATCCATTTTCAGACTTTGGTTAACCCTGTCTTTTGTTGGGCCCTGGCCCCACAGGGACAGGGACTATCGCATTGGATCCAACTTTTGGAAGCTTTACCTTATTAGAACCGGTTTCACATTAAGCGAACCGGGTTCGTTGATGAAAGTGTTTAGACTGAAACGGATTTTTTTGGTGTTTAGAGTGTGGACACAGTAGGTATAATAAGAAGCCCAAAAAATGTTAGATTTGAACTCAAAGGCCCTGATTTAGTCTGAAAGCATCTCCAGCAATGCTCAGCAGCCTTTTTTTTATTGGCAAAATATTGCCAAAAAGCAATCGACAAAAATGACTTGTGAAATTCATTAAAGAAATTTTTTCACCATATCATGGTAGAGGGATAGAAATCGCTCGCCATTTCGCACATAAGCTCATAAGGCCTCTCACCTATAGTACTCATGTCATATAATATCCCTGTTGCCACATTAGCATTAGTAGAGCTATTGGATCTAGGTTATTCACCAAGAAATCGCCATTGGATCTAGGTTAATTGCTAGGAACATCACCATTGGATCTATGGTTATTGCCAACAAGTTTTGACAGGTTGCATGGTATCATTGCCACATTATACATATCGACAAGTCTTAGGTCTCATACACTTAGAAGTAGCATGTAAACTAAGTGAGCGAGCACTCATTGCAACTTGGAAGTTGTTCAATTGAGTGTTTTCGATGTTTTTCGCTCCATCTTGTGATTCACTGGTTTCATTGCTTCTCGCTCCATCTTGTGTTTCATGAGTGTAACTAGTGGGCTCCAAAGTCTAAAGTATAAGAGGCTGGGATTTTGGTAAAATAATAAATATGGGTTTTCAATGCAACTACTTGAAGGTGAAGTGAAGGCGTCAATGATAGATAATCATTGTTGTTTGTGTGCACAGAGTTTAGAATGTTGACCACTGCCCATTGAATCGTTGTTGCTCATGTGCATTGTTTGTGTGCAAAGCGTTCATGATGTTGAATGTTGCTCAACAATGTTTTGTTGTGTATGGCAATGTTGGATGAACCTCATGGCCATCATTGCTACGCACTAATCAATGTAAGTCTTCATTACTTTCTCTCCTTCGCTCACTTGCTCCTTCTTAATTGATTTTGTTTTCGTGACACATTATGTTGCATGCTTACTTTAAAGTTGCAAGCTTAAAACTTTGCATACTTAAATTCATTGAAAGTTTGATTTGTTCTTGATTCAAGTTGACTTAAAGCTTTATTCTTGATTCAAGTTTTGTTCAAGCTTTGTTATTTGGTCAATGAAACAGTGCATCACATGTTTGCATGAAGGTTTAAAGAGGTTTAAGGTTTAGCAAGTTTTAGGTTTAGGGTTTCAAATCTAAACGAATGGAATCAGGATCGTGCACAATCTAGAATCTAGATCCAAGCTTTCTTTTTTATTGAACTTTGTTCAAGGTTTATTTTTGGTCAATGCACACTACATCACATACCTACTTTAGGATTTGACAAGTTTTCAATTTAGGGTTTAAACAAAAAGAATCTAGATTTGCATAATCCAAATCCAAGTTTTTACCAAGTTTAACTTACATTCATGTTTTGCATCTAAGTGGTGTTTTTTCCCATACTTGTGCATTGTTTAATTATGTTGAAGAAGCCATATTTAACCTCCATTTTGCATACATGTAAATAAAAAATTAATTGGGAGCTATGACAATAAAAGGAAATCTTGTAGTGTAGTAGCATGTTTTGTTTTTGACAAAACTTTGGAAGTTAGAGTTTCCTAGTGCACAATGCACACGAATCAACAATTGAGTTCAATGGTTGACAAACCTGCCATGTTTGTGTTTCTCAACTTCATTTTGTTTCTATTTTTTGTATATATTTTCTTGATTTGAAAGGATTGAATGGCACCTATGGAAGGACACAAAAGGACACCATGTTATCTAATTTCTTCAAGTTAAAAAAAAATCCTAATGATATTTCTCCTCTTGTGATCCCTCCTAAACATAAATTGATCCCATTTTTTGCAACAAGTTCAAGTGGCAACAAGGTTAAATCAAATTATGATTTCAATTTGCAGTAGTCTTGCTATGTATTTTTTTTGTCTTATTGGATTGCCCCTCTATGTTGCTTTTGTGGTTGATTTTTCAAAAATTCATGTTATTACAAAAGAGGAGGAATCAAAACTACTCCCACCTAAGACACATAAAAAACTATGACAAATCACGTGGAAATGTCAAAATGTGTGAGCTACTCAATTCCCATGGGCAAAATTGTTGAAGAATGAAACTGGAAAAGTTCACCATGTGAAATGCCTAGTATGTTCATGGGGAATGTTATTTGGTGAGTGTGTAGACATGAATGTGAGCAAATGAACATTAACAGGTGAGCATGATCAAATCTTTTTTGGAATATTTTGTTGATGTCAGAAGAATATTAAAAGGATATTAAAAGTTTTTTTTTGACACATGGCAAAAAAATATCATGACGTGGAAGAATATTTTGCTATTTGTACATGGATGAATGTTATTTATGGATTAAAAATATAAATGGATGAAAAAAAGATAGATGAGCAATAAAAATGGATGAATTTTTTTAATGGATGAACACAACCTATTCACAACCAAAAATAATCTACCAATCCAAATTCTACATGTTCACAATTGAAAAGTATGTGTCAATCGAAACATGACATGTTCATCTTCAAAAAGTATGTTCCCATTAAGAATTGAGACAATAGGAGGTTACACATTCTTAGTACTATTTCCACCTTTTTTTTATTTGAATTCAATCTTTCAAACCTTTTACATCTAGGATTATTTTTGTTATGTGAAAAAGAAAACTACATTTTTCCCCCTTCTCCACCCAAACTGCCTACCTTCATCTTTTCTATGGCTACCACATGTTTGCAATAGCTAAACATCTATTTTACAATGGCCAAAAAAAATTAACACCAATGGTCATAAAAAACACCTTGGAAACTATGATTGAATACACCTTAATCTCAAGCATATTAAATAAAATATGTCAATTGACAAAAAAACCTTTGAAAACATGGACTTAACATCGTTGTACATTCATTTGTGAAAAACAAGGATGTGATCCTAGGGCCCAAGGCTAACACTCTTGAAAAACATGTGGGGAAAACAAGGAGACATGCCACACTTGGGCAAGAAATAAAGAGAATGGTATGTCCAAGAAATGTAATCATGCAAAGAATGAAATTATTTATTTTTTAAAAAAACCACCTCACAATTGCCAAATGAGTTCAAGGAAGGGTTAAGGGGGAGTGGGGTAAAAAATGGCAATAGTTTGCTACAATTTTACACTTACTATAACAAGCCCAACCCATGCCTGAGGTTGAGGTTTTGAAGTTTCCCTTTTCTTCTAAAATGTCCCCCTGTTGCTAAAACATTAACTGAGTGATTCAATTGAATGGGTTATGGTTAAATGTATGCATAAGTAAGTCATTAAAAAAATAAAAAAAGTTATTGCAAGTTCTAAATACCTTGCATTGTCTTGTGATGAAGTAACCATGATTGATAACCAATCATGGATTTCTATCCATTCCTATGTTGTTCAAGATTGGTATTCCATACCTATACTCATTTCTTTAGAACAAGTTACTTAATGAGGGGGTGCAAATAATCTAACCAAGGTTATTATGGGTGTTTTGAAATAATGTGGTGGTCTTTCTAATGCAGATGTTCTTACAAAACTAAATTCCTTTGAGGTTGATGGAATGAATGTTTCCCAGGGGGTGCACAATGGTGTTATTTGTCAAATGCAAGATTATAAGTATTCCCCTTATTTGGAATGCATTCATTGCATGGCACATCACACTAATCTAGTTGTGTAAACTTTGTTTCAAATCCCTATTATGAAATCTATAGAAGATTTACTGCAATCCTTGCATTTTTAAAAATCTCATAGCTTGAAAAGCCATTTTGAACTTTTGAAGCTTGCAAAATTGATGAAGGGAAAAAGGACAAAAAATTTATGAAATGTCAAAACATGTTGGATTAGCATTTTCAGTCCAACAAAAAGGGTGATGGTAATCTATAGCCATTATTGGCAAAGATGGCTAAAGATAGTCCATTAATCATGTCTACCAAAGTCAATTTTGAGCTTCTTTGTGACATAACCTTCTCATTTCTCTTTTTTGTTTGTTGTCCATCTTGGAAACTATCCATGCATTGATCAAGTTTACATAGAAGAGAAATGTATTTATATGTAATTATGTTGTAGCCATAAAAATCTCCTAATGTCAATTTTATTATCATTAAATGTGGATCTGACAACAACATATGTCTTTAATATTTTCAAAAACTTCCAAGGTTTGATTACTTGTAATCATAGCAATGTGCATTTAAAGTGGAAGACTAGTTCATTAGACCTCAATACCCTTGGCAATGAATATTTAACCTTTGATTAATCAAATTACACATTTTGGGCTAAATGTGTAAATGCCACTAGTGAAAAGGTTCAGGTGACCCAAGAGGTCTTCACTAATCTAATGGAAGATGCAAAATCATCATGCTTGGGTTGTTTGTCTCCCATTCTCCTTATGTTTTTATGTTTTTGTGTTATTATTTCTCTTTCCTTTAGAGTCTAGTCTTATTACTTTTTTTGTCTTTGATTTTGTGAGCTAGTGACATTCCTTGTAATTGTAACAGAACCTCTCATTCATAAATTGATTATGAAGTTTTCAAAATCCCATTTGATGGATGTTACGGGCATATGTTATCCCCAATATTGGTTTCAAAGCAACATTAAAAAGAATTTCAATTAACATCTTATGTTGATTAAGGCACATTATTATTTCAAGAAGTTGTTAAAACCTATTAGAACTTCGTATACAAGTTTACCTTTTTGCTACAACCTACATTTACCCAACAATTTTGTCTATAAATGTCCTTGACATGTAGTGTAGTATTTTTAAGATCATTGTGTAATATAATGTTATTGTTATGGAGGCACTATTTCATGTTAATCCGTTAACTTGACTTTGATGGACTCTAGAGGCTTCCCACATTTTACAACATTCTTTTCCCAAGTTTTCGAATTGGCAAAAATTGCAATAGTACAAGTGTTGGGGTCAATGGAAGATGAAAGAACATTTTCCACCTTTTCTTTCATGAAATTTAAGTTGAGGAACTACTTTAATGAACACTTGAATAATGTTGTGGGAATTTATTATCAATTTTTCAAAAGTTTGAATATTTTCCCATTTGACACATAATTTGAAAATAGGAAGGAGTAGGAACCTAGACAAGCATTGGATTAGACTCCATTACTAGGATTTGGGTGGGGTTTGTTATTCTAATCCCAACATTAGTGGGCCATTATTTCTAATTCTCAATGATAGCATTTAATGGCTAAAGTTGGGGACCATTTTGTCACTTAAAAATTAGGGTTTAAAATTGTCATTGTTGCTCAATGTTTTTTTTAATGTGTGTCAATCTTACTTTTGAATCTTTGTTTTAGTGTCAAACTCTATCTCTTTATTTGTATTATTTTGATTATATGTCTAGTTCTTTCTACCTTTGTTTGCTTTTATCGACCTTTCTTTGCTTTTGTTTACTATATTTCCCTCTATTTGCTTTTGTTTGTCTCTACTTTTGTTTGTCATTATCTGCTTTTATCTACTTCTATTTACTTCAATACACCTCTATTTACTTTTGTTCGTTTCTTTTTTATTCTATTTGCCTTTGTCCAATGTCTACATTTATCTGTTTCTATTTACTTATATTTTCCTCTCTTTATTTTTGTATGCCTATGTCTAGTGTTTGTCTTTGTCTATTTCAGTATGTTTCTATTTGCATGTTTTTGCTTCATTCCAAACCTTTGTCCAGTGTCTAGCTTTGTTAATCTAAATTATATTTATTTTAAAGTTTTTAATTATGTTGATTCATTCATTTTTTTGTCTATGTTTTAACTTTCAAATCTCTATTCAAATTGTGTATTTTTTTGTTTCCATGTGTGTTCATTATTTTCAAATATTGTATGTTAGAAGTTTGGAACTTGGGTCTATTAGGATATATGTTTGTGTTTTCTGTGTGTGTGTGTGTGTGTGTTTTCTGTGTAATTAGTAATGAATATGTTAATGTTGTTTGTGGGTGTGTTATTGTCCAATGTCTTATATGTTCTTAACTTTGATTGTGATATAATCACCCAACAATGGCCAAGCCTCAAAGCCATAAATAGTAGTGGCACATACTATGTATGAAAAAATTTCATGGCCAAATTAGGTGCATCACTAATTAACTACATAGTTTAGAGGTTGTGTAGCATATGTCCTACTTTCATTTTATAATTAACGCTAGATTTTGCTACTATAACATTGGACATTTTGCCATTTTTTTATGAAACATTTTTCTTGCACATAACTAATTTTCAATTTATTAAAGTTTTAAATCACCATAGATTGCACTATTGAACATTTAAATATTTCCAAATATGCACAAAATCTAGCTTAATAGAAGCCATATGTTCAAGTTTTCAAAAACCTTTAAAAAAATGTTGATTTTTAATGTTTGATCTTGAATAGTAAAATTGAATGGAAAAAATAAAAATATGCTAGTTTGGCACACTATTTGCAATGGCTAGTAAAAGGCATAACAACATTGTGCACCTAGTGCACATAAAAGAATGCAATAAATATGATTTTACTATTATTTAGTGATTTTAATTAGCCCATCATAATGATTGGTGTAAGTAGTTTGCTATTAGTAGTCTCCCACCTACTTGTTGTGCAAGTTTCAGTTTCATGGGTGGCTGTAAGCAAGATAAAGTGAACAACTTGATTACCTTGTCAAAATTGGAACAAGTAAATTGAAAATAACAACAAAAACCATCATAGAATTATGGAACATTGAATGTTTTCATTTCAATGATTAAATATAATATATGGTTACACTAATGTGCATTGATTTTCATATTTCAAATTGTAAAAGTAGACTCCAAGTAAGTTTTTCAAAATATTAATAGCTTTTGATGTTTACTTTTCACTATGGGCTTTTGGTTTCAAGTAGGTGAAAGTAGGTTCTTACAAAAAGGAAATAGTTTTTTTTGGATGACTTGCTAAAACATATGTTGATTTTCATTTCCTAACTTATGATATATCAATTTCATTAATTTTTCTAACCAAAAAGTAGGTTTGAACATGTATTTTTCAATTAGTTTCAAATGTATTTTTAATTTATTTTAAAAGTTCATTTGCTTTAAAAAAAAATAGGATTAGATTCTTATTAACTTAATAGAACAAACTAATGCTACTTGACACATGTTTTCACTTAATTTGATGTTACTTTATGGATTTATATGAACATCATAGGGTTAAAGTGGAGACATCTATTTTTTCTATATATTTTATCTTGCTTTGACTTGGGTGAGGTTGCAAAAAAGTAAACAAATAAATTTGGATGTGAATTTTTTTTTGTAGGGTCACCAATCAAAATGTTTTAAGCATGGGAAATATTCCATGTTCCAAGATCTTTATTTTTAGACACTATTTGTACCATTTTTTTGTGTACTATTTCATATTCTGCAAGTACTTATCATGGGAAAAACACAAAAAAAGGTGAAGCATTTCAAAAAATGGATTCCCCTTTATGTTAAGCACTTCATTTTTAAAATAGGTATGTAATTTGATGTAAATAATTTGATAACCATGTACTTTTGTTTTGTATATAAATGAGTGTTTAAGGTTTTTGAAAAAACACCTTCACTTGAGGAAAACAATTTGTTATAAATGGTTGAAAGTTTCATATATTAAACTTGTGAAAGATAATTAAAATATTGATTTTCGAAGGTTTTGACATAGTTTGTGAATGTGTGAAATCTATAGTACGAAGGATGGTTATAACATAATAGTTATATGTAAAAAGAAAAAAGGTGAGTAGATATTTGTGAAGACAATAACATAGATTTTTATAACTATGTGATAAAAATACATAGTTTCACTCCTTTATTCGTTTATTTTGCAACAAACTATTATAAATAATAGAAAATAAAATATGTTGGGCAAGGCACCTTCCAATTACACAAAATAAGTACTATGGGTTCAAAATGGGGTATTTTTATAAGTTAAAAATGATGACAAATTGTTTAGAAATAAAAATTTCATGTAACCCATGAAAAGCCTTGGGGGGGCATAGGAGGGAGGTGGTGAATTTTTAATGTTCCCACTGTGTTCCCATGAAATTCCTACATTTTTCAAGTTCTCAATGTGTTCTTTAAGATGTTCCCAATAGCACATCATTTTTTATCCCATATTATTTAGCCATGGTTCAACTTCAATGGATATAACTTTCAAAGGGTGTTGGGTAGGACAAATGAAAACATGACAAAACATGTATTGATTTGAGGGAAGCATGTTTAAGTTTCTTTGTTGGGGAAGTGTCTTGATAAATGGTCCAAAAAGATTGACAATGGGCCAATCAAATGGCTCCTCCTAGAAAATAAAATAAAATAGTGGGCATACCTCATCACTAATTAATAAAAACAATAACCTTCTTATGGGTATTATCCTAGGCCAAAAATGATGGATAAAAGGTTTTAAAAACTTCATGCAACCAAGGAGATGGCTCAACATGCACCAAAAAGGGTTTAGGTTGTTTCTTTTAGGTGGGTGGGGGGTTTGATACATGTTTGGTAATAATTTTGTTATTATTGCCATGTTTTGAATATGTTCCAAATGTGTTCCCAATGCTTCATTAATTTGATCCCCAAATTTTCAATTGTTCCTCAAGTTCTTCCCAAATAGCACCACGTTTAATTTATAAAGTATCCTTTGCTCAAAATTATACCCTTGTAACCTTTATAATTAAAACAAAGGAGAATGTTATTTGAAAGATTAATAGTGTGAATGGTTTCCATTTGTGATGGATTGATTTAAAAAATCCATAAAAAGTCACTTTGGACACTTACCTAATGCAACCAATAGGTACCCATATTATACACAAGCTTTAGTATATATAAATTTACACACCACTTAAGAGGGCCCTTGGAATATACTTATGCCCATGTGTGAATTTAGAATAATAATAATATGTATACAAGTAATTTTGGCCAATGAAATTGTTAGAATTGGTGGTTTCAATTATTTAAAGGATTAAAATATTAAGTAAATATTAATTAATTAACCAATTGATTAATTATGAATTATTGAATAACATTTCATAAATTATAAAATATCAAAAAAATAACTAATATTATATAAACATGAATTAATTAACTAGGTTATTAGTTATAAGATTTCATTAATGGTTTTTAAATAATCAAATACTGAATTAAAATTTGATAAATAATAACACATAAGTTATTAAAATTTTATAATTTTTGATTAAATATTCTTAAATAAAGTAATAATAATAATAGTAATAATAATAAATTAATATCTATTAACCAACCAACAATTGATTAATGAATTAGTTATAAATTATTGATGAATAGTTCATAAATAAAAAATAAAATAACTACAATGTTCTTACATTAATCATTATGAATTAAATAATAATAAACTAATTAATTTGTTACCAAGAATTGATTAATAGTTCATATAGAAACAAATAATTAATTAATATATTAATAATATCTTAATATTAATTATAAATACTAAATGTGAAATATTAATTAAAAATAATTGTAAGTAATTAATAAGTAGGTAGTTTATGTGAGGTAAGTAGGTAACCTAAGTTTGATACGTAGGTAAACATATAAGTAAATAAGTTGATATGCTATGTTAAACATGTAAAAAATCATATATATGTAGGTAGGTAGTTAATTTGCTTAAATACAAACTAAATAGAACTTTATAAATACACCAATGGAAACAAACCTCCTTTATACCCCCAATAAAACTTAAGAAAGTTACACATACCTTTCAAATGTTTTTTAATACATCTATGTATACCACTAAAGGCTATCTTGCCACCCTAGTGGTGTGACTAAATTTGGCTCCATTTGCAACTAATGGGACATAGTATGGGCATGACCATGGATGAAAAAAATTATAATGTGTAAGATGAAGAAGTCATTAGTTGCAAATGTAGTTGTAGCATAGTTGCAAGAATGGTCAAAGGTGCAAAATAGTTGCCAAAACAATTAAAGCTAGTTGCAAATGACAATTAGTTGCATGTAGTTGCAAATGTATTGGTTGCATTTTGGGGGATTTGTTTTAGTGAATTGACGCCCTCCATTTCTTGAAAATTGCTTATAAGACACTAGGATGTTTTAGTCCTTATGAAAAACTTGGAAGAACCAACCTTTTTTATTGGTTTACATATAAAGTAGAAGTTAAAGCCAAGTATGCCCATGTAGTTGAATTAGGCACTTGAATTGAAACTAGGAAACAAAATTTACCAATATTTGAAAATCACCCAATATTGAGAAATTCAATTGTAGCCATGTTGCAAAAGATCAGGGAAGCAAGTTAACCCCTAACAACTTCCATAATCCAACCCATACTTTGTGGAATGATTGAATCATTAGCCCCTAATGTGTTTTGTGAAAACAAAGCTAGTGGGTTTAAAGATACTTGAAAATGGATTTGTCAATTCATGAAACATTACATGAATTGGACTTTTAAGACTAGTACTACAATAATTAGTAAACTTTGCATTAAGAACAAGGAAGGTTCATGGCTTACCGTGTTGCTTACCTAACCAAGGCCTACAATATCCCACCTTCACACTAGCATTGCAACAAGGACCCATTTGTGAAGCTAATGTTTCAAATTGCACACTAGTAGTCATTGTTGTTATTATTGTTATAGTAGGAGGGAAGTTGTTTGAACCCAAACCCATGGAGGTGGAATTTTTTGTCCTTGGTGTGGCTATTAACCTTAGAGTTGAACATGGTGGGCTCATGTGCATTTTGAATCCCATTTGTTCACTTGAAGTTTGTCAAGTTATAAATCATGTTTGGAAACTCAATATGAAGAGGAGTTTGACTATTGTTGTTATTGGTGGAGAAAAATCTAATTCCATTTCATGATTTGTTGGAATGTAGTAACCAAACTTTAAAGTTTCACAATAGCTTATAGGCCATGGTGTTGGTGTGATAACAGGTTTGACGTTGCAAGGAAGCTTAGAGGATGGACTTGTGGAATACATGACCAAATTGCATTAACAACATATTTGGAAAATGCATGTGATCCCAATCAAGTTTTGAACATAGAAATGCTTCGCGTTGTTGGATATTTGAAAGGGGGTGTGAGTAGTGCATTCTTAGAGATGCCATTATTACCAACCTTGAAGGAAGAACAATTGTTGTTTTGATGATGTTTGTACTGCTTATATGTTGCAAGAGATGCAAACATGATGCTAAGCTTGCATTACTATTATTTACAGTAGTGTTAACAATATAGGTTTCCTTGGCACAACTACTACTACCAACAATAGCTCCTGCACCACTTGAAGAAAATAAACTTTTGAGCCATGGTACGAGTGATGTGTAGGCATCATGATGATGACCTACTATTGATGTTCCTTTTAGACATGAAGATGAAGTTGAACTCAATGATGTTGATGCAACTTCCATTTACAATTGATCTACATATGATGATGGTGGTGTTGTTGGTGGCTTGCAACTTCCCTACAACATGCAACAAGTAATACACAAACACACACACACCGATGAAGCTCCATTTTTTAGTAGGAGTAGAGATTAGGATGTCCAAAGAATTGGGCTTGCCTTGTGGATAGTGTTGCCATCGTCCTCCATGATCCAACCAACTTCTGCACACATCGTTTTGAAGATTTTGTTATTGCTATAATATTTGGGCAACTTGTAGTTCTCGTACAAACACAAGCCCATCAAGATCTTGGTGGTGATGGCACACCAACGTCACTCCCTTCTTTTGTTTGTTTTCTTTCATTTCTAATTCAATTACTACATTCTTGATGTTACATTTACTAAAGAAATTTCAAGCTTGCAATAATTAATGGTTGTTGAGTTGTTGCTTTAGTTGATATTTAAATTTTTTCTTGAAGCTCAACTTCTTGGAGTCATATTCGAGTTGCCATCAACCCAAATGTTAGTTGCATTGTGATGAAACTTGGTTGTTGGTTGTAATGTGATGAAGCCCAACTACTGGTTGCATTGTGATGAAACCTAGCTATTGGTTGCAATGTGATGAAGCCCAACTACTGGTTGCATTGTGATGAAACCTAGCTGTTGGTTGCAATGTGATGAAGCCTGACTACTGGTTGCATCATGATGAAGATCAACTCCTATGAATGGTTTTGTTAGATTTTGTTACTACTACTACTTCTCCTTCTTGCACTTGATGAAACACGCACTACTAGAAATTTTTTTTTTGTTACAACAAAGAGGGTGCACAAGGGTGAAGGCAGACACAAAGGTAATTAGTTACAACTACTTCATATTAAAAAACTAGAAAGTATCTTTAGATTTAAGAGTTCAACACCAAAAATAAAAACTAAGTTTTCCTAAATATTCAACGAATATGGCTAGGTTTTGTGAATGTTCAATGGATGATGGCTAGGGTTTAAAAAACTTTTGACATAAATATTGAGTATTTTTCAAAAAAATTGAAAATTTTATGAATAATTTAATTAATGTCGAATTGGCCAAGGTAATACAATAATAGATAAGTACATCATATATACATGGGTAAGAGCCGGTTTTACTACCTGCCTACTAACAACCTGTGGTAGGTAGGTAGTGAAAAAAGCAACTGATCTAACCACCATGGTTAGCTAGGGAAAAGGAACTCAACTGAAAATTGTTTCCTGTCCACTTACCATCCATCCTTCATGGTGCACTGGTGGGTGTTGGTTCACTCTTCAACCTTGGGTGAACCAGGCCCCCCCACTTGGCACCATGGTAAAATTCCCAAAATCCATTTGAATTATTTCTAAATATTAAAAATATCCCATAGCCTAAAATCAGAGTCTCTGAGTTGAAATTTAACATTTTTGGGGCTTAATATTGCCACTAAGAAAACCTGCCAAGTATCAATAAAACAAAGCGCCCAAATTAGGGGGAGAAAATTACTAACCCTCATACAAAGCGCTTTCAGTGTGTGCGAACTTAGGGTTGGGATTAGGGTTATGGCGGATTGGGCAAAATTGTAACCCTAATGCAAGGGCTTTCTTTGTCTGAGAAGTTAGGGTTAGGGTTATGGCGAAGCGCGCGCGAGAGGTGGATTTGCAGGGCGAGGGCGACTAAGTTTGGAATCATACTCTCCGTCTCGCCTCAGTCGTAGCCGTGGGCTTCGTCACTCTTCTTCCTCGTGAGTTTTGACTAGTGATCTGCGGGAGTCAGTCCATACAGCCTTCAGATTTTCGAAGTATAACGAGCATTGTTGTTCTCTGTCCCTTGCAGGAGGTATGAAGCCTCCTCCTTCCGGGATGGAGATGGATGATCTGCCGAAAGGGGAGCTACCTCCGCATTTGGAGCTCCAAAGAACTCGTGTCGTGTGTGCTGCAGATGCACCCTCATATGTTAGTCCTCTGTCTCTCTGTGTCTGTCTCGTTGGTTTATTTTTGTCTCTAATTGCGTGGTCGCTTGGAGTCTCTTTTCTGCCTGTTTGTTGTGGTGCTTATTTCTATGCTTGTGCACACGAATGCAGACTGAGTCGGTGCAGTATTCCGGAGCCTACATGGCATATGATGTGGACAACAGCTTACGTATGGAGGATTTTCGAAAAAACTTTCGTGTGGAAATCAAGTCTTTGAGTGAAGACGACATTGAATTTGACCTAATTGGTATTGATGCGGCCCTGGCGAATGCGTTTCGCAGGATCCTGATTGCCGAGGTTTGTGCCCTCATGCTCAGAAAGTACATGGTCCCAGAACGACGCATTTGTTGTCCAAATTGCTGCCTTTTTGCTTAAATGGTAGAGACTGACTTATGTTGATGCTGATCATGATGGTGATCGGATGCCAATGAGCTAGATAAGTGCAGTAAGTCGTTTAGGGTTTCACATTGCCCTGTTCAGGCTCTGCAGACATTTAGAATTTCAAAGGATGGGAAGCAAAACTGTACAATCCTGTGTGGAATTCTCAGCTTTTCTTTGAGTTTATGTATGAAGGTCCCAACGGTTGCAATAGAGAAGGTATACATTGCAAACAACACATCTGTTATACAGGACGAGGTCCTTGCTCACCGCCTAGGCCTTGTGCCTATCAAAGCCGATCCTCGCCTTTTTGATTACAAGACTGGTATGCAGCATGCATTGCAACAATGTTTTGAAGTCTTTTTTTTCAGAATGTACTTTGCTCACTTGATTCTCTCTAAGTTTATCACTCTTGCATTATTTTCTTAACTCTGCAGTTCTGGATTGAATGCTTGGTGTGATTAATATGCAGATGAGGAAATTGCTAATGAGAAGAACACAATTGTTTTTAAGCTTGATGTGGAATGCACTCGCATGGGTGAGCGAGTGAAGAATGCCTCAGGTAAGATTCTTTGTTTTATTGGGGGTTTACACAGATATCTATGGTCAAAACAAAATTATTGAGTATTTATCTACTATACAATGTACCTGTCGACATTTCCTGGAAGTATCTAGGTTAGGCTGTGAAATGGGAGTGCTACCCAACCACTGCCCTCTATGTAGGCCTCTCTGTGCCTTAAGACTTAGATGCTTGCTTGCACAGGGACAGTCTAAAATTAAATCAAGCTAACCCTCACAAACTTTTTGCAGCTTGAGTGGGGATACTATTACTTTTTGGATTAACTGTCTCTCAAGTGTAGAAGTCTTCTCATTGCTCTGAAAATATGACAGAAAATCAAGGTTCAATTTTGTAATATGGTATGCCTGAAATTTTGGCAGATTATTAAATACCTATCTACAGATGTTGTTGGGAGCTGATGCTGTTAGTAGGGAATCATGGCAGCTTGTCACTGCTATTCATGATGATGGCATTGGCCTGACACTATGTGAGTGACACTCATAAAGTTATGGCCACACTCATTCTTGTCACATTAGTCTTGGCTTTGTTGGAGCAAGCAGACCTTCAATGTGTTGTGGTGTTTTCTCCCAAATCTCATTGATATGTGTCATGGGAGCACCCTGAACATGATAATGTCAACCACACAATTCTCTGACTTGTCATATGGGCTTTGTGTAGATTTTGTCAACACTTCATTGAAGTCTTCATAGATTCTGAAATCAAAGTTGCATGCCATGTCTTATGGCAGTGACTTCAGACCAACTGAAGTGGCTACCAGCAGGCAGTGAGATGCCTCCTGATTCCAAGACCAAGTTCACATCATTTGGGTGCAGCCAAGACTCTTTACCTGCCTTTACTTCTGAGGCCATTGCAAGTCGGTATCCTGATATTGTGTTAGCCAAGCTCAGGCCAGGTCAGGTATGGAACATAACTTCCTCCTGCATGATGGTACACCTTGAATGCCTGTAGAGTGAGAGAGAGAGTGAACTGCATACATGTAGGGGGGAAGCAACCCCTTTTATTGAGAAGAAATCAGAAAGTACATATGTGGGGACATGTTGCAACAAATGGACATTTCTTATGCTAAAGATGTCCTGAGGGCAATAATAGGTGATAAAGCCTGCTTGATTCTTCAGAGCATAGACAGATCTCTCCTAAGTCTATCCTTCTTAAGTGCACACCAATTGGCAAGACCAACTTCAACCGTGGATTTTCAAGTACTAAAGAGGACTTTGTGCTTCAAGTAAAAGCCATCAAATGCTTGGAGGGTATTGGGTGAAGTGTGAATACACTGTATGGTCCTGATTTTGATTACTGGCGATATTGGGGTCATTGAGGTTTCTGTCTATATTATGGGCAGGCAATTGAGCTTGAAGCACATGCAGTGAAGGGGATAGGCAAAACACATGCTAAGTGGTCACCTGTTGCAACTGCCAAGTACAGGATGCTTCCAGAGGTAGGGTGCTGCATCTGTTCTGTTTTGCAACTGTGGGGTGATGGTTTGTGTGTTCTGGTCTTGAAAGAAATTCTCATGTTTCCCAGATGTTGTTTGATGCTCATCAGGTGGTTTTACTGGAAGACATTGAAGGTGATCTTGCAGATGAGCTTGTCAGAACATGTCCTGTAAATGTCTTTGATATCGAGGATATGGGGCCAGGTATTCCTATAATTTCCCGTCCCTTTAAATGATATGGAAGTAATATTTTACCTGCAGAGGATGAATGCATCTGCTTTTTTCATGAATGGAGCAGGAGAAAGAAGAGCAACAGTTGCGAGGCCAAGGGATTGCACTCTGTGTCGGGAGTGTGTAAGGGGGGATGGGTGGGATAAGCGGGTACAGTTGTGTCGTGTCAAGGAGCACTTTATATGTAAGCCCTCTCCTTCCTGCTTATCACATATCTTTCTATCCAGGCTGAAGGACTCTTTAACAATACATGTTTTGACTTTTTGTTGTCCTGCTCATGATAAGGTTGGTTTGTCAGATTGTGATCTCTGGTAGTTGTTTGCTGGGTGCAGTCTCAATTGAATCTACTGGGGCACTTCCACCAGAGGTGTTGTTCACGGAGTCAATCAAGATTCTTACAGAAAAATGCCAAAGGATACTCACAGAACTCCTATAACAATCACACTTGGAACTGGAACCTAAGAGGTCTTTGGAGTAACAAGTGATATTGTTAGGAAACTCAAGTTGCCTAGGGTCAGCTGTGACACATTTTCTGTTGAGTAGGTAGGTTCATAGAGAGTGCTTCTAAGGCTTCCAGTATCCTGTAAATAGTTTGAGCATTGCAGAAGCCAGGTTGTTGGAAGGGTCAGTTTCTGTTTCAATCACCAAGTGAGGGCATGGCTGTGCACTTATTAGAATTCTTATCAAGCACATGTACTGTGCACCAATTTTGGAAAGTTCACTTGGCATTATGAAGGAGTTGAGTTTGAAACTTCCACGTGAAGGGCACTGGCCAGTTGTTTCAGCTTTCTTCCTGCTGTTGAAACAACTCTGGTACCTGTCAAGTAGGAGGATTGAAGTTGAATTGGTGAGCAAACTTCAAACTTAAAGGGAGTCATTAGTGTGGCTATCATGGGCAAGGCTAAGCAGGAGATTTTGGCAAATTACAGAGGGCAATGAATCAGTTGAAGCAGTGAAAGAAGCTTGGATTGAGTTGGAGACATGTGAAGAGAGATTCAGCTACCTGGAATGATATGGCAAAACTAATTTGTGAGCAAGGTTTTATGTGGCTATTCTATCATGCAAGACATCAAGTTTTTGCAAACACCCAAAATTACAAATCCAATCTTTTGGCAATGCATCAGATTATATGATCAATTTTGGCTACACGCCAGCCTACAAGACATGGTTTTTGAAAATAAGTCTCTTGCCAGGGAATTGAACTTCAATTATTTGTAGGACTTCACCCAATGCAATGGAAGTGCCTGCCTGAATCATATCCCCTGACAAAACCACAACCAGTTGGAACTAGGTGGTTGTGTACGACTAGTTCCAGGTCCAATGGGTCCAACCTTTATAATAACCTTCAGTTCCAAATATAAGCTAGGGCTCTGCCTTGTTCTTGGGTATGGTTTCAAACTTGATTTTTAAACGATTTTGAGTTTCTTGGATTTTGGTTTTCTTAAAATGTTCCCACTATGTTCTCAAAAGGTTTTGATGATGTTCACATTGTGTTTTAAAAGTGTCCAATGAGTCCCCAAAGTCCCCAACATGTTCCCCAACATGTTCCCAAAAGCAAAAATTAAGAAAAACAAAAGAAAAGTTAGCCAACAATGGTCTCCAGTCTCCACCCACATGGGCTTCTATCCAAAGTACAAACAACCTTTGGAACATCACAACATATTTGTATAAAGGCAATTTTAATGCTATCATTGGAGATGCTCAAAAATATTAAAGCTTCAGGATTAGGACTTATTAATTTAGAACTTATGAAGTTAGATATAGGACCTTAGAACCTAGAAACTTTTAAACACTATCTAAACCTGGGATACTAGAACTCACCTAACCCTAATCAACCAAAAAAACCGTTAAGACTCATCCAGTCTGGTTTTTAGCTGGATCCACATTCATGAAAACTTGTTGGGTCTAGTTCTAAGGCCGGATCCAAGTCCATGTAAAATTGCTAGGTTGGGTTCTTGCCCAATTTTGGGTTTAGTTCTTAGGCAATTCCAACCACCAACATTGGTTACGACCCCTTCTTCAAGTTGTTGTAATTGCCTACTTGGCATACCCATGTAAAGAACTGGCATAAGATTTTTAGTGTATCTAGGGGGCATGTTACCAAGCTGTGAGCTTTTTTTCCACAAAGGGCAGGGGCATTTTGAAAATTGAAATGGTCACTCGGGCCAGCATTTTGGATTCTTTTTTTCCTCATGATATCCATTGGGTATCACACAATTTTTCTGTTTTTTCTACTGTTGTTTTATGCGGATTAAAGCCCGTTGAGCAAGGCATTCCTGAAATAAACAGCCCTTGGCTGCTGCACTTGGAGGCTAACCCCACTCCTAAATAGTAGATCATCAAAACTTGGGGGGAATCTAGTGAATGTTAAGCATTATATTCATATTTGATCTGGCCTGATGTTTGGTGTTGTAAGGGTGTATATCTATAATAAATTTTATTGAACAAAGAGATTAAAATTAGTCAAAGATAAAAACTAATCAGTCAAAAATATATATATATATATATATATATATATATAATGTACAAGAGGAGGCTAAGATGAAATTCTTATATATCATTGTTTACATACATTACGTTTTTTTTTCTTTTTTCAATTTAATTTTAAAAAAATTGACAATAGAAAAAAAAAGCTTGGCCTTTTGTATAGTTGT
>Ga0209611_10001092_pt1 | contig 44873 bp, 37 predicted proteins | sample S1TSphgellanicum_3_FD_187693 | JGI IMG/M metagenome (GOLD analysis project Ga0209611, IMG submission 187693) | Host-associated microbial communities from peat moss isolated from Minnesota, USA - S1T2_Fc - Sphagnum magellanicum MG (SPAdes) (version 2) | ecosystem: Host-associated > Plants > Peat...
TCTTGAGTTCATGATGGTCATTTTCTAATGTTGGTATTCTTCATGGTGTTATTCATTTCCTCTCGGTGTTGCTCTTGATGAATCGAACTCCCCCCCCTTTCTTGAATTTGTGATGGTCCTTTTATAGTGCTAGTCTTCTTCCTGGTGTTATTCACCGCCTTTTGGTGCTACTCTTTCCTTGGTCCTCTCCTAATGTTTTTAATCCTCTTCTTGGTGGATCAAACCTCCTTGAGTTCTTGGTGATTTTCAACTAATGCTCTTGAACTTAAAATAGTGGAGTTCCTATTGGTTGTCAAACCACTAAGTTGTTATTCCTAAAACTTTTATTCAAGCCTCTTGGTCCAACTTTTATTATTATTGCATCAATTTTAAACTTATCCCCTTGTTGTATTATCATGTTTTAATTCACCAGGCATCAAACCTTGCTCCTCCCCCTTACTCCTTTTAATTGTTTGTTTCATTAGGTTGTAGAGGTGTTGCAACTCCGCTCCTTTTTTGCATTTAAACCCTAGTTCGTTGTTGGGCCTATTTCTAAATATTTATTCCCAAGTTCACACCCTTATATCCAAGAAGGTTAGCTCACATTCCCTCTTGGAAATTGTGGTGAATTTTTTTTTTGGTTTCTTTGATTACTGCAAATGATAAGTTGTAATGAAGGTAGTTCACTATTGTTTTATAAGTTCCCTTTCAACTACTAGTTCTACTATAATTATTGTTGTTACCTTTCTAGTTTGCTTGTCTTGCTTTTCCTTCCTTGTTTTTTTAATTTATTTTTCCACCTCCCTATCCATCACCTTTTGTGCATAATGGTCAAATATTCTTTTGAAGTCACAACATGACTCTACGAATAATCAACTAATGGTTATCTTTTGTTAATCCTTTTTGCAAGGAAATGTGGTAATGACAACAAGTTGTTGTTTACCAATGGTTATTGAGTTTTTGGGATTTTGCATTATTCTCCCACATCTGTTGAAGATTGCTCGAAGGTTTTAACTAGATTTTTTGTTAAAGAAATAGATTTAGGGTTAATGATTATAAAAACTATAAGCATGTCCACATAATACTTAAGCTAATTTTGAGCTACATTGTTAGGCATAGATTCATGAGTTGTATGTTTTGTAATTGAATTTTTTTACAACATTTTGTTCTACCCATTCCATCTCCCCATCCTCTTCTTGATTTGATTCATAATCATCATTTTGTTTTTTTTAGTTTGATTCACTACTATGTAAAAACTAATATGCCTTCTTTTTTCATCCATGGCTTTAGTGTCTAATGCCAAATCCTTATATTTTTGAACCTTGAGATGATATTTTTCTTGAAAATGTTTGGTCCAGTGTGTTGTCCACCCATCCTACCACAACTATATTGTCTAGTTCAATGTAATTTTTATTGATCATTATTGTGTCTCTTTCCTTTTTGAAAGTAGTCTTGAAAGGTTTGAAATGAAATAAGTTACATCCAAAGGTTATAATGCATGGGATGTGGGCAAACCCATCCTTGGGTGGTATCACTAGGAATGACCTCAAGGAATGGTTAAGGAACCAAAAACAACCAAATCATTTTCCTAGGCCCTTTCTAAAAATGTTTTCACAACTATAAATTAATATATTTTCATGTTTATCCATTGCATGCTTTAATATATGGCTTGAAGTTTATTTGGGAATAAGAAAGTTTGGAAAAATTTAAAGTTTTATATTCCCAATTAAAATGGCCCCTTAAAAATTTGACAACTTCAACTTTGGAAATTCATAACAAAATTTTTTAATCAATTAAATTGCCAAATAAAAACCTGAAAATATAATGATTTCCAAATTACCTTAGGAAAAAACTTGGTAAGAAAATTCTCAACTCATGTTTCAAATTTGTGTTGTTGACCAAAAAGTTCAAGGGAAAAAACCAATGCTATGTTCTTGAAACTTTTTCAAAATGAAATGATTAAGAACATCAAAGTACATAATATTCTTGATATTATTGAGATTTCAAAATCTATGGAACCTAATAAATGTATTCATAAAATTTTTTATGGAAATGTTTATTTAAATGTTTCCCATGATTTTTCAAAGTTCAATGGTTATAGGAAAATTAAGGTGTGACATTTCTAGTGGTACCACCCAAAGAATTCTTTGAAAAGAAATATAGTCATCCATGCTTTTGACTACAAAGCCATATAGGTTTGCAAAGTTGAATGTAGTCATTTTGTATCCTCTTTCTTTTGAAAATATAAAACCTTGGCAATGTTGTCCCTATGACATTAACAAAATAGTTATAAATAGTCAACCACTCCTTAGGCTTGGGAATGGTGTTATACACTTGCTGAGAACCTCATTTTGCCAAAACCTTGGTTTTTGACCGTCTTTTTGTTTTGATGCCTATTTCATCAGAGTTTTAAATATGATCTAGAACATAGTTGTGCTTGTTATACATGGATTGTAGGTTTTGGTAGATATTCTAACATGATTGGATTAATACTCTTTGAGCTCTACTAATATCCAATCCTTTATATTAAAGAATGTTAAGTTCATGATGTTTGTATTTAAATTAATACCACTAGGAGGTCCTTGGTACTCCTCCTTGGAAAGGTGTTCACCTTGTTTGGGTTAGTTTTGCCACTTTCATCTTCAATTGTTGAAGGCTTATTAACATCCCAACATCTTACATAGCCAAAACCCAAAAAACCACAACCTAATATTCTTTTGTTGTTAATTAGTCACATGTTGGTCTTGCTTTTCTAAATTTTGTTTTTCCATACAAATGATCAAACAACAAGGTTAATGGGATGTTCTAGTGCCTACTTGCCTTCTTAAATGAAGTTTTTTTTTCAATTGCATCCATGGCCTCTTCTAATGCCTAGTTGGTCCATTTGCCTCTAGTATTGATAGGATTGGATATATTGACTCTTCATTATTTTATTGTTGATTCATGTGATCTAGAAGATGGTGAGACATTTTCCTTGTCTTGGTTTGGTTGGTCATCTAATCCACTTTGCCTCATATGAGGCACATTCAATAACATCATGATTTAGAGCCCTTGGGCCCCAACCTCCAACAAATTGAGGGCGTTTGGTCTACCCCTACAAGAGGTACAAACCTGAATCTTCTATATTTTGACCAACTTTTAAAAAAATGTGAAAGATCAAGGTAAGTGTGAAATGCATATGCCTCTAATTGTTTGGAACTTGTGATCAATGCATAGAACTCTTCAAAGTTTGACCATATTAAATTTTGATTAATTATTTTTGTGCAAGCAGTAGGTGTATAACAAACTATGACTTTTTGGAACTTGAAGAAATCTACCTCTTATATGGCTACTTGTATTGTACCTAGGAATTATAAAATTATGTATCTAATGGTAGTACAAAAACTTTTTAACTTTTGATTGTAAAGTTTATCTATTGCATCCCTTCCTAACTACCCCCTTTGCATCCACCTTTGAATTTTGGTTTCTCTTTCTTCTTTGATAATATTAGGATTTGATTGTTGATGATCAAGCTCTTGCAGCTCTTCTTTGGCTAGTTTAGTGTGTGTAGTCTCGTAATCTAACTCTTGAATATTTTCTTTGACTACTCTAAGTTCCAGAATTTATTCTTGTTGATATGCTAGGACTTGTGTTTATGAGCTAGAGCTTTTTACTCCTTTTATGTTGCTTTGCTTTTGCTGGTCTAGCCCAAATGCTTTCAAAACCTCGATGAATTACTTGAAGCTAGTTCTCACAAATTGAAACCTTTAACATAATGAAAGAGTTTTGCTTGTATCTTTGTAAGAATGAATTGTGTATGCAAATTTATAGCATTGCTTTGTGAATTTGGTGCTTTTAGTTTTTGGCAAGAATGGAATGTGCACAAAATTGGAGGGAAATCAATAGGGTTTCCCCAATTAATGTGTAAGATTTGAGTATCCCTTGGATTCTTGTAAACCCTAATCCATGGTTACTCTGTGGTATGAAAAAATTGGGCTTTGGGCTTGTGTTTGGTGATGGGCCTTTCGACCCTATTGATTGGTCCAGCTGTTTTGCTATTAGAAGAAGCCTTTGACCTTGTGTTGCCCCTTTATTGGGTCTTTGACATAGAAGTCTTTGACCTCTTATGTTCATTTTTATGGGTGGGGCTTCTGAAACAATAAATAAGCAATACAGTTGCTGGCAAGGGCCAAACTATAGCGAGTATGCGTGGAGCTGCTATAAATGTAAACCCCCTTGACGTTTCCAGAAGTTGTGGTTTTAGCCTACTTTTTCTTTTTGAGCTGGAATGGGTTGTTTGTCTCCACCCCCACGGAAAAAGAGCAGATGGTATCCAACAGAGATAATGGGTAATACCTTCCTTCCGTCCGTCCGTCCGTCCGGTGGCATCAGACGATCGCCCCTACGCTCGCCACATGACATTCCTGATGTTGCGACACGACCTCCAAATCCGGAGCCGCCAGGAAGATGAGGTGGAGACAGCCCTTTGCTTTTTACTTGAGAAATTTCGCCAAAAAGAGAAATTAAAAAACCAAAAATTTGAAAGTGAAGTGTTTTTGAAGGTTTTCAATCGCCAGAAGTGAGAAAAGAATAAAATGAAAATCGCCAGATCTCCATATTTGGAAGCAAAGCTTCCAATTTGTGAGAGAAGCCATTTTGTCCACGGCGAAGAAGAACAATTCCTCCTCCTGCAGCAGTGGGAATTGGGATCTTGAAGAAGTAGGGGATAATATTCCAGAAGGAAACAAGAATAGGCAGGAGTTCTGGGGAAAAGGAGAAGAAAACGTTGTTCACTTTAACATCGGTTGTTTGTTTGTGTGTGTGTGTGTTTGCGGTTTATTAATAAGATGTTGACGGATTTGCCGCTTGCTTGCTTGTATTGTGTTTCCACTTTTCTGAGTCCCAGGGATGTTGCTCAGGCGGAATGCGTGTCTCGTGCGTGTCGAGAGATGTTCGGTTGCGATGCGGTATGGGAGCGCTTTCTTCCGGCCGCGTACGAGGACGTTCTGGCTTCAGCTACGCAATTCCCTCCTGACCTCTTGAGCAAGAAGGCGGTCTTCTTGCACCTGAGCCGCGGTGTTCTTCTTCACAATGGCACACAGGTAACGGAATCCTTTCTCTGCCTTGGTTCTTGAAACCGATCTGTTGCAGTGTTATGATAGAGGAGGATATGTTTTTGTTCGTGATGCAAAGGATGCAAAATTTGCAAAGGAAATGAAAGAAACTTCGGGAGAAACTCAATGAAACAAAGTTTGCAAGGGAAAGAATGTGCTCAAGCACTGGTCTGATTGTCCAGTACTTTCTGGTTTGCGTTGAATTCGGGCTCGTATGAAGCCTTAGACTGATCGTCTTCGCAATGTAAGTAATTGCAGAATTAGAATCTGAATCCAATTGTTGAGGAATTGATTGATCCATCCCTCAGAGGATGTTGTCGGTTCTTTTCCTGCTTCTTGTACGACTTCACACTTTCTTCACTCGTGTTCATAGCGCCTTGCAGTTGAGTAGATTTCCTACTGCCATGACTATGACCATTTTTTGCATTCACAAAAGTTTTATTTTGCCAGAGATTTGTCCCCGCTCTCCATTTGAGCATGGCATTCTGTCGGTCTGATTAGTTGCTGGATTTCCAGCATCTTGGTTGGCACTGCAGTCATTTGAGTATGTTTCTCGTGATTTCCAGGTCCAGGCTCACACGGATTCTGTTTTTTCTGACTTCCAGGTCCAGTCTCTTATGTATTCTCCTCTGAAGCTAGGCTCAGTCTGTCTCGATACTGAATTGTTCAAGCTTAACAGGCATATTGGCTGGATCAAGCCACAGGAGGAGTGTGTTACAGTGTGGCAGCTAGAGGACTTAGAGTTGTGTGGGGAGAAAATGAGCAGTACTGGAGTTGGTTTCCAGTTCGTGGTTCCAGGTATGTGTCTGTTGATCATGAAATGTCACAATGCATGCCAGTCTCTACAGCAATGCAATTTTGAGCTTGTAACCCTGAACCCTTCATGGTTTCACATGGACAGCTGCAAATGAATTCTTCTCAAATTTTGCAGTTGTGCAAGTGACTTCCATCCATGTGGATTTCGAGTGATGACAACAAACAGCAGAAAGTGATTGATTTTATTGATTTGCTTTGCACCCTGGTCTTGTGCTGAGAATACTGCTGAGTGTTGACCACTGCAGGTCACATTGAAAGAGTCTAAGCAACTACTGCACCCTGTGCAGATGGCCTGAAATAGCTCACTTGGATGCAGTTTGCTGGTTCCATGTGAGTGGTGAGTTAATCTGTCTTCTCCCAGCAGGAGCTTACACTTTATCATGGCGATTGAAATTGAATGGGGATCTTAGCTTCCAGGGATCACAGGGCAACTATGGCTGGTCAGTCAGACCTGTTGATTTTTCACTTTCTTTGTGCAATGACACACAAGCCTCAAACACACAGCGCTACTTGACCAATGAACCTGGCATTAGTGCACTACAAGAGCAGCTCCCAAATTTGACACCAGTCCGATTAGTCAACGACAACTGGATAGAATATGATGCAGGAGAGATCATTGTAGAGGAAGGGGAGAAGGGGGCAGATTTGAAGTTTGAAATGAAGGAGATTGTGTCAGATGCTTGGAAAGGTGGGGTTATGGTGGATGGTGTTGTGCTTCGGCCAACATCCTTAGCCCAAGCCATTGGTCAAAGTCTGACTGTGGCTGAGCTTCGGGAGAGATTTCTACAAGATCATGAAGATCATGAAGGTTATGAAGACTATGAATATTATGAAGATGAATTTGACGAAGATGATGAATATGATGAAGGAGAGGAAGTAGCAGAAGAATTGGTGGAAGTAGAAGAAGAAGATACAACAGCAGCAGCGGCAGAAATATGACACCATGGCCTGCCATAGAAGTATGACAACTCTTAACTCAGCATCTCCATGATTGACACCATCTGATGCTGCAACTGCTCATTCAAGTCCCTTCCCACACTTTGTGGATGTCCCAGTTAGCAAGCAACTGTCACATTGGTGCATTCACGATCATGGGTATTGAAGAACATGACCAAGTGTCGGTGCCAAAGAAGAAGATCCTTTGACGACATATGGACATGGTCCTGGTAGGTAACGTTATGGCACTTTGCATTTTGTTCTGCAGCTGAGTGAAACTTATAAGTAAACAAAAGAGAATTAACTGTACAAAAGGAACTCATGGCTAGCTGTCTACATGTAATAAACAACCTCCTGTGTCTGTATGTATTATCAAAGTCAAGTACCTATTTTTTCCAACATTATTTAACTGCATTTCTTGAGTTGCAATGTAGTGTGCATGGATGGAAAAACACTCCATCTCTCTCTATATATACCACATGGATGGCCACGGGCTATGGCAAAGTAATGTGTATTGGTATGTATCTTTTGCACACAAGATGACCTTTATTTGAAAGTCTGCAAATGGATTCAACTATGATGGGATGATGGCTTCACCTCCCCTTCAGTGGTTTTACTCTGGAATCAGCTAAAAAGGTGTCTTCTCAAATCTATGAAAAAAAATTCGGAGTTTTTTCTCAACACCATAGTCACAAGCAATTTTTCAATACCTCATGCATCAATTTGCATTTCTTTTTTCTTCAACTCAATTGATTGAATTTCAATTGAATGAAGTTGGATTTGAATTCCATTCTATGTATTTGAATTCAATTCAAAGTTGGCACACAATGTCATTCAATATTTTTATTTGAATCGAACCTAATTTTCATAATATGAATTCATTATTTTCATTAGTTGATCAACAACAGTAGTGCATAGTGGGAGCGCAAGTATAATTATTGTCGAAGTTGTCAAGGTATTGTGGTATGTTAAGTTGTTTCTAGAAGGAAATTCATTTAATTGAGGCTATATAATTCAATGCTTTGAAGGGGGGGGGTGGGATTTTCGGATTTTTTGACCTAATTTTTTGATTTTGCCACATAAATAGGAATTTTGTTTTTAAAAAGGTCATAATTTTCCAATTTTCGAATTAAAAAAATCTCCATATTTCTGCAAAAAGTAGGCAAAATATAAAGGGATTTCATTTTTTAAAATTACTTTCATATCTCTCTATAGCCAAATTTGACTAAATCTTATTTTGGATGATCACCAATTTGGCTATGTTGGAAAATTGAAAAGACAAAAACCATGGCCATTTCAAGTGAAAGGCAATAATTTATTAATTACTTTGGGTATAATTATTTTTTAAATACCTATAAAACATAATCTACCATTTCTCTTCAAAATTCAGCACTTTTTGGAAAAAAAAACCTCCAGAACCTTCAAATATGAAATTCAGGTTACCCTAAACTGCTGGCTCTTTGCCAGTTCTTTCATTAAAACTATCAATTCTTTGAAAATTTCCAAAAACCCAGAACCAGTGGTTTTTTTAATTTCTAGAATTTTAAAAACTTGAAACCAAAGGTTATCAACCAAATCAAAGAACTGCACAACTCTTATGACAATATCCCAAAATACTCATGAAACAACTAGGCATTCTAAAAGTAAATGGGTGCCACAATCTTGTAAGTTTGGCAATAATAGCTTATGTTTGGCGACAAGTTTGGATGAGAATGAGAATATGGATTGATTACTCCATTCTTTTCAAAGTATTTGTGAGAATTTGGTTGAAAAATGATCTACTCCACATTTCTTCAATAACTTTTGTGTGATGTCAATTGTGACATAATTGTATGAGAACCAGGGTAATCTTGGAATGCTTCATAGGTTCAAAAGGGATTATTTTCTAAACTTGATGAAGTGTTACATGCGAGGTGAAATCATTAAGTGAATGTGATGAGCTTCCTTTCTAGAAAGTAGCTCCTAGGAAGAGTAAACCTGAATCTTGTGGGTGATATTAACTCTAGATATGGAAGTCCAACTTTCCGTGTGATGTGTTAGCATGGGATGAGCTTTGTAATCGATGCCCATGTCTATCTTTGAAGTGTTAAAACTTCATATTTGAGAAATGCACCTTATAGATTCAACGCCCATTTCAAACTATTGAGCCATCAATCATTTCTTAGAATTCCAAAAGAAAAGTGTATCCAAGAATTAATTCTTACTTTGGGATACAAATTGCAAACTATGGGGTTTTTCTATAGGCCCTCTAGGCATTAAACCTCTAAATTTAAAATTTAAGAGAGAAAGTATTAGAATCCAATTTGATGAAATTGTATTAACATGGTAAATTTTTTTTTGAAAAAAATTGATTTCTAATATGGATGATTGCCACGTCAGCTAAATCCCAAAATTGAAAAGAAAAGAAAAGAAATAACACAGACCAGCACACCATGCAAGATGAATGGTGTGTGGACAACAAACACCATTCCATTGTATTACTATCCCATAGGTAACCATGGCGATTAGCTATGTACTAACCATCCACATGTGACGACATACCTAGTTGCCATCAAGTGCTTGACCTAACTTACCTACCAACACAGCAAACACTAGAATTCCCTCCCCACTTACCTAGATACCCACTTCAGTGGGTAGATACAAGATAACCGAGTATTTAGTGTGAGGTGGAGGTGAAGGGGGATGATCACAAGATCAAACTCACCACGGTGAGGGAGGGAGCCTTCGTGCTCAGTTGTGGTTCATTCCACAAACTGATAACAAGTTTCCAATGGATGGTGCATTAGGTGGGTAGGGTTTAGGGTTTAGGCCCTACTGGGGTCACATGATCCAAAATGTTGACAGTTGGAGTTTGGTGAAACTGACCATTATTCTCAGAGTTCCAGCTAGGGCATTATTTACTAATTCTAAACAAATTTAAACTGGGCCCAGAGGGCCAGAGCAGAACCCTAAACCCTTTTTCTTCTCTCTCTCTCTCTCCAAGCTCCAAAAGTTACTTACACGTGGAACAAACACTGTGAAAGTGCACAATCCAGCAAGGCGCATAGTATGAATACTATGACAAAAAGACAAGACCAGAGGAAAGCACTTATGGACAGATGTGTTTGCAGCTATAATTGTGGAATATATATGATCATTCCTCATATTACTCAATGCAAAGAGTTCTGACGACAAAACAGTTTTGTCTAAGAGACAAAGAAACACCCAGACAGATCAAGATTCAGTGAACTTGGGCCAGTCTGGAGACTAGAAAGCTCACTAAAAAAAAGCTCACAATTCAACATGCAATCATCATTTCTGTTGCTTCAATAAATGAATTCTTTCGAGGGACAGGATTTTTGTGGAGGTGATTTTTATGAGTTCTACTTTTATGATGGTGGCAGCTTTTGCTTAATACTTATTGTTTCCTCCTTTTTTTTCTTTTTTTTTCCTTTTTTTTTCCTTCCCTTCTTTGCTTTGTTGTTCATATTCCTTCCAAATCTATTGTTAAAAATTTTGTTGCATGTACAGGTCATGGAATAAGACATGTGTGCAAAATCCCAAAAGTTGGGGTGTGTGAACTTTTTAAAAATCCTTTCCCTTTTCCACATTGGGAACTTTGGGATCTTGAAAACCCTTTTTTTCTCAGGGCAACCCTTCTTTTTTTTGTTTTTACAATATCCTTTCTCAGAAACTTGTGGGTATATAGAGGTGGGTAAGCCATTTGGTGGCTCCTAGGTATGTAGATGCATGTGAATGGAATGGTTAATAGTTAGTACATGGTTAATCATTGTGGTTAACCTTTTGGCTTATTTCTTGGGTTCCTCTCTTTCTATTGAGTTCTGTTGTCCTCCTATGACATCAAGATCCTTAGCGCCTCTTTTGGCTTTGCTTTGTTTTTCTTTTTAAATGTTTTTTGTAAGAGTCTTTAAGTGAAAATGTTTGGCATGTGAACGTGCTTTCAAGATTAGGAGAAATTCAAATGAATTTTAATATCTTTTTTCGATGTTATGTCAAAGGTCTTTTTGTTTTGTTTTGTTTTGTTGTTTTCCCCTTTTCATGTTTTTAGAGCCAGCTTGTTGATTTTGATTCAACCCTAATGAGAATTTTTGAAAGACTTTTGGGTTTAAGCTCATTGAAGTGCCTTAAGGCCCTTTTAATCAATCAACAAGTGGTTCTCTTCGCTTTTAATGGGGTTGTAAGGTTGATTTCTTGAAAGGTTATCGTTCTAATTGTTTATGTGGGGAGTTGGGCTTTAATTGCCCCTATCATAACTTCTAAGTTTTTGTTAGATTCTTGTTTGTTTTTTATGGAGGCAATAGGGGCAAGCAACTTGAGGCCACTCCCTTTTTAGGCGCATTTGAGATTAATGCAAAAGCTTCTTTTTTTGGGGGTTATAACATGTGTGTTCCTTTTTTAACAAGGGCTAAGAGTGATGTATATCACTTTCATAAGAGTATTTCAAAGAGATTGTATGACCATTCCCTTATTAACATCATTTCTAATTTACCTTTTGATTCATACCAAACACATTTAAGGTCATGTGTAGGGCCAGTTGCGAACATTTAGTTGTCAACTTATGTAGTCATCCTTTTTTTGTTTGGTTTCAAATGTTTTTTCCATTACATTACGCATTAAGTTGGGTCTTTCCCATCCTTTAATCCTTGGGATGTCACATTACTTTTGTAATCAACCTTTGGACCTTATGAAGATCCACCATTTTCGTTGTGTTCATGTGGGGGGAAGAGCCTTAAACCTTAAACCTTGCATGATATTGTGCAAGATGCTTTTGTGGCCATTGCAACAAATGTAGGATTTCATATTTCACGAGAACAAACCCATGTCCTTCCACCCCTTTCCTTATATTTTTTGCATAGACAAGTTGACATTGTGTTATCAATAGATGGTGTTTGCACATTAGTATACGTTATCATTGCCAACTCCACTCAAGTTGATTTAATTTTGCAAGATGTTTTTTCTCATGGGGTTGCTACAATAGTCACAACTCATGCAAAGGACAATCTTTATCATGATTGGTTCTCAGTGGACATGTTTTTCCCTTTATCTATAAAGGTTTTGGGTGTTTACATCAACATGCGAATGGGTTTTTTCATCAATGTGCCAACATGGCATGGGGAATGATGGGCATTGGAAGCCTTCCTTTTTCAATTTTGCACACATTTTATAAACAAAGGGTGTCAGTGGTGTTACAGCATGCACATGTGACCTTTATTTTGAAATGTGTAACTACCATAAATGAAGGTTCATCTAGGTTAGGCATCCTTTCAAAAGGTCTTACGCTTTTTTTATTTGCTATGTTTCCCATGGCTGGAAGGGGTTCGAAATTTTGATGTTCCTTTTGTAGTTTGCTTTCTTGGGTGGTTCATTTGTCTTCTTAGACGCGGGTACTTCCATTTTGTTCCTTGTATTCCCCCTTATTTGAATGTTTTGGTTATTTTACGATTGGCAAGGTTTCATCATCATTGTAGTTAGTTATGGGACACAAATTCAATGAAAAAGTGTTTTTTATCCACACACCATCCATCTTGCATTCGAAATTGGTGGGTGTTGGTTCATTGTGCTTTATTACATCTAAATTTGAATTTACTACATAAGAGTTGGATTTACCATGGACCATGTCCTAATTTTTGCAAAATTTTGATGAATATGTCATGTGAATCTTGCCACACATGTTTTTTTTAAACTGCAAACTTTACCCATTATGCATCGGAGTTTGTTTGTGCATTAAATCATTTTTTTTTCATAAAAAATTAATCTTTGACAAAGTTTGGTTCCAATAATTGATAGTGTTTACAAAATTTAAAACTAAATTGTTCTTTCTTTGGGATTGATTATAGGGTTTTTCTCTTTGATTCATCCTTTGTTCATTTGATCATCATTATAAGCTCTTCAATTTTCGAAGGCCCAAGTAGCCAAATAATGATTTCACAACCTTAAAATTCCTTCAACTATTAAGCACGTGGTTATGGAAATGTTTGGAAAATACACATTTACATTAATTGTTTTAGCTTCCACAATTGTTCAATCAAGGTTTTTCCAAACCATCATTTCTCAAGGATTTCATGAGTTCAATTTTTGGACAACTTAAGGTATGAGGACTTGGTTCCAAACTTGTTGTAATTTTCCCATTCTAGGATTTAACACCTATATGGTGTCACAAGCACAAAACAACCAAATCTACAAGATTTTGTAACCAAAATGGGAACAAGGGTAGGTTTAGTTCTAAATCTAGATCATGAAACAAAAATAACAAAAACAAAAACACGGCACATGTGAAACAAAAATCTAACAAGATTTTAACAATGAAAAAACAAACACAAAACAAATTATGACAAGAAAACGCTCCCAAAATTGGTGTTGAACAAATTAAAGGTAACAGGGAATTCTACCTCTATTTATATCCATTGGCCACATAATTCAAATAAGTTTTTCAAGAAACTTTCAACTTACATGTGACCCATATGCACTCATGTGTGCCCATGTGTAAACTATGAACAAATTAAAACTCAATTTAAAATGAACTAAGACTTAACTAAAAGTGAACTTAAAATTAACAAAAAATTAATTGGAAATGAATTAAGGGTAAACTAGAAATGAACTAAGAATTAATTAAAAGTGAATTAAAAGTGAATTATAAATAATTAAGAGTGAACTAAAAATTAACTATAAATGAATTGGAAGTGAACTAAAGCTTAATTAAAAATTAATTAAAAGTGAATTAGAAATTAAGTACAAGTTCATAACAAGTCATGGATGAACTCCATAGCATTGGTATTTGTGACATATGGTAATTATTAGGTAAATATTGTTTTGATCTAAATTAATTCAAAAGGTAAATTTTGCTTGGATAATATAAAGGATTAATTCTAGTTCAAATAGGATAAGGGGTTTAACATGAACAAGGAGATTGGCATGGTGCAATTTCACAAAATTGCCATTCTTGTGAAAATAATAGGATGACATTTCACATGAACATAACAACATATGTGTATTGTCCCATCACACATGATGCATGTCCCATTCCACATGTTGCATTGCACATCTCACTTCATGTTATGCAAATTTGCTACATGTTATCAATGAAAATAATTTCATTTCAAATATGTTACAATTTTAACTTAACCTTTAAATATGCAAATGAAATTTTGTATTCATTGTTTTTTAACAATTGCAAAAAACGGTTTAAAAGTGAAAAATTATAATATTTTTAAATCATAAATTTCAATTATTGAAAGCCTTCATAATATCTTTGAAAATAATTAAAATTTTTATACCCTTGTTAGATTTTTTAATTATTTTTTTAAAAATTCAATAATTCAATTGAAGCCAAAAAAATTTGTGAATAAATATTAAATTTGACTATGAAAAACTTGATTTTCAAAGGAACTTTCTTCAAAATGGTTCAACATTTGTAAATTATATAAATCTTGGTAAAATCTTGAAGATCATATTTTAATTTGCTTGATTTGAAATTTGAAAAAAAAAAAGACAAGTTGTTAAAATTTCGATTTCCAAACAAATCCAACTAAAACATGTTAAATAAAATTGATGAATTTTTCATATTATCATGTGGATGTGGAATGCAATGGTTAGTCGGCCTCGCACCCACATGTTTGTGGGTTTCAATTGCTCCAAATATTGAAGATGTATACCATATACAATATATTGTGGTGCTGTCCATGTGACTATGTGATATAGTGGATAGACCTACATTTATAAAAATCCATATTTATATATTTAAAAAAATCATTGTAAAAAATAATTAGATAAATTAAAAATATTTTAGTTGATTTTTTATAAATACAAGTAGAACTAATTTTTTTCAAATTTAATTTTTAAAATAAATGTTACCATATTATGAAAAAAAATCAATTTGATAAGTATATTGCTAATAACTGAAAAATAAAAATGCACATGTGAACAATGTGCATGTGTACAAGCCATGTAATTCACTTGGTCGATTAGCATTGGTCCTAACTCATTAATGTTTACTCATTCTTCACATTTCCAATTTGAATTCATTGTAGTGAATTTTCAGAAAATTCATTACAAGATGAGTGAATTGATGAATGGATTGGGCTCATATTTCTTTGCAATAATTGGGCTTCAACATTTTCAAAATTAACAAAATCACACATAAAAATATGGACACAAATCTTAACATGTGTGAAAAAAATTGTAACCTTTTAGATTGGGTTGACCATTATGAAGTAACCACATATTCTCAAGAAATCAATGTGTTTTTTCTATGTTTTGTTTTTTGTTTGTAGTTGTAACACCTTTGTGAACCTCTTACATGTTCAAAAGAATTAATTATCCAACCAACATGATGACAAGAAACATGTACATAATCAAAAAACATTAATGATGGATCACACACAAGGGTTCAACTTAAAATTAGTTTAATGCCCAAGGTTTGAAAACTTAATTTAAATTTAATATAAATGTAAGAATGTTCAAACTTGACATTGAATGATTTTTCATGAAAAAATGTTTGCTTTTATAGGTGGTTCATACCCAAAATGGTCAAACCTTTGTATTGACTAGTCATGATAATCACAACTTATTGGGCTAGTTTGAAGAGTCCCTTTAAAAGTATTACACATTTAGTCCATGTGTTTTTGAAAAAATCCCAATTAACATTTGGAGTAAATAAAAACAAAGTTATGGCAAAAATTTGAAACTTCACCTTATCTTAATACAAACTCAAAAAGCCAATTCACCTTGAAGAACATATTCAAGAACATGACCCTTCACCAACTATATTTCTTGTTAAATGCTCTAAGGATTTAACTCCATTAACATATATAATGGAAACTTCATTTTACATATGTTTGTTGATATCATAAACCTTTCTCCTTATCTTCCATCCTCTTCACAAAAGTTCTTCTTTCTTTGCCACTATCTTGTTTTTCTTCATGCAACTTGCTTGGACTTCATTTATGTCTTGAGAAACATTGTAAACTTTTTACAACCCTTGTTTATCTTTCCACTACATAATGTACCTTCATGAAATGCATTTTTTTCATTTTTGTTATTTTTAAGAGTGTGTTTTGTTGATGTAAATCACATTTGAATTTTGTTGCATCATATGTGGCAATTGAGGAAGGTGATTATAACACAAATTAAACAAATGATTGGTCTCCATCTTATTTGAAACCTACTCTTTTTACTTAAAGGATCAATCAACTTTAGTGACCTAATGCAAGACATGCCCTCATTGAGTATGTATCTAATTTCAAGCATAATTATTGTTTGGTCTTCCTTTTTTGCAATGAATTTTGCACAATTTGTGAAACCAATGATTTTTTTGAAGAAATGTGAAAATAATTTGAGGTTATGCACTTTTTAGGAGGATTGTTATGTTATTAGATTTGTATGTGTGAGTAAGGATGGTTGTAAGTAATGTTTTTTTTAAAAAAATTGATGTCAAAATTTTTGCGACTTTGCCACCAAAGTTAGAAAATTTAGTCGAAATTACACTAAAAAAACCAAAATTTCCAAAATTTCAGGTCAAAAAAAGCGAATTTTCACTAAGAAAAAAACCGCTAGTTGTAAGAGTCAATATGGTAGCTCACAACAAGGGGTCAAATTGGTCAAATTAATGTGAAACATAGTCAAACCCTATGACAAAACCATGTGCTCTGCACGAGGCTGAACACTATCAATCAACAAAAAAGCCCAGGACAAAGCTCGTTTGAAGGTGTTTAACATCTTCGTATTAAAACCAGTTTGCAGCGTGTCGAGTGGAACCAGGTTGCTAGTAACAACCAAGCTCTGCAGCAACCAGATGTTAGGTTCAGGTCTGCACATTACCAGACCTTGATTTGCTTTCATTCTGCTGCAGAACATGTTCTGACATGAATGTGTACTACACACTACAACAGACTGCCCTGCAAGTTGGATGGTAGAGAGAGAGAGTATTCCTAATGTACTGTTGCGTACCCTAGATTGTGTTGGAGATTTTGGGTGGCTATTTCAATGGTTGCACATGATAATCGCTTGACATTGCTACAATGTGGTAGTAATAATAAAGTTGGGCAAACTTTACTAGTGGGCCTTGTAAAAAAGAGGATGGATCTTAAGCCTAACACTTCATAAAAGTGGGAGGGAAATTATGCCTCATTATAAGCATAAGTACCCTCCTTTCTTACGATCTATGTATGTTTAAGTTTATGATAATGTTCATCTTGTGCTTTACAATGGGTAAAACCCATGGGCCCAAGGATGTTCCCAAAATGCGAGGCTAGACTTGTTAGTCCTAGGCCCTTTAATTTGGGAACACTTACACCCTTGGGTGGGCTTCACAGTACACTTACATTTTGATCAGTGAATTGTGTATACCCAATAGAGTTATCTGTAAAGTCAAGAAAAGGTGGGATGGGAACCCATGCTTGGCCATACAGGGGATGAGATTTCAAAAAACAGGGGAAAAAAGTACACTGGGCTTCAACCAGGACTGAAACTCAGATTAGCACCAAATTTGCCCTGTCACTCTTTTTCCTGAATGCCTTCAACCAATCATTGCTGTTGCTATGTTACGTTAGCTATAAAGGTTCTCAAGAGAGAGCCTCGTGCGTTGAAGAATTATGACTCTCAACATTTCATACCCTTATTTAATAAAATTTCATTACTTTGCAAACAACAACAGCGAGGAGGGGGAGGAAGCAAAGATCAAATGAGGGGTGCAACTCAGGCTCAATAGGGCATGACTTTACAAATAACTCTAATGTTGAGGGAGAAATTTTGTGTCAGCTGATTATGAGCTGCCAACTTGGAAAACCATTCGGTGAACTTGGGAGTTACAATTTTTTGAACAATTCATTTCCCTTGCTCTAGAATTTGAATCAGCTTTTTGGGCAAATGACTCCGCTAGCATGTAACTAACCGTTGATTCTCCCCGTACATTAGTGTGGGAACATTGGGAACATATGTGGGGTGAGAACATTATTTTGTAGAAGAAATTTTTTTTCCTCTTGAGCAACATGGTACATTATCTGACCCTAGTGTACTTTTTGCATTAGAAATCGAGCAGCATTTCAGTTGTCATGCCACTTTAGTGTACCCGTTGGACTTGGGTGATTGTGAAACACCCCCTATAAACTTTGTGTGTGTCATGGCAGTGCACCTACGAAGTGTTCGGGTTTGTTTCCCGAGCAATACAGAATGTAATTCCATTGTCCAGTTTCCACCCATCCATCACCACCTATTGTGGTCACCCCTCCCCTTCTCAGAACCCATCTCCAATGGGCTTATTGGCAAGGGACAGGTGAAACTTTGAAATTTGTTGGGTTTCGGATTTTTGTTCCCCCATGATGTTCCCAATGACGTTCACAATTTGTTCTCCGTGTGTTTTTTGAAAATTTATCCTAGATGATGCTTTGCCAAATGCTGTTTCCATTGTTCTCAGAAATTCCAATGTGTCTCTCTCATGTGTTTGGCCAAGTGTTTCCAAGTGTTCCCACCCCACATATGTTCCCAGTGTTTCCACCTCACATATGTTTACATCCCATATGTTTTGCAAAATGCTCCCAATCCTGTTCCCAATAAACACCAGATTTTATCTCATAATCTTTGCCTAAAGTGCTCCATAACTTAAGTATATGGCACAGAATGTGATACAATTCCAAAAATCATAAATTCATATACCACAAGAGTTCAAATGTGGCCAAAAAAATTCAAATTTTACAAAAAAAAAATCATTGAATTTGAGACCAAAAAATTAAACAAATTCTCAAAATAGTTTGCAATTTTCACACAAATAAAACACTGAACCCAAGAAATATTTAGATTTAAATGGTGACAGGTTTTTAAAACAGGTAAAAATTGAAAAACTGGTTGTAAAAAATACTCCCAAACTAAATATCCCAAGTTTATATGTGGCAAAATGTTTTTCAATTTTTTTGGAAAGCTTGGAATTATTTTCCCCCAAAAAACAAAGAAAATATGCAACCAATTTGCTTTTCCTCATTTGTGCGAGAATTCGAATAAAAAAGGCTGGTCTGAAATCAGATTTTTTATATATTGCCAGATAATTTACTTTTAGTAAGTAGCCAAAAATCTAGAACTAGGATTAAAATTGTGTGCTTCACATCTGGTTTTATTGCTAGATTTGGCTAAATCTTCCTAGGGATGATGCCCACTTTTTCAGGCTTCCTGCTATTTTCTAATGACCTACCTAGAACTTAGGTCTAAAACTGGCAAAGTTTTTTGATTTGGAGGGGAGGGTTGGGGATTTTTCAAACAAAATCATTGAAATTGCAAAATAAAATTTCCAAACTTTCACAATAGTGAAAAATTAGCACCACAAAAACACATTTTGGCTCGGATATATTTTGAAGGTTTACTTACAGGGTGTTGTTCAGTTCCTTAAAATTTTAAAGAACCGCCGGTTCTGTATCTTTAAATGTTCCAAAATCGGATAACCACCGGTTCTGGTTCTTTGAAAAAATAGTTCAGAATCAAAGAACCGTGGGTTGGTTCCATTTATTTCGAAAACCTCCAAGAATTGATGGGGTTTCATGAAACGATCAGAAAAGAACCGCCGGTTCTCTGTCCCAGTTCTTGGACTTCTCATGTTTTTGAGAACCACAGCCAGCAGCAAGTCATGTACCAAAACCGGTTGCCGAAGATGAATCGAGTATATACTTGAATTGATAACCAGTGGGTATCTATCCCTCATTCTAGTGCCCTTGGGCTAGGGCGTTCTCAAAATAATGGGCACGGGAGGCCCCCGGAGGCCTGGGGGGCCCATTATTTCACACGGGGGCAACATGGGGGGAGCAGAATAGTCCGTTGGCGTTAGTTGTGTGTGTCCCCCTCCCCCAACTACGCCAGAAAGTACACATCCTTTATATATTCTTGTGGTGAGTTACTTGTGACCAAATCTGTGTACATTCTACACATGTGGGTACACATGTTGTGAGGCAGGTAAAGAGATGGCGACACTCTGGTCAAGTTTTAATGAAAGATTAAACCCTGGTTAAACCTAAGTTACACTTGCTACAACGCAAAAGGACCCCTTTCAAATTGGCAAGTTTCACTCATGGGTTTACATTCATGTCGCAAGATGTCGACATTTGTATCAACACTCTCCCAATACTCTTAAATTTTTATTTTAAAAAAATCATTTGTGGGGTTTAACAAAAAGGAAACCAATCATGAACTTCCAAGCTTTAGAGAAGATTAAATTCCCTATGTAGGTATGAGAATTTTCTGAAGAACTTAAAAGAACACATTTCTCATTTTAAGATTGACAGATGTCACCCTTCCAGTGATTTCTAATTTGATTCACGTCTCACAGAGCTCTTCAATTGGTTACACAGTTTTGCATTTGATCAATGTTTGACCTGTAGGCTGATGAGGTGCCTGTAAGCACAGCTGGATGGAACAAATGTAATGGAAAGCTAGGTGTTGTTGAGGGCTAGAATCTCTGATCAGAGCAGCCTAATATGATATATTATACTGTGATTCATAATAATTAGTTCTGGGGAGTCCCAAGGTTTTTGGGGGAGATTGGGGGTGGGGAAGGGGGGATGGCCCTCCTTGACTTGACCATCACCAAAAAAAACCAAAACAAAAAAGTGATCCACCTTTGGGCACTCCCAAAATAAATATATTGTAGACTTCTCCTTTGGACAATAGGTCTGGACACAAGCCTATGAGGCTATTGCAACAATCAAATGGCACTTTATTAAAGAGAACTCCCCAAAACATGTAACGGTCCCATTCTAACAATCTTGTTGGCCACACATAGCCTTCTTTTCTCGCTCCTATGCACAAGCCTGTTCCACATTCCTTGTATATTTGTGTATATTTTTAAAATTCATATTCACTACAAAAGAATGTTGTTTTTTCTCACACAAAAATGTAACCCCCTTCATTATACATAAAGGGTTAGAGGCGACTTTAGATGAAAGATAAGGTCCGGGGTCCAACAAAATAGAGCAATCCTATTGGTTGAGAGCCATAAATTGGACCCATGGCCTTTAGATGAAGGTCAAAAACTGAAAATAATCAAGGCTAAACATACATGGCACCATTTTCAAAGGAAAATGAATTGGTTTTGGATTGAAAAAAAAAGAGCTCAAAGGAGAACCAAGGTCCAAGTCAAGGATTCAATTTGCTTCAAACGAGTCCAAATTGATTCCTAGGACCCTGGACCCCATATAAAGTGGGCCTAAGAATCAAAAGCAACAGTTACATTCACCAATGAATGTAAAAAAAAAGCTAGAGTGACGACATTCCCTTTCTGCAAGGGAATTGTTGTCCATTTGTCTATATAAAAAAGAAAGAAAGAGAAAGCTAGAGTGAGGAGATTCTAATGTCCCTAACCACCCAATTTGCCTTGATTTGTAATTATACACAATCAAGTGATGTTTGGGTTACTTGGTACCATGGTTAATCACGTGACCAAATCCAAACATATTCGGGTGATATGGTTTCAATGGGGTCATTACATGTGTTTGGGGTCACATGTTATGGTCAGATCACTCTAATTTAGGAACGTGCTTTCAAGCCCCCAAAATTGAACAAGATATAGAAGAGATGGAACAAGGACTGCATGAAAATCATGTGAAGGAAAACCCAACAAGCCCTAAATTATCTTATGTAAATCTGTACAACTTCAGTTCATAACAATTCATTGTGAGTGAGATTTATGTAACTTTGTTAACTAAAGTTTTTCAACCTTTACATCCGAACTTCTGGATGTTCTTCATATGAATAAAAGGTGCAAAATACATGAGGTTCATGTCACAATATTTACATTTATTTCAGCTAATTAAAAACAAAATTGCACTTCAAATTAGTTTGGTTAATTTTTAAATAGCAATCTGTACCACTTAGCATAAGATTAAAGGGTGGTTAAATTATTGCACATGAGTGAAATAAAATGACATGCATAACAATGGAATGATATCCTTGAAATAAGAGGAATATCAAATCATTTGCTTCCTTTCATGTATTTCAAGAGTTTTAAGCCGAAAGTATTTTCTCTCTTTTGAGCTGGTCCTAATTTACTTTCAGTTAGATGTGCTCCAAGATCGCCCTACTTGTGTCCATAACGCACAAGCTAATACGTCTAATGTTATAGACTCAAGTGAGTGCACAATCCTGCCTAAAGGCAGGGCCCGACAAGTATTTTATCTTCCCTAACAACATATCCTGACTCAATGCCTCCATTTTATGAAGGTATTTTATGCAGGTAGTGATGACATCCCTCAACATTATGTGTGCATATACTTGTTATTGTAGGCAATACAAAAGCATTGCCAGTCTTTTTTTATTTCTGGTCTGCCCTTGGCCCAATTCATCTTTTTCTCTAACAAAAAGATTGATGATGCCTCCACATACTTTGGACTTATGTTTTGCACATTTTGGGCTTCTAATGGGGCATTACGTGTCCACTCCCAATCCATCCCTGGTGGGTGCTGGTTTACTCTAGCCCTAGAATAATATAAGAAGGATGTTACACCTTTTCTTTTTAAAAGAAGCACGATTGCATCCTAGGCCTCCTCTTTTGGGAATGCCTTACCCTTGAAGTTTTTCCATTTATCAGCATAAAACTATGGAGATTTTCTTTCCCTCACAAAAATGCTAATGGAAATACCAAAGGGTTCACCTTCATGTTTTATTTTGCTTTTAGAAGAAAGTGAATCCCTTGAGTACACATTACATACACTTTTTGGAAGGGGGAGGGGGGGTGGGCGGGGTATGGAATACTGAAAGGGTCATACTTTAACCATGCCCTTGGTTTCAAGGAATATTCCATTAACTCAGGTTAAATTTTCTTTTTCTCTCCCCCAAGCCCCCAATTTCAAAGCCCCTAGCACGGGGTTTTTGATTCTATCATGAGGTTTGAAACCTGTGCAAGTCTGGAACACATGCTTGAAATAAGAAGACCCCGTGCTTTCAAGGGCTTTAGGAAGAAGAAAAAAAAATTATTGTGAAGGGGCTTGTGGCCACGTGGCGCTCTGAAATTTCAGATTGCGTTTTGAGCCCTCAGGAATACCTCCACTAAAAAAATCAACCTCATGCTAACGAAATATTCCTTGATGCAAGGGGAATGGTAAATAAAGTATGGCTATTTGGGTAGCAAATTCAATATATCGTACTCCCTGATTGGATCTGGCAACAAACTGTCGAATTATTAATTAAAATTTTTAATCTTAATTTTGGCACTTGGATTTTAATTTTGAAATTTTTGGCAAGTAAGAATGCTTATATAAAAATTTAATAAACATACTTTTGTTATTATGTTTATTGGATAGTCTATGGTGTATAGACCGTCTGTCTGAATCTGACCTTTTTGAATTTTAAAGTCTGCAGTTCAAACCTGACAGTTGGAAAACTTGCAGATTCTTAATTTTATAATAAATAATCACAATTTTTTTTTGACATAGTAATAAATAATTTTTCAAAAATTGGACAAAACAAAAAAAATAATTTAGGGTTTAGGGTTTAGCAATTTTGCTTGGATTCCAAAAGCTGTCATTGTTCATTGAACTTGCCTAAAATTGTCAGGCAAGGCTGGCCAAAAGAAAACCCCCACTTTTCTAGGAGAAGGAATTTTTGGATTTTTGTGGGTTTAGGGTTTTAAAACATCGGAATCAATAAATGAATTCGGTATGCTCGCACTTTGCACATGTCTTCCAAAGTTGTGGGAAACCCAATAGGGTTTTTTCGAAGCCCCCCTTGGGGAAACTTAAACCCTAAACCCTAAAAAAAGGGTTTTAAATGAGGGTCCGAAGCTAATTCAAAATAGGCTTTCCTCCCTCCTTGGTTTAGGGTTTAGGGTTTAGGGTTTCCCACAACATTTTTACACAACCCACAACCCAATGTCCCTTTCAATTCATTGATTGTGTAAAATTTCTGTTCCCAAAATTGTTCATTTCCATTTTGGCCTAGACTAATATCCCTTCCTAAGAGCCTCAACTACAAGCTTTCTACTATGTAGAGACCTGCTCCAATTATTATTATTATTATTATTATTATTATTTTGGTGCAATTGGAAGGCATATATTACCAATGCATTTTTCCTCCACTATTTGGGGATATTTTTTATAAAATAAAATGCCCATTGAAAAATGGAATGCCCGTCCACTCTCATGAGCATTCCAATTTGGAACACCATCAAATTTGTTTTCCCCTTTTTTTTCCCTCTGATACCGAGCAAGGCCTTGGGTGAACCAACACCCACATTGGGGTACCATGGTTAAAGAAATCCCCAAATTTTCTAAATATTACAAATATTTCCTTACTTCTTCTACTCAAATGGGGTCTTTGAGTTCAAATCTAACATTTTTTTGGATTCCCCCTGGCCACCATGATTGGCTCACTCAGGCCCTTACTCCAAGTAAAGCCCGGGTGACAGAAGTTCACAATTTCAAAAAAAAAAAAGGGGGGGACCTTACAAAAGTGTAAGGTACCTTACACTTTTGTAAGAAGATGTTTTGTTTGAGATTTGATCTTAAGGACCAAAATAGATTTTGTAGGGCCTCATTTTCTAAATTTTCTAAATTTTCTAAATATTCAATAGATTTCTTAGGGCCTCATTTTTGAAATTTTAAAAATATTCTTTACGCTGGAGAAGGAACAACTTTTGTGACCCTTCCTGGATTTTGGGATGTGACCGAAAGTGTGTTACCTAGCCTTAGGTTAAGGGCCTTTCTGAGGCCCTCAAATCCAGAAAGAGCCTCAAAGCTGTTCCTTAACCCTACATCTAAAACTCCCGGCCACCAATTTTTGGCCAGGCCTAATAAGCAACTCCCTTCTAACAAGGTGAGCACCAATTAGGTAGGTAGGTAAAATAGGTATAGGTAGGTAGATAGGTAGGTATACCTAAAGCTCTTGGTCACCATTTTTGGCCAGGCCTAATTGGCACTTCCTAGATTTTTTGGGGACCTGAACGAGGGCATTAGAGGGTGTTATACAGCCTCACACTAACTAACTAACACCCTCAATAAGGCCCTCAAATGCAGGAAGAAGAGCCTCAACGTGGGTCCTTAACCCTATACCTAAAACTCTTGGTCACCATTTTTGGGCAGGGCTAATAGGCCCACTCCCTTCTAATAGGGCGGGCACTGAATAGGCAAGAAGGTAGAAAATAGGTAGGTCGGAAAATAGGTAGGTAGATAGGTAGGTAGGTAGGGTGGAATATAAATTAGAGGGAGAGAATTGGGAATGCCAACAGAGCAGGCGGTCACGACGTCCAACGCTCGCGACGCTAAACTTTCCTCCCTTCAGTTGCGCAGGCGCTCTCTCTCTCTCTCTCTCGCTCGTGCTCGGGGTGCTTGCTCTTTTACGACTAGTGCACTCTAAGCTTAATATTTCTTACACTACACGCTTCTTCTTCTTCCTTTTCACAAGAAAGGCACAGCTTACCTACCACAAACTAAACAGGCACTTTGTGGTTGTTGTGGTGGGTGAACGGTTTCTTTTGTTTTGGGTTTTATGTTCTCCTCACGTCAAGTCTAGTCTCCAGTTTTGTTTGGAAACAATTGTTTTGAGCAAAGTTTGTTCGCTTTTCAAAAATTTGTTAAACCCATTTTTGCTTTTTGTGTTTTACTCCAACTGTATACTAATATATATATGTAATGGGTTCTTTCTTTTGATGCAAACTGACAATGCATTTTGAAGGGGCATGTAACTAACTGCCTTTGAAGATTCCCCAGAGTTTCTCTTCTTCTTCTTCTTCTTCTTCTGTTCCTTCGTATTGTTTGGTCGTAGAGGAGGACACTACCTTACTGCCTGTAGCAGCAGCACTGCAAACTGTTGTTGGACAAAAATAATGTGAGTTCAGGAATTGCTGGGTGTTTGTTTTGTTTTGGTTTTTCTTGGGGGGGAGGCTCTTTCTTTGGTGCTGGATTGGATTCAGTTAGGCAGGCATTTAGGAGTTGTTGTTGTTGTTTGTTGTAAAGAGGTTTGTTTTTTTGTGTGTGTCTGTTTTGGAAAGCTTTGAAAGATGGAGGTGGCATTTCCAAAATGAAAAAAGAAGAAGTATTTGATTGATGTCTCAGGAGCATTGACTCTGTATTGGTTATTGTTTGTGGGTGCATGCTGAAATACACACAGAAAGACAGAGGCAGAGACAGACAGACAGACAGACAGATAGATTATTGGAGCAGAAATCAATACTTCCAGCATTGCTGGAGCAAGTAATGAGGATGCAGAGAGAAAAAGGTTTTTGATGACGACGCCAGGAACCGCACACTGACGCCAACCAGAAGAAAAAAACGGACCAAAACAAATCAAAAAATCTCGACTGGTATGTTGTTGGAATGTCGTGAGCTTCATTCATCTCGGGTTGAATAGAGAGAGAAAGCTCCTGCTTCTTCTTATTCTGATCACACCCACAGTCGTGAATATAAAGAGGGGAGGATAAAATTTAGTACGAAACTGATTGGACTCGCTGATGCTCGCAGTGGTTTTTTGGGTACCCATTTGGTGCGTCAGTGTAAATCAATTTGCTTTTGCTGCTCCCTCTCCATATCTCCGCATTTTTGTTAGGGGAAGCTCCTTGTGAAGCTCCTTTGTTAGGGGTAGCTTCTTTCTTGCCGTGGTGGGTGGGTTTTGGAATGATGTTCTTCGCAGCTGTGAGGTTTCTGTGGAGATGACGGGTAGTAGCCATTGTCTGTCGTTTACTGGAGTATAATGGTGACTCCACCCAAGTCTGGGATAGAAAGAGAAGAAGAAGCAATGGGGGAAGAAACAGTAATAACACTCTTCCCTTTTAGTCTTTTGTCCTGTTGCATTCTCAACAATGATGTTGAAGATGGAAGTCTTCTTCATAATCATGCAATGAAAGGTCTACTGGAAAACTCTTCATGGAATCAGGTGAGTGTGGGATGGAGCCTGCAGCATCTCTAAATGCATTCCAGTAGCTCTCAAGAGAAACCTAGAAAGAGCACCAGAAGAAGGGCTCATGAGAATCCCACTAAAATGGCTAAGAAGAAGACATATTGTGAAAAACTGGCAAAATGCAAGGGTCCTGGAAACTAGTGCACAATGCTGCTGGCTCAGTGTTAACATAATTTTTTGGTACAAGATTCTTTTCTCTCCGCAGAGAGAGAATCAGAATACATGGCTTGTTCGTAGCCATCCTTTTGCAGAGCTCTGTTCTTTCCAAATTGCATGCAAGTGAAGAAGAACTACTGCTACTGCAGGCTTTTTCTGAAGAGCGAGGATTTTTTGCTGCAACTGGAAAAAGTGCTGCTAGACTAAGCTCATTCTAGACCCAGGGAGATCCATCCATGGGATCTTTGCCAAAGCACATTGAAGTGAATGGACTCACATATCCTGGAGATGCTGGATTGCTGCCACCACACATTGAAGTGAATGGAGGACTCCTCAAATATCCAGATGCACGGCGGGATGAATCAGTGAGAGAAGTTTACCACAAAACTGAAATTGCCGATCCTTACCGTTGGTACGTTCTGATGTTTTTCTTTGAGCCTGGACACAGCCTGATTGATGCTTACATGGGTAGTAGGTGCTGATTGACAAAGAGACTCTAAACCTGTAGTAGTTACTGGTAGGATGTCTTTCTTCTTCCTATCAGTAAATGCTAAACCCACCAGCTTAGGGTTCTCAGAGCTTCTTCTTCTTCCTTAAAGGCTTTGGAATGATTCTATAGTTTTACAGTAAAACATTTGGAGGGATGGATTTCCACCACAGGCTGGAGGATCCAGAGTCACCCGAAGTCAAAGAGTTTGTGGAACAGCAAGTGCAGCTCTGCAACTCTGTGTTGAAGGATTGTGAGACACGTGAGACTTTGAAGGCGAAAGTGACTGTTCTCTATGACTACCCCCGATATGGATGCCCGCACAAAGCTGGCAACCACTTCTTCTATTCACACAATTCTGGACTGCAAGCCCAGAGTGTACTTTACATGCAGGTATTGTCAAATTCATGGGTACCCAAAGGGCCATGGTGGTGCTGGGTTGTTATGTTGATGGTGTTGATGGTGCAGTGCTATGCAAGATTTCCAAAACTTATACTCGGGACAACAGTGACTGCAAAAGATTTTGCTGAATGTGCATCAAGGGTAGATGTTGGTTTTGTTTGCTTTGACATGTGTTTGCCATTCTACAACTCTCTTTGTGCATGGTTTGTTGCAGGAAACTGTGGACGGAGTTGCAGAGGTACTGCTTGACCCCAACACATTGAGTGAGGATGGTACTGTTGCCCTTTCCACCAAGAAGTTCAGTGAGGATGGAAAGTACATGGCCTATGGGCTGAGTTTGCGTGGAAGTGACTGGATCACAATCAAAGTGATGCAGGTTTTGGACAGAGTTGTGCAACCAGATACCCTCTCATGGGTGAGGTACTACATAGCCTTTTTGCTACTTAAAATTTCTCTTTCCTGAAACCCTGCTGCAATGGGGGAAGAAGTTGTCCAAATTGCACAAGTTGTCAGTAACAGTGTTGGCACCAAGTGATGGGCAAAGAACGCTCTTCTGATAAAAAAAATTCATATCTGCAAGCAGCTGTAAGTATTAAGGAAAACATGTTTTTCCTTTTTTTGTTATGTTGACTGGCAACCCTATTCCCTAGACCCTGATCTTTATTCATGGGTTTTGCATTCTGTCAATGGCAATGTGCAGGTCAAATTTACATCTATAGCATGGACACATGACAATCAAGGCTTTTTCTACAACCGCTATCCAGAACCCATGTATGTTGTCTCTTCTGCTCTGTACACCAGTTGCTTAGAGTGTTGAATCTGTCAAACCAGACAGAACTCTAAACCCAAATCTAGAAATATATATTGCAGGATAGCAGCAGTTGCAGCATCTTCTTTGTCCCAAAAGTGTTGGTACTTGTCACTTGCCTCAACCAAATCTCCTGATTGTAGTGTTCAGTAGTGGCATATGAATGGTGGAGTAGGCAATTTGGTTGTTTGGGTTCTTGTAGTGTTTCTTCCATCCACAACATAGAAGACCTTGGTTGGGATCAGGTCGTGATTGCCACAAAATAGAATGGGGAGAAGAGAGTGGTCTTTGTTCACTCTCTGTTTGGGGTTTTCCTTCTTGACATTGTCATGTATGCCAGGAAAGTAGAGAGAGCGGATGCTGGAACTGAAACAAATATCAATCTCTACCATGAGCTCTACTACCATCATCTGGGCACTAACCAATCAGAAGATATACTCTGTTGGAAGGATTTGGAGCACCCAGAATGGTTGTCCTCTGCAAAAATTACTGATGATGGCCAGGTTGCTCTTTGTTTCTCTCTTGCCACTAGGCTGCTACTTGTTCGTACTCCTTTCAAAGCAATTGAACAAGCTCTTTGAATGTTTTCCAGTGTGTTTGAGCAGATTCTCCTTGCCTCTTTTGATATGTGCTGCATGGGGCAATGGGTTTAGGATCTCCATCTTGTCACTCCACTGTCTTAGTGTGGATGGGTTTGTTGTATGGTTGGCAGTATCTGGTTTTGTCAATTGGAGTTGGGTGTGACCCCGTCAACAAACTCTACTATTGTGATCTCACAGCAGCACTTCCAGAAGGTCTTCGAGGATACAACAAGGGAAGTATGGAATTACTTCCCTTTCAGAAACTAGTGGACAATTTCGAAGCCCAGTATCAGCTGGTAGCAAATGATGGACCCATCTTCACCTTTCTCACCAACAAGGATGCACCTAGATATAAACTTACTCGAGTTGATTTGAATGCTCCAGGCAACTGGATAGATGTGATACCCGAGTCGAAGACTGATGTGCTATCAACAGTCCATTGCATAAATGGACAACAGCTGCTGCTGTGCTACATTAGTGATGTCAAGCATCTGCTTCAGATACATGATCTGGAGACTGGCATTTTGCAGCACCAGATCCCCTTGGAGATTGGTACAGTGATCGACATATCGGCAAAACGAAAGGAATCAGAGTTTTTTTTCAACTTCACTAGCTTCTTGACTCCTGGAACTGTGTATCACTGTGATCTGAGGGTTGCCAAGGAAGAACCAAAGGTCAGGGTCTTAAGGGAAGTTGGTGGAGACATTTTTGACCGTACTGCATTTGAAACCCAGCAGGTGTTTGTGACCAGTAATGATGGCACCAAGATCCCAATGTTCATAGTGACACAGAGAGGTCTTGTTCTGGATGGAAACCACCCAGCACTGCTTTACGGCTATGGGGGATTTAACATCAGCCTTACTCCCAGCTTCAGTGTGTCCCGCTTGGTTCTCGCTCGGCATTATGGGGCAGTTGTGGCAATAGCAAACATCAGAGGTGGGGGAGAATATGGAGAAGAGTGGCACAAATCTGGCTCTCTTTCAAAGAAGCAGAATTGCTTTGATGACTTTGTGTCATGCGCAGAGTACTTGATAAAGGAGGGCTACACACAGTCCAACAGACTCTGCATTGAAGGCGGCAGTAATGGAGGTTTACTTGTAGCTGCCTGCATAAACCAGGTGCTTTTTGTATTTCTGATCTGTCTAGTCCTTTCTACTTCACATATTCTCATACTAAACAGTGCAGTAAGATTTGTGCCTTCCTGTCTTCAATGAACTTACTTGGAGTGAGTCATTTATTGTGCAGAGACCAGAACTTTTCGGTTGTGCTTTGGCCCATGTAGGTGTGATGGACATGCTGCGATTCCACAAATTCACAATTGGTAAGCCAGCAGCCAGCATTTTCCTCATGATTTTCTCACACCCACTGCAATAAACACAGAGAGGTGGATTTAGGGTTTAAGGATTTAGGGTATTTGGGTTTGGGAAAAGCAATCATCACTTGAGACAGTTTTCACTGTTTTGGCTAATTTTGAGATCTAAACATCTCATTAATACTCACTCCCCACAGTTGACCTCTTGGGTTGTGCTACTCTTCTCCCAGATGGAATGCTAATCCTGCAATTATGAAGCATGGCACTTGATGATGGGGACATGGGGAATCATGCCTGCAGGGCATGCATGGACTACAGATTATGGCTGTTCTGATAAAGAGGAAGAATTTGAATGGCTCATCAAGTGAGTGCTTGTGCCCTCTTAATCTTTTTTTCTGATCATGTACAACAAGACTAGCTCAACATACAGATCTTATGGAAATCTGGGTGGTCACTCAAAACCATGTGGGTATACTTGGGGTTCAGACCTTGGTGAAGGTGTTTGGTAGCTGCATTGTTGCCGTTATGGCAGTAGGAAAGTGACCACCACCTGTCTGGAAGTATGGCAGCTCTACTAGGGGAGTCACGACCGAAACATGTGCTTTTAGTTGGCAAACTAAGAATCTCTTCCCGGTTTTTGTTATTGCAGGTACTCACCACTACACAATGTGAGGAGGCCATGGGACAGAATGAATGGTGTGCAGTACCCACCCATAATGCTCTTGACAGCTGACCATGATGACCGTGTCGTCCCTCTACACTCTTTGAAACTTCTTGCGGTATGCAACAATTAATGTCCAGTAGCCAAAAGAGGCAACAAAATTTCTCTCAGGGTGCTCATGAGACTAAAATTCTTATCCAACAGTTCAAAAACAACACCATGTTAATTAGGGTTTAGGGTTTAGTCTGTCTTTGTTTTTGTTAGTCAAATGATGTTTTTAGATAAAAATGCACACTGAACTTTTCAGTGTAACTGACAAAATCCATTTGCTGGTTGGTGGTTGAATGAATGTGAGCAGACACTGCAGTATGAACTCTGCACGAGTGTGAGAAACAGTCCACAGACAAATCCCATCATTGGTCGAATAGACACCAAGGCTGGCCATGGAGCAGGCCGTCCAACCCAAAAAATGGTAATTGCTTAACCTAAACCCTAAAACCTGGAACTCCTAGTTAGACATCATCATCCATCCTTCTGCATGAGTGTATCTCATGTTTGGCTTCATTAGGTACCCCAAACCTGTCAAAAACTATCAGAAACTAAAGGAAATTGGAGATGGGTTGTGCAGATCAATGAAGTCAGTGATGCGTACTCTTTCATGGCCAAGATGACAAAGGCTACTTGGGTGGATTGATGCTGAAGTGGTAAATGGGTATTGTCAGTTTCACCTCCGAATGTCTTTCCATGGGACAGACAACAATTGGATTTCAGGCACCAGTAGGTTTGTAGTTTAAAGCTTGCAAGCAAAACTATGGTCACTTATGATACAGTAGATAGTTGCAATTTTGAGTGTAAACGGCTCTAACTCAGAACAATATTACATCCCATTTTGAATTAGTTCCTCTTCCAGTGTTGATGAAACCAGACAAGTCAAATTCACCATTATGAATGCAACTACTTTCTCTTTAACTTTGAAGTATTATTCTCGTGTTGGAAATTTCTGAGAGGACAGAATTTTCTATTATATAAGCTGGTCCTAAGAGTTAAATCTTTTGAAATTTATGGTAATTCGGTGCCTACATAGTTCTAGATCAGTTTCACAACTAGATTGTCTACTTTCTCAACTACATCCCAAAAGGAAAATTTTATGGGTTTACTACAAGCAACTTCTTGTCATTTTGAGTGAAATTTTAAAAATTAAGTAAATCAAATCAATACACATACATTTTTCTAGATTGATTTGAAGCTTGAAATTAAAGCATGCAATTTAGACAATAATAAATTATGATTTTAAAAAATCCTACCCAAACCTGTAATACCTAACGAGTGTGCATAACTAGTTTCTCCTTCCAACATCAGGACTTTTGGACAAAATAATTGGGAGTTATGTGTACCATGTACAGTCCCCACACAAGAATGGCATTTCTCCTTCCACATCAGAACTTTTGGACCAAATAATTGTGAATCATGTGCACCATGTACAATCCCCACACAAGAATGGCATCATGACGAAATCAACAAATGGAAAATGGAAATATTTTTATGATCAACCAAAAGTTAAGGTTCAATATTAAAAAATATAAATTGTCATCTATGTGACATAATGACAAAGATTGGATATAATCATTCTTATGGTTTCTCAAAGAGTGCCACAAAAGGAGCAAATGAAATAGGGTTTTGAAAGTAGATCAATGTAATAATTCTATGTATAAACAGAATTTTGTAAAGTAATGAAAGATAGAAAAATAGACGAAAAATCCAATTATCACTCGTCCATGTGGTTGCAACAAATATTGGCCTTGCTTCGTTTGCATTTATTGTGTTACATCCTTGGTATTATCTAGCAAATGCAAATTGTCACTTTTAGGAAGGTTTTTTCTTTATCAATTGCTCTAACAATTTACTTTGACAAATGGAAACAAAATAATATAAATCAAACTTATTCGTGCCACTAATAGAAGGGTTTTGAAATAACCTAGAAAACACTTTTTTCGATCACCCTTTAATCATTCAACATCACATTCTAAACTTTTGCTTTGAAAATGATGCACATTTTCAAGATAGTGTAACCTAAAAATAGTGGCAAATGTTTTTTGTGGATGAAGACTACAAACCCTAATTCAACTTGGTGGTTGAACTACTGGCGACGCGGTGATTCAATGGTGCCGAAAAATTTGTTTCTGATGTGTTTTTGTATTTGGTGTGTTTTGTTGTTTTGCAAGATATGATGAAGGGAGCTTGGTGAGATAGTTTCTATGATGGAGCGTAATCCCAACTACTCAATGAAAACTCTTTGTGAACTTTGTGAATCACGGTTCTACAAGGAAATTGGTAGGAAGATTTGTGGGGAGCGAAGGGATGAGGTTATGAAGAGTATATTTGATGCAGGTTGAGGAAGTGACAGCAGGCTTTTTGGTGATGAAGAAAAGCTAATTGGTTAGACTTTCTAAAGACTAAAAGTGTGCGTAGGATTTGGATTTTGGGAGTGGTAATTAGTTAAGAATAAAACTTTATTAGGATTACTAGATTGGAAGAACCCTGACGATTGAATTTCCGTCGCGCCAAGAGTTAGGAAAAGGTTTAGAGGTTTGGTATGTTTTTTTTCTATAGGGACCAACACAAGGGAGATGATGAGTGTGTCAAGGATTTCTAGAATGGTTGTGTGGCAACTCATGTGTGATAACTTTGGGGATTTTGAAATGATGGGTGTGCAACATGTTCGATCCTAAAGAGAGAGTACATGCTGCATTTGTGGTAGCTCTGGGATTTTTGGGAAGGGGATACTAGAAAATAGAATATATTACCTTGACTAATCCTGCCCAAAATCTCTATCCAGTCTCTAAGAGGAATCATGTGAAGTTGTTGAGTTGGTTTTTGTGGGGTTTTTGTTGTTGGGTATGAGTTGTCATTCTTATGAAACAACATGTTAACTCCTAGAGAGGAAATCAAAAGTGAAACTGATCCTTTGTGGTCCATAGAAATAAAACGATAGAATGTAGATGTTTGCAAGGGTTTTGATGAAGAAGTAATACTTGAAGCAAATTTGTTCATCTCTATAAAACCTCAGCAATACGCACAAATCTTTATATGTTTAGTAGTTGGGATTTATAAAATGGAGAAAGTATTTCCCCTTTCTTTTGGTATCAGAGTAGGTTGATCTTAGAAGGCTAGTACATATGAAATTATTGGAATATTTGGAAGATGAAATGTTTCGAAACATAAAATGTTTAATACCAATGACAAGCAATTTGTTGCAGAGAGTCAAGAAATTCAGGAGGAACAAATTATTGTTAAGTTTGATTTTCCCAGAACTCAAGTAGCACCACGAATAAGAGCATTGATTTTGCGTTAATTGGAATTTGGTGTTATTGCCATTATAGGAGTGAGTCTTGATGAAGCATAAGCTGGAGACATTATTGTTGAGTTAATGCACCACGGATTCTATACGAGGGCACAAGTTTGGGTTAAAATGTAAAATGGAGCAGGAGGATGGGTTTCAAGTGCAAGATTCCAAAGACAATTTCATTTTACCTACTACCTTGCGTAGGGTATCAACACACCATTCAGAAAGGTAGAGACAAGTGCCACAATTAGGTGATGTTTGGATTCCTTTCTCTCCTATTTCACCAAATCATTTCGTTAGATTTTTCATTCATGGAGTGGAAGATTTATTTATGGCTAGAGACTGGCTACTGAGGGTGGAGAACTCAGGAATGAAGTCCCGGTTGATAAGTTGGAAAGCATTTGATGATGAGAATTTCAGGATATGATGGCATGCAAATGGAGTTTGCCAATGAACAAATTTTCACTCTTTTACCCTCTGATGTTGTGATTTTAGACCCAGTAGTAGAAGGAAGACAATTTAGTTTTCTTTCATGATGAAGATACAATCTTGAAGAACCATACCAATTTGATGAACGGTAACACAAAACCCTGATCTATGTTATGAGCCACAAAGTATAGTTGGGCATTATTACATTGAGGAGTTAGAATTATATAGAGAACAAGTTGGTTTTCCCATTTTAAGATTCCACTAGTTTGGCTGCCATAAGGGTCTTTGATTTTGATCATGACTGGATGAGGTTCGAAACATAGGCATTAGCATCAATGTTCTGCACTCATGCATCAATTTGGACAAGACCTAATTAACAGGAGTAGAGCCTCATCTAAATCAATGAGGTAGGAAGTAGTGCAGGTCATAACAATAAAGCTAAAAATAATTTAAGAGAAGGATGGATGTAGAACAGTGCCTGTAAAAAATTATTGACAATAGGTAAATCAAAAGTCAGGAAGGGTCAAAATGACTAGTCCTCAAGGCATGGATGAGTTGTTTTGGGGACGAGATCATGAGGACATAAATGATTGGGCTGAAAGAATGACAATGGCGGCAAAAGTTTGGGATTCGAATGCTAATAAATTATTTAAAATTGCCAAATTGAACCTAAGAGGGAGGGCCAAAGAATGGATTAGGAAGCTAAATCGTGCACCTATTGACTAGACAAAACTACGTACCTGGATCGTGCAGAAGTATGGCAATGTTGATGCTGATGACATTCGAATCAAATTGGATGCCATCAAGCAAAAGCCAAAGGAGAGGGTTCAAAAGTATTGTGAAAGGATGGATAAACTTTTTCAACGGGGTCAAATATAAGATGTAGAATAGCGTCATAGATTTTTGGGAAAACTAAGCCCAGAAATAAGAAAACTTTGTGTTGTCAAGACCTACACTGACATTGAGGAAGTGGTTGTAGCTGCTGTTGAAATTAAACGTGTGTTGGGAGAACTAGCAGAGGCCCCATATGAACCCATGAAAGAAGAACAAGATGAAACCATGTCTAGAGAATCTACCACAGATCGTCAACTTCATGTTTTGAATAAAACTTTCATTAATTTCTTTGGGAAAGGGACAATTGGCAAAGTTGGACCCAGTATAGGTTTTTCTTTTAACACTCACAACCGCTGCCAATTATGCCACTCAAAAAAACACACAGCCTCAACATGCCTTAAACTTACAAACACAATGCCAAAATGTGCCAAGTGTGGAAGTGGGCATAAGACTGACAATTGTGGTTTGAAATGTTCTTTATGTTTTGGGTTAGGGCATACGGAGGAAAGGTGTTGGAAGAAACCTGCAAAAGGTTTGCTTGCCACTATAAACTTCTTGGAAGTTTTGGTTGATGATGAAAAAGCCATTTTGGTAAAATTGAGCCATGTTTGTGGAGAGGACCAACATATATTCTTTGGGGTGAGAATCCCAAAAAAGAGATTGCCCATTATTGCCAATCCAACAGAAGAACAAGCTGAGGAGCGATTGCAGAAGATGAATAGAGAGGAGCAAACATGGGATCTGAAACAACTATGAAGTCTAAGATTCTTTCTCATTTCATCAAAGGAAAGATTACTTTAACTCCCATGGAAAACATTCTCATAATTCCAAGAAAACTAGAATATTTGGAAGGATCGGTTAAGCTAGCTAGAAGGAGAAAAGATGTAGAAGGCCAAAGGAATCAGGTAGTTGTAATTCATTCAACCCCTGCAATTAGGAGGGTTAATGTCAACAAAACACATCGCAGCAAAACATTACATCTGGCTATAGAAATCAATCAAGCAATGATTGAAAGCTTGGTGGATACTGGGGCATCTATGTCAGTAATGGCAATTAGTGTTGTTAAGGAACTTGGCATAATGCACCTAGTGGCTAGCCATGAAACTTATAAGACAGCCTCTGGTATAATGATGCAGGCATTAGGAAGGATTATTGAACGTCCAGTGAAAGTGGGCGGGATCATGTGTCAAATGATCTTCCTTGTGGTGGACATAAACAACTATGATTTGCTACTTGGACTGGATTTCCTCATCAAAATAAGAGCAGTTGTTGATGTGGAGAAGGGCATCATACAAGTTCATAATGGACCAGGAATGGAAGTGGAAATACTTCCACTGAATGTAGTAAACATGTTGCAAGTGCTTGAAGGATCTGAAGAGGAGAAATGCAATGTGCAAGAATAACTATTCAACAGAAAGATGGGATAGTTATAGATTAAAGATTGGGCTAATCTGTTGGGTGCATTAGACTTTGAGGATTTCAATGATGAGTTTTCTTCTGAGGAGGAGATGATAGAATAAGAAGGACAAAGTACAAAGGATGATCCACAAGAGACCATTTTGAAGCTGGAGAATGAAATTGAAGAACTGGAGGACTATGGGTTGGATCTGATCATTGAAGAGGAAACACCTATGCAGATTTTGAATTTGACACTATAAGAGCAACATAAAGAAATTCTAAAGGGATTGTTTCCTGAGGATGATGATTATGCTAATTAGATAAAGTGTGCAACTGCAAAAGAGGATGCTCATATGCAGCAAAAACTTGGAAAAAACATTAAACCCAATGCACATTTGTATCCAATTCAAATATCTGATGATTTGATTGAGGAGGGCAGTAGGTGGACCCAGATCAAAAGTAGGGTAAGACTGGATGAATCTTTGAATGAAAAACAGCAGAAGAAGCTATGGGATCTTCTAGAGGAATTTCAAGAGGTATTAGCATGGCACAAAGGGGAATTGGGGCAATGTTCTAGGGGAACATTCTATTGATATTCGAAGGTTGCCTCCATGTCATATGACTCCTAGACGGTTGTTCTATTGGGAAGAAACTGAAGTCAATCGGCAAATACAAACATTGGTAGATTTGGGAAAGATGCGCAAAAGTGCATCGAAGTACATTTGCAGAGTAAGGCCAATGAAAAAAGATGGAAGCCAAAGATTTTGTGGGGACTACCACCCACTGAATCATTAAACAAGGTTGGACTCTTTTCCCATGCCCCTGATTGAAAATGTTTTGAATTAATTAGGGCATTCCCAATGGTTTTTAACACTTGATTTGCAATCTGGGTTTTGGCATATCCCTATGGCTCCTAAGGATGTTAAGAAAACAACAGTGATCACCAAATCAGGTTTCTATGAGTGGAATGTTATGCCATTCAAACTGAAAAACACCACTAGCACATTCTCATGAACCATGGCTGACATATTCAAGGAATGGACAAACCAATTTGTGAAAGTGTTTGTTGATGATGTAAACATACATAGTGGAACCTGGAATGAACACTGATATCACATCCGACTAGTTCTGCAAAAATTAAAAGGGGTTAATCTCAAATTGAATCCTAACAAATGTTGTTTTAGATCTAAAAGCATTACGTTTTTGGGACATATTGTGGACAATGTTGGATCTCAACCTGATCCTAGGAAGATAGCAACAATCTAACATTTTCCCACACCCAAGACAACCGCGAATGTTAGGGCATTTCTAAGATTGACAGGGTACTACATGAGATTCATTGCTAGGTATGCGAAGATTGCAGAACCACTGTTTGCATTGACAAAGAAAGATTGTAAGTTTTTTTGGATGCCCATATGCCACACAACTTTTATTACATTGAAAAGAAGACTTGTGGAAGCACTTATTTTGGTCAGACAAGATTTCAACAAACCGTTCATCTTGGATGTTGACTAGTCTATAAGGGGTGTTGGAGCTATTTTGTCACAAAAATCTGGGAGGCAAGAGCAAGTCATTGCTTATGCCAGCAAACGCTTGTCTCCAGTCCAGCATTGTTTTCATCCCATGGAGGGAAAGTGCTATGCTCTCATTTGGAGTATCATCTATTTTAGGTAATATCTTTACCAAACCCCATTTCTGTTATGCACATATCACAAACCTTTGGAGTGGTTGGCCATTGTTTCAAATGCTTATGGTAGGAGAGGCCGTTGGATAGTAATGTTGCAGGATTTTTAATTCAAAATTATATACTGAGCAAGAAGCAGACACTTGAATGTTGATGCTTTAAGTCAAAATCCTGTTGGTTTTCCGAAAGAGGATGAAGATTTTGGAAGTGATGTGATGGAGTAGGAAGAGCAATTGGGAATCGCACCAACACCTGCAAGGGGTAATGCTACCAATAAGGTTAGCATCAATTTGTTTATTTTGCAACACATTGGACAATTAGTAGATGATGCTGGAGAACATCACACTATTGATGAGTGTGATGGACAAAATACAGATTCACCTTTAGAGGAAGGACTACCTCAAATGGATCAGATGGAGTATAGAAGAATGGTGGTTGAGGCTCAAATCGTGGTGGATGCAGCCAAAGACATATAAAAGGGCAAGAGTGTGGACACAAAAGGTTAAAGTGAAGATGACCAATCAAGGCAAATGGATATATGGGAGGACAATATGTCAATTGCATTACTCACTGGTGGACATCTGGAAGTCGAGCTTGATAACACTACCAACATAGAAAGGGTTAAAAAACAAATGATGAGGTATCATTGGTCAAAGGATACCCTTTTTTCTAGAACTTGGTTGTACCTAGGCCTACAGAACGTAAAATGTTGATTGAAAAAATACATGAAGAATTTGGACATTTTGGGGCAATGTAGACACTTGCTAAGGTAAAAAAAAGGTTTTTTTAGCATGACATAACTGAGGCTATCAAGAAATTCATCAGGGCTTGTGAAAAGTGTCAACTAACCAGGCAATCTGGAAACATGAGATCTAGCATTGAAAAGATGAAGAGTATTCCCATATGTGATTTGTTTTATTGTGTTGCACTGGACACTACCGGGCCATTGCCAGAAACAACCAATGGCAATAAGTATGTGCTTGTTGCTATTGACCATTATTCTAAATGGTGTGAAGCATGACCTATTAAGGAACATGATGCTTACACTATTACTAAGTTTTTGGAGGATGAAGTCATTTGCAAGTATGGAGTGCCTAAATATATTTTAACAGATAATGGTAGTGAGTGGATGAAGGAATTTGCTGAAATTTGTTAGAATTATGGCATCACACATCAATTTACAACCCATGTTTGTCCTCAATGTGATGGTATGGTGGAATGTCTAATAAAGACCATCAAACATGGATTCATGGTTATGGCTGTTACCAACATACATGATTGGGATTTACTCCTATCAAGAATATTCTTTGGATACTGATGTGGCATCCAAGCTAACACAAAATATTCTCCTTTCATGGTGTTCACTAATCATACACCAAGAATCACCATTGATAACAGCTTTAGTGGTTTGTGTGATGTGTTTAATGAACAGGAAAATCCTGAAGTCATAGCAGAACAAATGATTCGTAAAATGCGGTTAATTACAAGTGTGCATAAAACTTTGTTGGAAATGTGGAGCATGCACAGAGGAGACAAAGGAAGGTGTATGTAGTTAAAAAAGGGTTGCAAACCTTTGAAGGCTTCACAAAAAATGCCAAAGTCAAGATGTGCAAACTTGGAAAGAAAAGATCATTGTTCAGTAATTGGGAAGGGCCATATTTCTTTGTTGAGTGCAAAGGGATTTCAGGAACAAGATCATGGTAGTAGAATGTGTATTCTCAAGGATTTCAAAGGATAGTGTTAGGAACAGTCAAGGAAGGATTTGCAATTGTATTTGTCTATAGAGTAATGCCTGATCTATGAGGACATATATTTATTTGGAAGGAGTGGTGACACTTGTCACCTAAAAACAATGTTAGATGTTTTATGTGGATGAAGGCTACAAACCCTAATTCAGCTTGGTGGTTGAACTACTGGCGGTGCGATGATTTAATAATGCCAAAAAATTTGTTTATGATGTGTATTTGTATTTGGTGTGTTTTGTTGCTTTGTAGGTTATGACGAAAGGAACTTGGTGAGTTATATTATGTGATGGAGTGCAATCCTAGCTGCTCAATGAAAAATTTTCATGAGTTTTGTGAATCACGGTTTTACAAGGAGATTGGCAGGAAGATTTTTTGGGAGTGAAAGGATGAAGTTATGAGGAGTATATTTGATGCAGGCTGAGGAAGTGAAAGTAAGCTTTTTGGTGATGAAGAAAAGTTAACTAGACTTTCTAAAGACTAGAAGTCTGTGTAGGATTTGGATTTTGGGAGTGGTAATTAGTTAAAAATAAAACTTTATTAGGACTATTAGATCAAAAGAACCTTGATGATTGAATTTCCATTGTGCCAAGAGTCAGGAAAAGGTCTAGAGGTCTAGTATGTTTTTTTTCTATAGGGACCAACACAAGGGAGATGATGAGCGTGTCAAGGATTTCTGGAGTGGTTGTGTGGTAGCTCATGTGTGATAACTTTGGGGATCTTGAGATGATGAGTGTGCAATCTCTTCCATCCTAAGGAGAGAGTACTTGCTGCATTTGTGGGAGCTCTAGGGTTTTTGGGAAGGGGATACTGGAGAATATAATATATTATCGTGACTGATCTTGCCCAAAATCTCTATTTGGTTTTTGAAAGGAATCATGTGAAATTGTTGAGTTGGTTTCTATGGGGTTTTTGTTCTTGGGTATGAGCTGCCACTCCTATGAAACAACTTGTTGACTCTTAGAAAGAAAATCAAGAATGAAACTGATCCTTTGTGGTCCATAGAAATAAGATGACAGAATGTAGATGTTTGCAAGGGTTTTGATGAAGAAGTAATACTTGAAGTAGATTTGTTCATCTCTGTAAAACCTTAGCAATACACACCAATCTCTATATGTTCGGCAGTTGGGATTCATACAATGGAAAAAGTATTTCCCCTTTCTTTTTGATGACGATAATCACAATTAAAAACACAATTTTTTTGGGCATCAAAACCACCATATCAAATAAGTTAGTCATTTTTATTGTTGACCTAAAGGAAGGGGGATATTGTTCCATCATAACCATATTTAAACACTAGTAAATAATAATATTGTAGTAATTTGGCAACTTTGACACACGTTTGTAGAATTTAATTAATTAATTTTGATATTTTAATTTTAACAAATGAAATATTCTTGAAAATTCAAATTCTTTGGAAAAAAATCCAAAATTTTAAAATTTTATGGAATTAGTATAATTAATGTCAAAGCTACCAGGGTGGTGTTATGGTAAAATCAAATCAAGTAATAACTATGTTAAAAATTGTGACTCAAACTATTTAGTAGCAAGTGATGGTATTGCTTACGAATAAAAATTCTTCTTCCAACCTTAGAACTAAAAGCACTAGCCTTTCATGTTGAATGTCCAACAACTCCCACAAGTATCTTTATCCAATTAATAACAATCTCACACCTTTTTGTTTGCAATTTTAACTTGTTAAAACTTCTCAAGTGGCACCTTTTATTTGAACATATATTTAATATTTACCACATTTAACATGGAATGTTAAGTACTCCCTCCTCCCCACTCAAAAACATTAAAAAATGGATTACAAAAAATGAAAAACTATTTAAATCTTGCCATCGAGGCCAATCATTACAGTTGGCCATTCAATAACAATCATTTCTAATTGTTGGGACCTTTGCAAGGGGTTTTTTAACTACATGTTTTGCCATGTGCAAACATAATAAAAGGAGTTATAGAGGTTGTGGACAATGCTTAAAAACTATACCCCTTATATTTTTTAAATCACAAGGGAAATATAATTATTTGGATTGTCAAAAATATTATTGGAATAAGTTGCATTACTTGTAAAGTTTCAATACTCAAAATTTGATGCAAATTGATGATGTTTCAAAAGTTCTTTTGCATGTTTAAAATTTCAAAGATTTATTGTAAATAATCTCTTATTATTATCATTTTGCTTCAAATGTCCTTTCTTCATATAAATGTGGTGCATTCCTTTTTAAATTTGTACTCCATCCTAATATTGATGATTTTTTAGAAAATAAAAGATAAAGTTGGTGAAATTTTTGTTTATAACACATTTTGGCGCTTTTGATTCAAATGTGCTTTTGGCCTTGAAAATTATGAACTATTTTACCACCTTTTTAATCCAAACGTTTTCTATATATGTGATTACATTATTAATGTTGAACATGATTTTATAACCATTTTGAACTACTTCTATTTCATTTATTGTAATTTCCAACCTTTAGAAATTTAGCTTTAGATTTTTTTGTGGTGATATTCCATAGGTTTCATCTTGCAACTTATCTACACCTATGACATTTAAACATTTCAATATGTTTGTACGAACTTGTTTAATAATAAACATGACAACTTGACAATGTTAGTTTTTCCTCATAATCATGGATGACCATTTTTGTTGAAATGTACATTGATTTTTCTAAAACATTTGAACCTTCATAAATAAAAAATTATTGTATGTGAAATAATTTCAAATAAACCTATGATTTCAAATGTGCCTTATAACATTCACTTTTTTTATTTATGTTAGATTCATTGTGACCAATAGAGATTACAACTTGGATAAAGATTTACATGCTACCTACTTCATGATATTTAATAATCTTATTTTCGTCAATGGGTATTGTGAGGAATTCTTGCACACCTTCACCATTAAGATATGAACTCACAAAAAAACCAATTGGAAGTGGAACTACTATGTAGTTGTAGTCTAACAAGTAAGGTGGTTCAAGGTAAGTAATGAAATTCACTAAAGATCTAATGCATTGTGTTCAATTTGAAGATACAAAGACATTGTGAGATAATCGTAATTCACCATGATGGAATATGAAGGAGCCATATGTTGATGTTCAATCCAATGTCACGCTTGATGGTTGGAACCCTTCTGTTCCATTTGTCATAACATCTACATATAACCTTCTAATCTAACATGCATTGAAATTTTGGAAAGCTAATATAAAAGGAGCCATATTACAAAATCTCGTAAGTTTTAATTTTAATTTTAATTTTAATTTTTTGATCAAGAGTTAAGCTTTGAACTAGAAACCACTTTGCTTAAATTGAAGGAAAAAAACAGACAATTCAACCCCCTCTACTTCCAACAAGTGTAACTCCTTTACAACAACTCCGATGATGCTAAAATTTGAGGAGAACCTTTTACACCTTTCAAACTAAGACTGATTTAAATTTGACACAAATCCAACGGTGGATTTGGGAGGAACAATTAATTGAAATAAAAATCCAGAGGCTTTGTCATGGAAATCCTTCCATGAACTCCACTACAACACCCTTTACTTCCAATTAGTGTAGTTCCCTGACAGCAAACCCGATGATGCTGAAATTTGGGAAGAACTTCTACACGTTCCAAACTAAAACTAAATTTCATTTTGACATAAATCCAACGGTGGATTTGGGAGGAACAATTAATTGAACAAAAAATCTAGAGGCTTTGCTACAAGTACTTGTTACACACAACTTCCTTCCATGTTTGATTCTTGCACACACCTTTTCCATGAACACCTCTTCACACATAAGAACAAAAAAAAATTTCCTCACATTTCCTCCTCCTCTTTCTTCTTTTTCACATACACACAATACCCTTTTCCTTGGTAAACCTCCATGACGTTCCTTGAGCTTGTTCCCCTTGTCCAATGAAAGCTTTGAAATCCTTTGCTCCAATCAATGGCCTCTTCATCCTTCTAGAGCCAATGAGAATTGAGAATAAATTGTCATCCAATTGAGTTTAAGATGAGAATTCTTGGGCCCAATGAGATACAAGAAATATTCCATCCTCCAATCAAATATGATGATAATCCTCATGACTAATGGGATTAGAGGATTCATCCCTTCCCTTATCTTGGATATCTTGATGAGGTCTCTTGAGTTTGATCCTTATCATATCCGTCCGTTAACCTTCACATCCTACTTCTTCATCCTAATTACTTCAAGTAACTAACTACTATGATAGTTTATTGGTAGTAACAGTAATGTCCTTGAATTCTTACTTGACTAATTCAATGGTTGAACTAACATCCCCGTGTACCATTTATTTTTTTGATATCCCCTACCTATTTATTTTACCATGCACTAGTTAACTATGT
>Ga0209611_10001093_pt1 | contig 44845 bp, 22 predicted proteins | sample S1TSphgellanicum_3_FD_187693 | JGI IMG/M metagenome (GOLD analysis project Ga0209611, IMG submission 187693) | Host-associated microbial communities from peat moss isolated from Minnesota, USA - S1T2_Fc - Sphagnum magellanicum MG (SPAdes) (version 2) | ecosystem: Host-associated > Plants > Peat...
GAGGACTCTTATTCTAGTAATTCCCTTATTCTAGGGCTTTTTCTAACAAATATTTTGTGTCTCTTCTGTTCACATTTCATGCTATTTCTTTTTTCTTTAATGTCCCTTTTGTTCACGTTGCTGCTTGTTTTCTTTTGTGTGCCTTATTTTCAAGTTCCACCCTACTTTTTTGTTTTCAAAAATTTCCTTTCCATTCAAATTTCATGCTATCCCTCCTAGAAAAGAGCACAAGTATTACACCTACTCCTCTTAAAGAGAGGGAGGGAGCTTACACCTACAAAGGTAAGAACTAGTGTTGGTATGGTATATAGTGTGTTATTGACTAATATCAACACGGGTATCAAATAGAAGACCAGTTTGGCATGAGCTGAAGCATATTAGCCTTATATTAGTACTCATAGTCTTTAAAAGTACCCAATACATGCCTGGTGTATTAGGACCATCTGGTATGTTCAAAAGTCAATACTAGACCAACATTGGTAAGAGCCAATGTTGTGCAAGTATATCTTTTACCCAGATGTACCCACCAAATACAAATGAGGTATATTATTCGTCTTAACTAATTTTCAAAAGAATCAGTACACCACATGGTGTGCATACTTGAGTATATAAATTTGAAAATTTATATTCATACCCTTGAATATATGGATGACATATTTATACTTGGGCCAAAAATCTGGGTAAATAAGATTAGGGTAAGCAGAATGTGAAACCTATGTATGTCAAAAATCCATTTGTGAGTTAGTTTGATGGGATGTGTTAGTGCCAATTTTGCCAATTTGTCAGCTAACCATTCAGCATGATGATCAATCATAAACACAAAGTGCAAGTCTAGTTCATAAAAATGTCACAAATTTCTTTAGTTTCAGCATTCTATGTGTGTATGTGTAATGTTTAAAGGCAGATGTGCTCCATGTTTCATTAAGCAAATTAAAGTTTTTTCAATGTGTTTGTGCATATTTGTAATCAAGGATAAATCAAACATTTTGATTTTTTCATTCTAACATTAGTAGGATTTGTGCATGATCTCATCGAGTCTGGCCTTTAAAAATCTGTTTCAATATTTCCAAAATGTCAACATTTTTTTCATTTCTAATTAGATAACTGAAAAATACATACCCATTTAAAAATCCCCAATAAGGGCATATACAATAGCGGTTTAGGGTTTGCCTTGCCCATCACCAGAAGTCACAATTTCTATACACCCTAACCCTATCTTGATGGAAAAAATTTAATGCAAATATACCCTTATACAAACCAATTAGAAAATAGTTTATATCTTTACCCAAGGATATATAAAAAACAACATACACACAACATTGGTAAGAACTAAGAAACCTGCTCTTGTGCATCTTGCAATCTAGATATGTTTAGGTTCATAATAGCATTGGTGCCTACCAGCATTGGGACCCACTAAACACTTGAACAGAATTAGTCTGAGAGAGCTTGTTATACACCAAACAAACAGACAATTTCTTCTGCACAGGCTATTATTACAAGGTAATTTTTCATGCAATTCAAAGGCTTGAGTTGGACACTGGAAGCAGTTGGAAATTGCAGTTTGACAAGGAGAAAAAACAACAAAATAAGATCCAAAAGTCATGCAATTTCAAAAGTATGTCTTAGGGAAGGGACATGTGGTGCAATGGTTGTCACCGGTGATTCAAAAGCAATTTGGGGAAAAAAAATCCTCACAGGAGATTAGGTACAAAGAGTCAAGCACCCAAAATCTTGTACCTAATCTCCATGTGAGACTTGGGTGATGTTTCTCAATGGTGGAACCAGCAAGAAATATGTAGCCAAAATTACCAGTGCAGGGGTTTAGGGCTCTTCTTACTCTTATGAAGAACCTCCGGTTTTGGTTCTTTCTTAAAAATAAATTACAATGGTCTCGCTTCCAGTTCCACACATAAATTCTTGAGAAAATATAAATTCTGGCTCCAGTCTGGATCTTATATAAGGGGGACCAAAACCAGTGGTTAACTGCCAGTTAACTCTGGGTCTAGTCACTTATTTTTACATAGACATGGATTTTGGTTCCAGTTCCACCTGCAAATAGAATTGGGAACCCAGTTCTGGATATGGATGTTACAAAATTTAAAACCCAGTTCCAGTTCTGGAAGTCAGACACAATTCTGTTCGGGTTCCTAATACCTGGAACTGGAACTAAACAGTTTGGACCCGCCAGCCACAGGGACCCACCCAACACTGAAAATTACCCAAATCTTCTGGGCTAAAAGTAAGAGACATTCCCGAATGTGGTAACTTGACATCCTTTAAATTCTCCCTAAACCCCCTTTTTTCTAATACCTTTTGTACATTTTCCAAATCCGCGGTATGTCTATAAATAAAAGTTTTGCGGGTTTTGAGCAAAAGAATGCTGTTGTCAAGGGTGACATGAAATTATCAAAAAGTGGTGACGCAATTTTGCTGACCAAGTTGGAAAGTAGCACTAGGCTACAGCACTTTTGCTTACAAAAAAGAAAGTTAAACAACACCGGCATCCATAGAAAGGCTTGGAGAGTTCGGATAAAGCTACTCGGGGTAGGTCGTAAGAGATAATATCTCAACCAAGGTTGGAAGGGGTTTTTTTTCTTTTCAATTTTGTGATGTTGCCACATTGGCAAGCATCCACAAGATTTAGCCACGGTTGGCTATAGACAAGCTATGAAAGTATAAATTTATTAAAATCCTTTTCTATCCTGGCTACTTGCTTGAACAATGTGTAGAAACATGGAAAAATTTTAGATTGTTTTTCAAGTTTTGGCAATTACAGACTGAAACATTTCAATGGAGTAAGTCATGACAGCCATAGTGAAAGGAAAATGGAAAGATGAAGGGAGAATAAAAAAGAGCATGCCACACAAAAATCATGTCATGTCATCGTGCACAGCTATGGTTTTAAACTTGTGAAGCCCCAAGGGTGGGATCATCCCCAAAATATGGGGCCTACGATGGAGCAACGACCAAGTTTGGGTCCGCATTTTGGGAGTATATCCCACTCTTGGGCCTTATGTGTCATTGTAAAGCATAAAGCCCTTTACATGAACCTTAACATGTGTAGATCATGAGGCATAGGAGGGGAGGGTTCCTCCAAATAGGCATGGGCATAAGATCCTTCCCACTCTTAAGGAGTAAGCTTATCCTTTCTCTTTTGTATGAGGGATATTCACAACTGTAAGGTGACCTTCAAATACATTACAAAGCTTTTGCAGGTTCTTTTACGACTCTAAAATGGCCACTTTGGTTATTTTTAAAACGAATGTATGTGGTGGCAAATATCATTGAAAATTTCAAAAATGACAGTATCCTTAAGAAAATATTGAGCCAATTTTTTATTATTGCATTGAATGTGGAAGATAATAGCATGGGGTAACCAAATTTTGTTTTGGAAGGCAAGAACCTTGACAACTAAGATACACGATACAATTTTTGAAACAGATGAAGGAGTAATTTCTTTTTACTCCCAACCACTTTGCAAACAGTAATGAGTTCATTTCACCACTAGGATTTGGCTATTGCAACCAGTGTTGGCCAGATATTGAAAATTGATAATAAAAAATTAATAATAATCCTAGGTAACTGATAATCCAGGTCTGGTGCAGTTTATTGAAAACCAACCTTTGTAAGTATCAATTTCTTTTAAGAACTGACTACAATTCCTACCCACCTGGTATGAAGTTTGGACATACCCATCCATACCTGATTTATATAGTTTCACTTTGAGAAAAGATCAATACCCTACCCATATAAAAGGCATGAAGACTTGCATTTGAACCAGGTAGGTTATCTCTAAACCCTTGCCACCATGCATTTGGCGTGGGACAAAATAACTTAAACCCTAAAACTTACCTTGGCATGATATCACGTGGTTCTCATGTTGGGTATTTTAAAAAACTGACCCTTTTTATAGTGGGTGGGTATTAAGAGATTTGTAGGTTTATTTAAAAAATTGACACTTATGCATAATAGGTGGGTATTGCCTTTGAAATAATATTTGGTCAAATTGATAACTAGGGGTAATGTTTAGAGATACAAATTAATACCAGGCAGGTCCATTAAAATTTTCCATTGCTATCCATGGATGTTTATTATTATCTAATAATTATTTTTATTCTCAGATTTTATAAATCACAAAGATTATTCATTGCTCAAAACTACATATGACAATTTTTTTAAAAAAAATTATTGTGTTGGACTATAAATTGGTAGCTAGACCTACGACTCATTGTAGGCCTATATATTTATTTATCAATCTTTTCTTGCCATGTCAATGTGACAAACTTTAGTCACAATTATAGGATGTCAAGAGTTAGGTTTGCACCCTTACCTCCATGGCCATAAAGCATGTCATTAAATAGGTAGGTGTGTGTTTTAGCTATGTAAATTTTTATTTAAAACCTACCTACTTCCTTCAGATTTATTTATGACTTGCCTACCTATCACATACTTATTTATTGATTTACCTAGGTCGGCAGTAGGTAAATATTTACATATTTACACACCTACATTCCTATTTACAACCTACTTACTTACCTTAACGATACATACTTTTTTTACAACTTGCCTACCTATCTACTACCTACCTACCTTCATTCATTTCTTAATTTTATTCAATTTTTATTATTATTAAATTGAAATTTTAGCATATTTAAGAAAATATTGTAAGAAAATTATAATATTTTCAGTATTCATTTTGAAAATTGAAAATTGATCTTTTGAATCTCAATTTTGGGCTATAAATTCAAATTTTAAATACTAAATGAAATCTGAATTTTTTTCTAATTTCTTATTTAGCAATTTCAGAAATTTTGAATTAATTTTTTATTTGGGCCATAAATTTAAGTACATTCTGCTTTCTTTTTATCAATTAAAATTTAATAATGAAATTTTTTTACTTGTGTCTATTTACACATGTCTATATTTTTATAATTAAAATTTATTTATTAGTTATTTCATTTAAATGTAGATAGGTAATTTAATGTTAAGTAAATACAACTATCACATTATTATAAAAGTGTATAGAAATATAAGGCAATAGATAGGTATCCACTTTGCCACATAAACATCAAATGTGATACATTTAATCACATATGCTAACACATCACCAAACATGTCACAATTGAACTATTAATTTCAACCACATTGTTGTGCATGTGATCTCCATGTACACATTACAAAATCCACATGTAACACATGTAAACTAAAATATTTGTTTTGATTAAGGTGAAATTTGGATTTAGTTATAATCCACATTGCTACTTTTGCATTTAGTCAAAATAGACAACTAGTCATGAAAATTTGATAGTACAATCACATTAGTCACTTTCAAGTAGTGAAATGGACATGTTTTGCTATAGTGAAAGTAAAAAGAAAATTCCCATGATAATCCATTTATCATCCATATAGATGCATGAAATTTTTCCATTTACATTTCAATTTTTCATCAATCCTACCGGGGGACATTAAATTTTAAATTTAGATTACACATGTTTCAAACAAGGATTTCTTTGGGGGCGGGGGGCGGGGGGCATGCATAGATGAGGGATTTTTTGCCCCCATCCATGATTATTATTTTTTTTTATCTGCACATATTTTGCCACCCTATATTAATTATAATTTTTTGTTTGCGTCCAATTCCAATAGCCTATATTCATTTATATTTTTAGTTTGAATAAACTTGGAGTTGGAAAGGAAATCAAGATTGTTTTTTTAGAGGTGGATCACTTACACAGTGAACTAGAACATGAAAAAATAGTTACCTCAATACTGACTTTGCTATAAGTAGGGTCAACAAATTTTGATGCTAATGCAATCTCCATTATAACTTAGATGTATGAGATTTTGGAATTAAACAATAACAATTGCCATTATAGCTTGTAATTTGAAATACTAATATTGGCAAATGTAAGTTCAATCTTCAACTTGTTCCTAATTCACAAATGGAACAATAAAAATAGAACAAAAAACTTAACTTGATAACAATTCCTATGCTCTTGCAATATAATATGTTTAACACTTCACATGATCACAATAAAATATAAATTAATTATTCTTAACCCATTGTATATCATGGGCTTGGTAAATTTATTATGGTGTTTTAAACTTTACACATCATGATGGTGTTGTTAATGATCCCTTGTGACCTAATGCCATTATTTTGCAAATGCTATAAAACAAATTTTCAAAGATATTTGAGCTTCATAATCAATTGCTTCGTAATTTATTAAACAATAGAACATATTTAAGCTATAAATAAAAGATGGAAGATAAAAAAATGCACATGAATCAAAGTACTATTATCATTGTGAGACAAGGTCAATCAAGCAAGGCTTCCATTGATAATAGGCAAAGGATGTAGGATTTAATTGCAAGTAAACAAAAAACAATACAAGAGCTTTTAAGTTAAAACCTCATAATCTATTAATTGACCGTACTAACACCTAATACTTAAAATGTTTAATACACATGTTATATTTTTTATAATACAATAAATTAGCATTTTAAATAGTTGAAATGGTCTTTAAAAAACATTTAAGCAAAGGTCACATGCCAATTTGGAAACTTCAAACACAAGTTATGGCCAATAAAATGGTTAGAAGTCAAGTTAATAATTGTAAATGACTATTTTTCAATCATAAATGCCACAAGTGATTGCAAATCCCTTTAGTCATCTTGGACAAGTCATGTAAAAGTTTAGTTGCAAAAGACATGACATGGCATTTAGTCAAAATGTTAGTCACATTATTTGTGATTAATTCAAAATTTTCATCCAATTAACATGGCATGGTCATTGTTTACTTTTTATGATTAAAATGTGGGCACGTTTAAGTTTTTATACCATTGAAATGTTGACATGTGGCAAGCTCCAAATTAAACACATGGCACCATGTGGCCTAATTTAGCCCAAGGTGCTTCAACTAGGTGGCCTAACCTACTTAGCCTAGGTTGCCTAGGTTAAAAACATGGGCTAGGAAGCATAACTGCCTTAGGTTAGACAATTCAGCCTCGAATAAACACTTAAATTATCTAGCTTAAATTAAGATAAATAGGTTGGAATATATAGTAAGGACTTGATCCCTTCACCTTCACATTGAAAAACAACATGCTTACCATTGCACAACTTTTTTTTATGTAATACAAAATGAAACTAGATATTTATAAACATTTTTACTAGCCTACTTAAATGACCTATTCAACCTACCCTAAGCTATTTAGGCTATCTAAAGGCTTACCTAGCTAATGGCTCTTAAGCTACCTAATTAAGGTACCCAAGGGTTGACTATGGTACTTAGGTTGCCTAGGGGCTATGTATAGGCTATCTAGGGGGCATGTAAGCTACCTAGGTTACCTCAAGGTTGTTAAGTCACCTTGGGGCTACCAAAAGGTTGCTTAGGTTACCTAGGGCATGTAAGGGCCTATTTAGGGTCTATTTAGAGTGCATAGGGACCAACCTAAGGTCTACATAGGGTACCAAAAGGCCTACCTAAGGTTTATCTAGGTGCCTAAGGGCTTATTTAAGAACTATTTAAACTAACTAAGGTACATATATAGGGACTTTTTTAGCAGCTACCTAAATTAACTAAGGTACCTATGGGCGTATCTAACATAGTTGCAGGCTACTTAAACTAACTAACTTGGGTTTTTTTAATTAACTTGGATACCTAAGGCCTACCTAAAGGTTACTTAAGTTACTTTGGGTGCATAAGGGCTATTTAAGGGCTAGCTATGTTATTTAAAGATTATTAAAGGGTTGTTTAAACTACCTATGATACCTTTAGGGGTTATTTAAAGGTTGCATAGGCTATTTAAAAGTTACTTACTTGGGTTGTCTAGACTACCTAAATTACTTAAAGGTTACTTAAGGGTTGTTAAATTATTTAAGGGCTACTTAGGGGTTACCAAGGGGCTATCTAAGGTACTTAGGGGTTGTTTAACAATTGTTTAGGTTAAGTAAGCTACCTAAGGCCACCCCACACTTAAAGGTAAGTCATAGTTAAATCAAAATTACAAAATGTTGATTTAACCTTGTGGTCACATATGTAATGTTAGGTAGCATAAATTCAAACGTGGATGTAGATGTGACATGAAATGTTTAATTCAAAGGTAAGAACATAGGCAGTTACCATGGAACTATTACCTAATCTTCAAAAAACATAAATTCTAGAAAAAAAAAACTCAATGGTGATTAAAATCCAAAAAAACCCCATATAAATCCTTGGTAACTTATTAAAGCCCTATCCTCCTACCCGAGGTAGTTTGCATGAATGCGAGGTAGTGCACACAAATGCCAAAAAAATTCCGATGTTGTGGCAAAACAAGAAAACAAAACTACTATTGCCAACTTCTACATGTGTTCGTTGCAAGCTTTGTTTTTTCATAACAAATTGAAAGTTTGCTCAACCTTCATTGCAACTCACTTGGGATTCTTCTTGCAAAACAACAAGAGCTACACCACAACAAGATGGAATGGGTGATGAACCAACATCTGGTTACAATGTCCAAAATTCTGAAATTTTGTGATGAGTGTTGGGCTATGAAGAATTAATTGTCATGTGAGAAAAAATAGCAAAAGAAAATAATGACTTTGCAACACAAGCTTGAAAAGATGATGTACAAGAAAAACAAGCTTGAAATTCAAGAATTGATGCAGAAGAGAAATGATCTTGATGTTTAAGAATTAATGTAGAGGGAAAATTGAGGAGGAGGAGGAGAGCTTCCGGCCATAGTTTAATAAGGATTGGAAAAAAAACAATAAAAAAATCATACCTTTGAAACCTTCAAATTCAAGTGTGGCCCTAATAATTTATGAAAGGCCTATACCTTTGTGGTGCAGCCGGTTGTAATGTCCTTAGTGTGGCCCTAAAGTAAAAAAAATTAAAAAGTTAAATAGTTAGCTTAAGGTTAGCAAACATGGTTTTACCACCAAGTCATTATCATTAGTGTTTGAGTGAAAAACAAAATTTGACCTACCTCCAAGTGTGGGATGGCCTCTAATAAGATACCTTGGGGTCTACACAAAGGATACCTACCTTGGAGTTGCTAGGGTATTTAAGCTCTACCAAGGGATTGCTTAAACTACCTATGGGCCTACCTAAGGGGTGTTAAAGGCTACATGAAGTACCTATGGGCTTACCTAGAATGTTGTGTAGGCTAGATAAGGTAGCTATGGGCCAACTTGGGGGGGTACATAGGTTATTTAGGTTACCTAGGGGTTCCCTAAGGATTGCTTCAATTAATTTGGGTATTTAAGGACCTACCTAGGGGTTGTTTAGGTTATTTAAAATACCTAGGGCTTGCCTAGGTTAGAGCTTGCCCAAGATACCTAAGGGCTACTTAGATTACCTAGGCTACCTAGGGTATTTAGGGGCATATTTAAAGGCTACTTAGTCTTAGGCTATGTAAGTTAACATAACATGTTGCATGCATTAACTTGCCATTAACATATGTACATTTGCAATTATGATATATAAACATGATTCAAATTTAACAAGATGCCACATGTTGCTTAATCACTTTTTTGACAACATTACCAATTGCAAAAAACAACTAACTTTTCATCTAGATTGTTGGATGCCATCAATTGTGGATAATATGAAAGCATTTTTCATTTTCATCCAAACTAGTAATAGTCAAAAGTTATACTCACATTTACAACTTAAAACCATTTTGTAGTTGAATATGTGATTACAAGTCATTTTTATCACATGCCATAGAAGTTGATATGACAATTGATTTGAACATAAGTTGCAAACACATGGGTTGGTATAGATAGAATTCCTTGTAGTGCCTATTCACCTTTGTGTCTTGGATGTATCTTGTGATATTTATGTGTGGTTGAGTTTATGATTATGCTTATCATGTGATGTTTTAATAGAATTCTTGTGCTAACATTAAAGTAGCATGTGAAATAACATAGAATTTTTGTGGTAATATTTATGCCTACATCATAATTGTAATGTAACAATTCTAAGGTAAATTGTCTTTAGACACTATCTTTGTGCTTTGTCAATCATTATAATATAATTAAAAAGAGAAAACTAATTTAATAAGTTTTAAGATCTTTTGATTGGCCAAAAAACGCATTTCCATTGATTTGTATTCATGTGTTATTTGATATGAAATTTAATTATCTGAAATTTAAAATCATTTGCATATAATCAATTTCATATTAATCTTAAGAACTTGCATAGTAATGAAATCTTTCAATTGTCTAAAAGATGAAGTATTTGCACTAAGTTTGAAATTATATTAAAGCCACATAAAGGAATAAAAAACACATTTGACAAAATAATTTTCATCTTATGGGATCCTTTTAGTTTCAACAAGAAAATGAGTAAATAGCTGAAAACTACATGAATTGTAAAACTCCGAAGAGGCCATGTTTTGCTTAATTCTAAAGTTATTTGTATAGTGTGATTTCATCTTTTTGGATGGATTTTAAGATGTCCCTACCCACTAATAGAAAAAAAATTATTTGTGTCTCAAAGTTCTAAAAATTTGAATTGCAAAGGAAACTACTCATAAAGATTGTGGCCATGAAAGCTTCATATAAAGATCAAACTCTAGTTCAATGAATCTCGAATAAGTATTCTTCATGAAATTTGATGGTTCAACTTGATTAATTCATCATGCACAAACAAGTTACTTGTTAATAGATCCACCTAGAGTAACATGTGGAGCACCAAATGATGTCTTTGAAACAATAGTCCGGAGCATAAATAATTTGTAATGACCGAAATTAATATAAGCTATGTTAAAAGGGTCATTCATCTTGATGATTTCATCCACAAGGTCCAAAAATAATTAATGAAATTCAATCTAGCACACATGTGAATCAATGATTTATTATTTAAAAAGAATAATTATTAATATGTCGCAAGAAATATTGATTCCAATGACACGTTGAAATGTTTTTGTTCTTTGTTTAATGTTATGAAAGGTTGGTGTGAGCACTTCCCCCATCCTTTCTGCCCTATATGATAGGGGTGCATTCACAATTATAATATTGAAAAGGATTCATCTTTCATTAGAAAATCACATTGAAACCCAACTTTGATTGACTTTTATAATGAAACAAACTCCTTGCCATGTGACTTTATTCCCACTAAATTCCACACAATTATTCCTTTTATGTGAGATAAAGTATCATGGCAAGGAGTTGTTCTTTATGCGAACTAAATTCCAGTTTTTATGGCAAGTCTTAAAAGAGCCAATGCACAATCAACATATATAACATGTATGTGGTACATGGGTTGCACCTTGCAACCAAATAACCAAATAAAAGCCCACATAAGTAACCTATTATTTTATAAGGACCATTTGTAGGCAAGTACTTTGATTAGTGTCCTTTTGCCTAAGCATATCATCAATTTGCATAACATTCACATATATTTCATTACATGTAGAGGTTTGATGGGTTGATTGAATATTAAATCAAACATGAACTTTCAATGTGCTCACATAATAGAAAGATTCATGATCATGTTGAGGTTCAACACGTTGGGATAAAGAAGTATAACAAAATTGTTGGGCATTATTAGATTTGTTAATAATGTCCCACGTCCCTTCCACTTGGATTATCAATAGGTGTTGCTGAAAGCAAACTATTTTGTTGGAAAATGGTCATATAAATGAATCAATTGGGATTTTTGCAAGCTTAAGAATTCAGTGAGATTGTGTTAAGTTTGGTGCCTGGTGGTGAACAGGCTCTTATTTATGAATGCTGACCAAGGCATTTGCCTTCTCTCTCTTGGGGGGAAGGTGGGGCGAGGCATGATGCCATTGAAAGAGTAGGATGTAGCAAGCGGTGAGCCTCTAGTTTGTGCTCTAGTGTGGAAGAATCCATTTGGTTAGTGCAAGAGAGGATTATGAAATAAACATTTCAGATTGGAGGTTCCATGGTTTCATTCATCCATCATTCGTTGATTCTGCCAATAAACTCTTGATACCTTCACATGGGCCTCTTTGACCTCCGTGTCCTAAAGCCCAAAATTGGGCAACAAGTTACCTACGTGTTTGCTTCTGGATAATTGAGGAATAGGTGTAATAAACAATCTTGCACTTGCTAATCTAGGATAAGTTGCCTTTTCGCTTATCCCATATTTATTAAAAAAAACTCTAACAGTGAGATTTCCAAATTTTAGAAACCAAACAAACCTTTGGTTTGAGGATTTGTATTAAAAAAATTGAGAATCGAAGAACCTCCTGTTGCAATTTTTCTAACACCTTCAAAGAACCAAGTCATTTTTAGAAAGAACTTTCAAACAATTCACAATATTATAGTACAAGGGCAGCTTCAACACATGTTTGTCAATTAGTTAATTAATTAATTTTGAAGATTCCATGTTGAAGAATAAAATATTTTAAAACATTTCAAAAGATTCTTTATTTTCCTTTTAAAATTTCTTAACTCTTTTTTTTTTGGTGGAAAGTTTCAACATATTTACAAACAGTATAATTAATGTCAAAGCTTCCAAGGTACTTCTGTACTCACCAGTCCTTAGATTTTTGAGAAGTCTGATTATGTTACACCATGGGTTCCTAGATTTTGAGAACCATGATTAGTAATGGCAAGAAGGAAGGGTAAACTTTCTTGCCTTGGTTGAACCAGTACCCAAACTCATAATGTAGTTAAAACATAAAAAAGCCCCAAATGGAATTTGGTTGCTTCCAAACATTAAAAATTGTCTGAGCTCAGGGTCTCAGAATCCAAGTTTCTCCATTTCTTGGAGAGACAACAAGGTACTTACTCGAGTGGGTGCTGGTTCACCCTTGGCTTTTCCTCAAACTACTGAATTCTTAATTTATTAAAGCAGAGATTGTTGATTGTTCTAACCTTAATGTCAAAGCAGACAGGTTTTTCAGTGGGTAAATTGCACGCAATTCTTGCCTTTTTAAGATACATGCTTCTGGAACTTTGCTGTGTTTTAATTCATACTAGTGTAGCCTGTGCCCTTCAGCACATTTTGTAACATAATTTTACAAAGTATGTCCTTTTGAACCTGAATCTGTTATGTGAATTCAATTTCCCAGGGAAATTGTTGATTTTTTAGTTTTCTTTTCCAATGACAAAACTAACTGAAATTTCAATAACTCCTGTACCACAGGTCTGAAAATTACAAAATCAGCTGGATGCACCTGTAATTGTTATGGGCTTTCCAATGGTATATAAGAGTGTACCCCATCCTTTTGCCCCAAAAAAAAATCTTTTAGGTTTACTGAATTTTTAGTGATGAATATACCCAAAATTCAATAATTTTTACATTATAGGTCTAAACTAGTGTTGTGAGGGTATTTGATTTTCGGTGTTAAAACAAAGGGTTCAGGGTCAAGTTTTTATGACTCAGACCTGAGCTCACATCTTTTTGTTGGAATCGGCACCAGAACTGAACATTGGAACTAGACTTTTGCTAAATCTCGACCCAAAATAGAAACTATGAAAAAACACTCTTGAAAAGAGAAGCTAGTTCCTTAAGTAGACAAGTTGATTTTTTTTAGAAAGTTGAAAAGTATGCTCATGTTCAGAATCAAATATTTATTTTTACTAGTCATTGAACTCCATACCTATTTTAGATCCCAATCTCCAATTCTTAAACCCAGATCAAGACTCCAGCCCAGCTGGAAACCCAGAAATGACCAACACTGGTCTAGACATTCCAAACACACCTGGACATACTCATGAGCATTAAAGGCTTTACAGAGTCCAGTACTACCAAGAACACAATTGGGACCCTCTGGTTTGGGAGATCTCAAGCTGACAAAACAAAACACACAAAGCAAACAACCTACCTTTGTTATTAATAGTAGGATTGGGGTCTGCATTTGGTGTTTACATAAAAGATTTCCAATTGGTTCTTTGATGCGTGTTTAATTTATTTAGATTTCATTTGGTTTGTGAGCTGAGGTATACTTCTCATTAGGGTCGAAGTAGTTTGTTTGCAATTTTAGAGGATTTCATTCATCCAAAGCTGGGAATCAAAGCAGTTCTCTTATCCCTTGGGTACAATGTAAAGCACTGGGTTAGATTTTTCAGTGTAGGCAAATGGAGAAATACCTTAATCCAGGAATATAGCCTCAAAAGAGGATTTCAACCATTTTGTCCATTTCAAAGAAAAATGTGTGATATGTACTGTAGTTTGACAATATGTAAACATGAGTGATGGAAACTGTGTGATTTCAACCATTTCAATGTAAAAATTGTGTGATATGTATAGTAGTTTGACAATAGTGTAACTATTGATAAATATCACCAATATTTCACATTGAAATGGTTGAAACCACAAAGTTTGTCGCATACATTGACATCAAACTATACTAAATACCAGTGTAGGGAAGTTCTTGCCTTTTATGGAGAACCTCTGGCTCCAATTCTTGAAAAGAACTTGAAAAGAAAATTAGAATGGATCTGGTTTTGATTTCAGTTTCACAAAAAATCAAACCTTGGGCCTTGTTCTGGTTCAGTTCTTGAAAAAAATAATTTCAGGTTTCAATTCCTCCCTCTCCCCAAAACAAGGAAAAAATTGGCTGCACTGATTGCATATCGAGCCTTCCTCAGTGCCTGCCTGAAATTTTTATTATGAGCCAATACCCCTTCATAATAGGATGGATACCTATTGTGCTATAAATAGGGTAGAATGGACAATTCCCTGAAACAATAGAGTTTTGCAATTTAAGAAGGGCCTGCACCTTCCCCCTCTTTGCCTTGGATGGATGGAAGGACAGATGGATGACGGGATGAACGACAAGACGAATGGATGGAAAGGACAACCACTCAAGGACGACAAAACCAATGAGATGTATTAAAATTTCCCTTCTTTGCGGATACCACTGAAAGAGGGGATAGGGAGTGGAAACAAGCCCAAAGACAAGGTGAATTTCTGGATAACTCTAGTACATAGAAAACAAAAGGGGGACCAAAACTAATTTTGTCACCTAAAGCCGTCACTGCACTTCGACCCCTAAAGGATGACCACCCAAGGATATTATATAAGTAGATATGGTTGAAACCACAAAGTTTATACTATGTCACATCTTACACTAATGTCCAGCTACCATCAATAGCACACATACCTTACATTGAAATGCTTTAGACAACAAAGTTTACCTGCACAACTGACATGAGCCAAAGGCATCCTACTCTAAGAAAAACATAATTCTATTGTAATGCTTCTTTGGTGTTGAATGCAAATAATCGATCTATGATGTGGTGATCACATTCCCACAAAGCTTTGCACCAAGGTCTGCCTTACCATTTTGATGTGCAATGTTGATCCACAATTGTGAATGCTCCAAGAAATTTTTGCACATATCTTACCGGTATTTTCATTCACATTGTCACCCTTTGTCACATGTTTAGACATATCTGTAAAGTTACCCTGTCTTTGGGCCCTGTTTTGATCCTCTATTCCGTATTTCATCCCTAATTTGAGTGTAGAGGTGAAAAGGGAGCAAAACTGGGTACAGTTTTGCAAAACTAGGTATCAGGTCAGAAGATTTACAAGATCTTCTGCTGACAAGGCTTGATGTAATGGAGAACATGAGAAGCAGTGAAAGTGCAGGTAAGGCAAATCCAAAACTTGGGGTGAAACTCCTATGTGGACCAACTTAGGTGAGAATACCATGGTCCATTGTTTTTCCCCTCGTAACGTTTTCATCCTGACCCTCTTGTTTTGTCCCCAGTTTCAGGGGCCAGTACCCCCAGTTTGAGGTACTTTGCAGCTAACTCTAATATTTATGGTGCCCAAAGTTTGGCACAATTCTTCAAATTTTAAATTAGGGCATTGCATAGATTCCATTATTAGTGTTGACGACATGTCCTCAACCATTTTGCACACAATCGAACCTGGCAAAGTTTCTATTTCTCTTTGTATGCAGCAGGCAGAATGGTTCCAGAGTCGACCTTTTGCAATTTATTTCTTCCATGGGGTAGTAGAGCTAGCCTAGATTCTGCATGGGGAAAGTAGCACTAGAGACAACACAATGGGACCTCCTGACAAAGGAACAGGCACATAGATATCTGTGTGGGGAGGATTTCAGCATTTTGAAGTTTTTGGCTGTTGGTGGTGGTCTGCGTGCTACTTCTGCTTTTCTACTTCAACTTTTCTGGAAAAATGTTTTTGGTGTTGGCCCAAAACATGAAGACAAGAGAGGAAGGTGGTCAGAGGCCAAAAGCAGGCCCAAAGGCAGCCCCAAACAGGGCTTGACTTTAGGTATATCTCTAATACTTTGGTTGCTTTAGAAAAGTAGGGCACATACCCCATGTATCCATGCAAAAGACAACAAAGGGTACAGTGAAATACATACCTTCTAGAGTCTAGTTCTTTCCGTGCTTGATCTAAAGACTAGAAACTTGTCTCCTATCTGTGACTATTAAACTGGAAGTCCCAAAGGTGCGAATTCCAGTAGCTTTGGGTTGGCGTGATTTTATTACTCCATAATCTTATGTCCAGGAATATCCCTCCTGTTTGCAACTACTCCTTTTCATCTACATTTCATGGACATAAGATTTCACCTACTCCTTATAATAGGACATTTCACCTACTCCTTAAGGGTGGAAGGGATCCAATGCTTAGAACTAGGTTTTAAATCCTTATAGCCATAGGATCCCTCCCACTCCTAAGGAGCGCATGTGAGAAACCTCCTCATCATATTTCTCAGGATCTATGTATATTAAGGTTCATGATATTCTTTGCTTCATCCTTTACCATGGGTAAAGCGCACAGGTGAGTGACATTCTCAAAATGCAGGGCAGGACTAGGCTACCACCTTGTACAAGGCCCTGTTATTCTGGGAATGACCCCACCCTGGGGCTTTACCCTACACCAATAACAACAGAAGCACTTCTGTAATAGCCTATCCCTCTCCACAGGAGAGCCCTGAGAGCTTTCCCATAAGGATCCTTAAAACTTGGTTCACATTTGGTTTTCACAAACTATAGGTTTACAAGCTTTTCTGAATCCATCTCATAATTTGTTCATTTTGCCACTCCAAACATCCTCTTTACTCCCAGATTTGGACCACATGTCAATTAGGCTATCATCTGCGAGGACATCAGATTCACAGATGCTTTGGATGATCTGTTTCTCAACACACCTTGGCACATTCAAACTCTCCACAAATATTACTGGGTCTGGCTTCGCCCCTTCCTGTGACATTTGTAGAAACAATGCTAATGGCTTCTGCCCATGTTCACCATGTCCAGAAAACCATGGTATCCAAAGCAACCCCATCAGGTGATGGAATTAAGAACACATTATCTGGACCATTCCAGAGCAGAGGAATCTAGTGAAGAACAAGAATCCATAGTTTGTGTGAGAGGGCAGCAAAAGAGACAAATACCAGTGTGCTTTACTCCTCCACTCCTGCATTTGCCTCAATCTATAGTGCCCTACATGATCAATGGCATCCTGAGAACCAAACTGCAAGACGTTATTGGGCCTGATGCACACGTAACGACCGACCTACATTTGGCAAGAAACTGCCCACTCTCCCTATGCAATACAGTATGATTAGAATGTTATTCCCTCTCCAAGCCTACAACAACAATAGGCATAAACACTGTCCTTTGCCAAACAAAATTAATGTGGATGAATTGCATGGTTTCAATTGAAGGTCCTTGTACAATGATTTTCCCTCTTTCTCTTGAGAAAAGAGATTCCTTTATTCCATATTGTCAGGTGGCAAAACAAGGCCAAGTGGACTGTACAATCACAGTAACCTGAAACTGGGTGTAGGGTTTACCTGCCAGTGAAGCTCTGACAAGGCAGACAAAAGAAAAAAACAATCTGACAACCAAACCATATTCCTTATCTATGGCTTGGTCATGTTTTTGAGAAGATCAGATTGCCTGAAGAGACTGCCACTTGTGCAACTGAGCCATATATGTGAATGGTACCATGCCAAGCAGATTGCCAGATACACTGAGTAGATTAGACACAATACAGTCTAGGAGCTATGTTACACTCTGTCATCTAAAGCTTTTGGAGTAATTGTGCTCTAAGGATATCCCAAGCAAAAGTACAATCCTCAAGCTGAACAGGCACACAAATAAGTTGCACCTATGGTACCTCTAGACCTTTTGGGGTATGAACAAGGGTTCCACTGATCATTTGACTGAATGAGCAACTGCATCAGAATCCCTAGCAGTAGTTGAATCACCAGGCCCCTCCAGTTTCTGGAAAGTTGACTGCCTTGTTCCATCAGTATCCACAACTATAACATCCCCTTCTTTGAAATCATCCTTGAGTAGCCCTTGTGCAATTTCATTCTCTACAAACCGCACGATCACCCACTTCACAGGACGTGCTCCATAATTTGGGTCATACCCCAATTCTGCCAGTAGCTGGAGTGCACTGTCTGTAACCTTGAGAGTGATCTTCCAGTCCTGAAGCCTCTGCTGTACTCTTTGTAGCTGCACCATACATAACCAATATCAAAGCACTTGGTCAACAAAGTTAGAAATGAAAGACCCTAATTGTCACTCTACTAGGTCTGCAAAATTCAGAGTCAGATAACAGCCCAAAAGAGCCCAGAAAACAGCAATCCTCTTCTAAAATCAGCTGTGCAACTACCTGACGCTACACCAAAATTTTCTGTGATATCCTCAGAAGAATATTTCCTGAGATTTAAAAAACAGCAGAAAGGGAAATGTCTACCTGAAGTCTGACAATTGCAGCAATCTGATCTTTGTCAAGGGGTTAGAAAACAATGTATTCATCAATGCAATTCATAAATGGATGGAAGGTCATCTGTGCAGCCTACATGACCCGGGCCCGCATAGCCTCATATATCACCTCTTTGCTTTTGCCAGCAGAAGTCTCTAGAGTGCTAAGTATATATTGGGCACCAACATTTGAGGTCATGATGATCACAGTGTTGGTGAATTTCACTGTCCTCCCTTGGGAATCTGTGATGCGCCCATCATCAAAAATCTGCAGGAAGATGTTGAACACATCTGAGTGAGCTTTTTCTATCTCATCAAACAGAAGGACAGAATACAGACGCCAGTAAACAGCCTCTGTCAACTGCCCACCTTCCTCATACCCAACATACCCTGGGGGAGCCCCAATGAGTCGGGAAACTGCATGCTTCTCCATATACTCACTCATGTCAAATCGTATTAATGCCTGCTCTGTATTGAACAGGTAATCTGCCAATGCCTTTGGCATATTCAGTCTTGCCAACACCAGTTGGCCCCATAAACATGAAACTTGCAATTGGCTGATTGGGATCTGCAAGCCCTGCCCTGGACCATTGGATTGCCTGGGCAACAGCCTTGACTGCTGGTTCTTGACCAATCACACGTTTGTGAAGCTCCTCATCCAAGTGCAAAAGTTTCTCCCTCTCTGACATTTTAAGTTTTGAGAGTGGAATTCCTATCCACTTGCTCACAATTTTGGCAATGTCATCTTCAGTCACTTCTTCCCAGTGCATTGATTTGCCACTAGTTTGGTGTGCATTAAGTGTCTGTTGAGCAGATTTAAGCTGTTGCTGAAGGTTCATGAGAGTACCATACTTCAGCTCTGCAGCATGGTTGAGGTCATAAACACATTCTGCTTGCTGGATCTCCAGATTCACTCTATCCACCTGTTGAAATGCAGACAGACCACATAATCAAGAAATAATAAAGAAAAAGCTTGGGAAAGTGAAAAGAAAATGTGACTGCAAGCAGGATACCTCTTCTTTGATTGACTGAATGCGAGACATGATTTCCTTCTCATGTTCCCACTGTTCAGTGAGCTCCTTCTGGCTTGCCTCCAAAAAGTCCAATTCTGTGTTACGTCATTACAGACGATCACGCAAAGCCTGATCTGTATCGTGCTGAACAGAAAGTCGCTCCATTTTCCAATTTCAGCACAGATCGATCAATCTCATGTAATGTTGTTGGCTTTGATGTCATCTCCATTTTGAGCTTTGCTGCTGCTTCATCTACCAGGTCAATGGCTGCAAGACCGCACAACTCTTGTTTAATAAATTTGCATCCAAACAATTGGAAGAACAAAAAAGCTATGTTTACAGCAAGTGCGCAAAACTAACAGAGAGAGAAAGCAAACCTTTGTCTGGTAAGAATCGGTCACTTATGTAACGATCTGCAAGAACAGCAGCTGCTACCAAGGCCTTATCTGAAATTCGAACACCATGGTGCAATTCATAGCACTCATGGAGACCCCGAAGAATAGAGAATGTGTCTTCCACTGATGGTTGGTCCATGTACACTTGTTGGAAGCGTCGCTCCAAGGCAGGGTCCTTTTCTATGTACTTACGGTATTCTGTTATAGTTGTTGCTCCAATGCAACGGAGCTCTCCCTGCCCTAACATTGGCTTCAGTTGGTTCCCAGCATCCATAGCCCCAGTTGTTGCACCTGCAAATAACAATTCAATAGTGCTTAGTCCAACAACTTGATTGGGTCTCCTTGAACCAGGGCACAATGGCTACTTAGCAAGTATGATCCACAATTCACCAGTTTACAACAATTCCAGACCTTTGGGTGCTAACTTTGTACTGTCATAAAGATGCTGCAAGTGTTTTCTTCCCTCATGTTTTGCTTGAGCGAGAAGGAACAACTTGTCAGTTCAAATGGCTGGTAATTAGTGATTGTATTCCACCAAGGATGATGCTCTTGAAGGCAGCAACCTCATGAAGGCAGGTGGTGCTTGTGTCCCCATATTTGAAAGAGTTCAGCTAAAGACAGAATGGTATAGGTGAGACATGACAGGACTTTGCCTTGTGATATTGGTTTAGTGTTTATTTCCATAACCACCTACATATATTTACACACCCATCAATTTGTAAAATTGAGAGCTTTGTGCATCCTTTAATATGCATTAGATTGGTCATTCAAGTATAGACACACATGAAACCTACAAATTTATTAAAGACTTTGACTCCCATGAACCATGAGCCTCCAAATATTTCTTTGTGGGTTCTCAATTCCACCTAATGCTTTGGATAGCACACTAATTTGTCCATAGGTATGGGTTTTTGCAAAAATTGGCCTAGAATAGCTATATGCCTTATAATTCTTATGCAATTGTCCATTAAGATCAAACACTTGAAAGAATTCAATTGCAAACCAAAAGATTCTTTACAAGGTATAAACACAATCAAAGGAACCACCCTCAAATGAGTGAACACTCATTTAAACTACATTTTTGTATGTTTGAAATATCACAAGTGAAACATGGGTCAAAATAAGATAAAGTAGACAGAAAAAGTAGACATCTCCACTTCAACCTTGCACTAGTCATATAACACCATAAAGTAGCATCAAATTAAGTGAAAGTATGTGTTAAGTAGCATTAGCATTAACTAGCTCTATTAAGTTTATAAGAACCTAATTTTAAAAAATTAAAAGCAAATGAATTTTAAAATTAAATAAAAATAACATTTGAAACGGATTGAAAAATGTGTTCAAACCTACTTCTTGGTTTCAAAAATTAATGAAATTGATATGTAATAAATTAAGAAATAAATATCAACATATGTTTTAGCAAGTCATCAAAAAAAAGTTTATTTCCTTTTTGTAAAAACCTACTTGACACCTACTTGAAACCAAAAGCCCAAGAACAATGAATAAACATAGGACGAGAACCATGAGTTTGTGCAAAACTAACAACATGATAGAAAAGTCACAATGAGCCCACAAGAAAAAAAAAATAACACAAGATTAAACACATTTTTTCTCCCAAACCCAAGATCAAACCAGTTTCATTTGGGATCATGTGTTGCATGTGCGAAAACCTATCACGCATAGATGTTTTTCTTGCATTGAAGGCACACAAGTTCTCTTTTTATAACATTCCTATGAACTTGTGAGAGTTTTGACATTTGCTTCTACTTAAAAAAACATGGGTTCCTAGCATATTGAACCCAATTTAGATGACAAAAGCAAAACTAAGGGAGGCAAACAAATTACAAAGATTTGAGTGTACTACTTTAAGTCAAGAGAATGTGGAAAAGAACAAAAAAGGCATTCTTAGCCTTTGCATTTAGAAAAAAACAATGACCAAAACATTAGCCTAAGTGTTTGTTAAGTGAAAAGATGGAAATAAAACAAGTTGTGGATTTGGAGAAAACAACAACAATAGTTGTTGCTTTGGATAGACAAATCTTGCCTCAAGTTTGAAGGCTTCACATTTGGAAAGGAGATGAAAACAAGTGGTTGCACACTAAATAGTCCATTTTTTGGTGTCAAAAGGGTAGTTTTCAAGGGGTACGTTTAAATTTGGTATAATATGTGTTGAGGTTTGATTGAAATTTTAAAAAGGGATTCATTTACTTAAACTATAACACTTGAAAAATCAAATTTCAAAATTTCAAAATAAAATGCCATCATTTCATGACAAGGTGGACTTTTCAAATGATGTAAGATCTTTGTCACATACCATAAAAAGTGTTATGGACTTTTATTGCATAATAAAAATGTTTTAATTGTTGATTTTTTTCCCCTAGTATGATTATGAGGCTATTGTAATTTTAAAATAAGGGTTTTCAATCAAATTTAATATTTTTGTTTATCAAGCTTCTACAAGATTATCAATAGTCTAAAAATTCCCTAATTTATTAAAATGAAAATGTTGATAAATATTGTTTTGTAAAAAATGACATTATTACCCAACATAACATCTACCAATTATAAAATTTTAGAAAACCCATGTTTTTACTTCTAACTTTTCCCCTAGCTCATCAATTGGAACACATGTCATGATTTGAAAACTTGTAAATTTAGAGTATCTTCTTGCCTCCTACTTTCAAATGAACTAATTTGCATTCCCAAAACATCAATTATTTGCATTAACAATTATGAAAAAAAATTGTGGACACCACATGTGCCACTTTTGGTCCACCTTAAAGTGGATTCACCCACATTATTAGAATTCTTGGTTTTTCAAACCGGGAATTTTGGTCAGAAATACCAAATTGGGGGGGGGGGGGGAGCTTATCATTTTGGACAAGTTGATTTTAACATGTCCAATGTGACTGGGGTGGTATTTTTTACTAACAGATTAAGGACCATTTGACTAGTCATTTTGATTGATGAATATTACACAAATGATTTAAATAATTTATTTTATATTATTATAAATAATAATTTGTAGGTAGGTAGGCGGTAGCTTAACCTACATACCTTAACCTAACCTAATAGAACCTACTTAACTTACTTAGCCTACTTTAACTACCTACTTTAATCCCTTAAGCATATACATAGACTACAAGTATTAGGAATTGAACCTTTGACCAAATCTTTAACCAATGGACCACACCATCAAAAGGTGTTCAACTTTTATCAAGTTTTTTATTTCACATGTTTATTTTAACACATCATTACAATACTATGAGGTATGTAGGTAGGTATGTAATAGGAGGTAGGTGGGTGGGTAGCTAAGTAAATAAGTAGGTAATAATTAATAGGTGGGTGGGTGGGTGTGTGTATCGATAAGTCAATAGGTAGGTGGGTGGGTGGGTCAATGAGTAGGTGAGTAGGCTGTAGTAGGTAAGTAAGTAAGTGGGTAGGTAGGTTGTAATAGGTAGGTAAGTAGGTTGGTAGGTTGTAGTAAGTAGGTAAATAAATTATGGCACATATTACACACATCACATTTATATTAAAGAAATGATGCAAGCTCCCAAATTTTTTCCTTCATTTGAAACTTTTTGCTTGTGAGGTTCAATGAACTAGTAATTAATGTGTGGCAATTTATAACATTGTCATGTGATAATCTATGCCTTGCAATGTATATTGTTGAGTAATGTTGTATTTCCATTGTCATTCTATGCATTGCATGCACATGAAAATTTGCTTATGCCCATCTCTTGGTTCATTGCAATACATCACATGCACACCATTTCATTGCATCATGCATATTGCACATGTGCACACAATGATGGTTGCAAAGATAATTGAGGACACAATGGTTAAAGGTGATGAATGTTCCATTGGATAGGTTGTCCATCTTACAAACAACGAAATTCCAAATAAGTTTTTGAAAAACCATTCATGATTTTTTTTTGTTATGAATTGCAAATTGATACAACAATTGAACAATTGAATAAGGAATAAAAAATCTTGAATTCTCAAGCATGGAGTGTAGGCAAAGTTTGATGTTGAGGTAGCAAAATTGCAAGAGGCAAGAACATTATTGCTTGTACTATTATTCTAGCACCAACTTCATTCAGTTCTTACAAAATCATTGTGCATAGACCTTGTCAACCAAACTAGGAGTACCAAGAAGTACTAGCATTAATCAATGCAAAGAAAAAAGAAATTATTGTAGGGTTAAATGTAGTTGGTTCTTAAGATCAATTTTAATTTATAATTTGCAAGTGGTGAAAGATAATAGATGTAGTAAATGAAAGTGGCCACACAATTTAATCTAGGAATGTTACAACATGAAAAGACAAATGGGGAGCAATTTAGGGTAACTTCAAAAGGATGTTTGATTATATATCAAGCATGAGGAACAACATAGATTATTGGAACCTCATTCCACAAGGCAAAATTACTTCCAACCTTATAAGGAATTACAACAAACAAATCTACAAGATGATCGAGGCATCTATGGGAGCTTGATTGATGTTTCGTCCAAACCATGTTTGCAATATGAAGTTCTTTGACAACGCATTCTACATTGTAGTGGTGCAACTAGATCCTAAATCATAATTGCAATCAAAACAGTGGTCATGCAATCAAGTTTTTCCTCACCATTCATTGTAATTAAGACCATGCATAATCTAAAATGCTTCCCCCACCAATTATGGCTCCAAGAATAGTTCCTACAAGTATTCAAGCAATGCAAACCCCTTTGCATGGTATGAAAGATCGACTAATACATTAACAAACTTTGTCATTTGGTACAAAAAACCAACCAATTCACGTCAAGGGGTTTTAGGATTCATTGAAGGGCATCCTTAAAGGAACATCATTAAATAAGGAATCTAATTCTTTTGTGAGAATCATCAAGCCTTCTATCTTTAATTAACAAGCTTTTGCAAACACAAGAGTAAAGAAAAAGTCCCAAATACATCCTTGTAGTTTTATAGGAGAGCTTCAATTTTCCTAACAAATTGTGATGGTATCGTTAAACTGATTAATACATTTTTGAGATCATCTGCACTTCCTAGGTTGAGCTTGGTCAACTTTTTTTCTTCTGTCATAGCCCATCTAGCTATTGTTTTGTTCAATTATAATGTTTGTTAACTATTTAGAATCAAAACTCTTCCTGGTTCATGTTGGTAAAAGTGCTATGAATAATCAATATCTTTGTCGGCCTATAACATGCCACAAAACACATCTGGCAAAAAGAGTGTTTATTTGGGCCCACTTTGCCCATAGGCCATAACTTTGGTACAACTTCATATAATCGATTTTCATTTTGATTAGTTAGTCCTTCATCCCAATCATACCCATCATCCAAGTGTTTTGGTCGTTGCAATAGATTCAACTTGATCTTTTTGATGGTGCTAAGTGTTATTTCTCTATTTCTTAATGTGATTGTAAGGGTATTGTTACCCCAGTCATGAATAGCTCTAGCTTGTTTTAGCCATGTGGTCTTCCTAGTAGCATGGAGTATGTTTTCTTTCCTTCTTCCATAATTAGTACTATGATTGAGATTTTGTATGAACACCTTGCCAAATCTATTTTCAAGTTTCGAATTAATCCAATTGGTTGTATCTTCCTATTATCAAGCATACAAACCATGAAAGGAGCTAGTTGAGGCATCCTCAACCCTAGTTTCTTCCTAAATTCCTTGCAGATGATGTTAATTCTGAATCCTTCATCTAGTACTACATCCTTCATTCCCAACTTCCTGACCCTTACTTGAACTACATGCATAGCTTTGTCAAAATCTTCAACCTTTGATATGGTGACTTTACAAACATGTACTACCTCTCTTCCTTTGATTTTTGCTAGAAAGATTTCCAATAGTATCATCCTTTCTATGACATAGATAAAAAACCACTAACATTCTTACTTTTACCAGAAAATAACTTATAAATAAAAAGAAAGATGAGCACAGAAAGGAGAATTTATCAACTTCAAGCTCATGACAGATAATGCAAAGAAGGCCAAGAATGACAGGTTGCGATATGTAAAATAGACTCAATGGGAAGGAACTAAAGAATTACTCTACAAATTGGAGGACCGAAGAGATTTCTTAAGAAGATGGAAGAAAGCAAATCCTTTCAACTTTATGACAAGTCAATATGAATGACTAAGCCCGACAAGAGAAAAACTAGTCATGTCAATAGTAAGTACGATAATCAATACCACTAAAACACAAAACGTGTCACCCAATGACGAGGGAGCCAATTTGACAATTCGATTTTATCACCTATCTAACCACACTCACTTGGCAATTTATCAATAAATTGGGCATGGAACTCAAGAGACAAACCTTCATTGGCAAAGGACGAGCGACACATTCAGTCATTTTCGGTTTGAAGTTCCTCAAGTTGGAAACGTTGATAGGGAAAAATAAAAAAAAGAAAGCCATGTGGGCTAAGTTGACCGGGTCAAGAGGAAGCTTATTGATTTCACCAGAGAAGGCAAGTGAAATTATAACACTACCAAAGGTGCAAACCTAAGTGCATAGGTTATTCAGTTCCACATCAGTTGGACAACCGGCAACCATGGCTCTAATAGTGGGCAACGTATTGAGCATACAATTGCTTAAGTATCATGATGGAGGTGAACCATTGTCACACATCCAACAATTCACAAAAGTTTGTGTAACCAATAGCGAAAACAATAACTTGAATAAGCTTCAATATTTTCTAGATAATTTACAAGGCAAAACAAATGATTGGTTTGCTCATTTCGAAACTACAAATCTAGCAATAACATGGTCAGTAGTACAACAAGCTTTCATTTTAGTGAAATGTGTAGTGAGGGTCAAGTGATACAATGATCTGTAATATCAAGCAAAAGATAATGAAATTGTTGAAGACTATTACAACAAGTTCCTATAATTAATAGCAATCGTCTAGAATCAACCTGATGATGTATACTTGAAGGAGACTTTTTGTGAAGGGCTACATTCAAGATTAAAAATGGCAATCTTGGGAATGCCACAAGCAAACCATTATTGAAGTTGCTAATTCAACAAAAATAGTAGAGGAGGAATTGATGCCCTCTAAGAAGTACTCTAACAAGGTTCAAGATGAATTAGAAAGTGAGGAGTCTAATTATGGCTCTAATGAAAAACCTTGAAGAACAAAAAAGAAGAAAACTAAATAGCTAACTAATACATGTCGATGAGGCATTTGCTATTGCTACAATGAAAGACATTACACTAAGGAGTGCAAGTTGCTACAGAAATTCTATCATATTTGTAAGAATGATGATCATAATATGAATTAATGCACCAAAAATTAAGAACGAGGGTCATGTAGGAATGTGCCGATAAACATTATGCAAGTTGAGGCAAAAGATAGTGCAACCTAGGCAACAAGGGTATCCTAGAGCCAATAACCAAAGAAGGTTTGACAATCAATCATATAACCAACAATCATGAGGGAATGGTTGGCAGAACAATAGAAGGCAAAGGTGGTAGAATGGTGGGGGGCGTATTAACAATGATAACAATCAAGGTTATAATAAAAACCAAGGATTTCGCCCAAGCACTGATATGAAATGTTTCTATTTTCATAAAGAAGGACATGTAAGGAAAGGCTATCTAGTATGGAAACACATTTGTGAAGAGGAAACAACTAGAGCTAAGCCCAAAGTGAGGGTGAATGTCACTATGGTGGATTGGGACCAACCATTAGTGGACATATGTGTAACAACCCGGAGCAAGAAGGCTCCCTTCACAGATGAAGAACAAGGGAACATAGAAACCAATCCCACCAAAGGAAAACGAATCAAGTGGGACAAGGAGAAGACAGTGCATTGAAAAGCATTGGAGGAATTATAGAAGATTCAAGAACTGGAGGATATTCCAGTAAGATTACCTACAGAAAATTGGTCACCAGACAACCACTTTGTCCGCTCAGGACAGCCGACAAGAATGGAAGTTATGAAGAACTTAAGTAACACACCGGCTAATGAAAACATGCTGGCTAGTACCAACATGTCAGTTAGCAGCAATATGCCAACTAACAGCAACATGCCAGCACTTACTCCACAAACCGGTATGCATCAACTAGAGAGCAACATGATGCATACTAAGACAAACTGACGAAGACAATCAAATGACGACTAACCATCAGTAAGGAACTAAATGGTCTAAAGCAATTATGGACCTGAAGATGGAGCTCAAGCTAGGAAAATTGTTACAATTGTGTCCACAGCTATAGGGGTTGATGTAGGACCCTGGGTCTGGGTTGTAGCAATCATACAGTTCCTGGTAAGTTGCTGCAATAGCTATGTGTTACTCTGCTCACTCCCAATAGCTCTATGCAATCTACAAGTGATAATTTAGCATTTTTGAAGATGTGGAAATTCCACTATTTCACCGGCCTTCTTTTGATCTAGTTGTTGCTGACATGGGAGTGTCGGTGGCAAGGGGAAATAATGACACAAGTGGCTTGTGGATGGCATCACATAATTTCGGTTTTGGATTACAAGCTTTTTACTTTTGGGTGGAGCAAGTATGGCCAGTTAGGTCATGATGATGTCCAAGATCATCTTATCCCACACCAAGTTAAAGCTCTGGAAAAAACTGAAGTTCAATCTGTAAGGACATTTCCTGATGTTCTTCCATCTCTTTCACCAGAGTCACAAAATGTCCAAGGCTTTTTTTGTGCAAAGAAATTCTCAATCATAGGGGGTTCTTCTGCTCTCATTACTTCTTTCTGCTGTATTATTTTGGGAGTGTGCACAGCTGGGAAAGAAATATATATCTTATTCTGAAAGCATACGTGCTCTCTGTTTTGGATCACATCTGCACAGATATCCGGGGTCTCGTGCCATACTATGGCATTGGACAATGAGGGTTGAGCTGTTTTATGTTATGTTTTGCAGGCACAATTTTGGACATCTGAATTCCAAAAGCTAAACTCCAAAATCAAAATTCCAAAATGTACAACTCCAAAATTTACAATTCCAAAATCAAAATTCCAAGTTCTCCAATTCCAAATAAAGTTCACAAATCTCATTTTCTTGCCATTGATTTAAAATGTGTTTACATTGATAAACAATAATTGTTGGTCAAATCCATGACATATCATTTGCTGGTCAAATCATTGACATCAATTTCAAAGTTTAAAATTCATGAAGTCCACTTCCCAGGCATATTTTCAATTCCAATTTCACTCTTAAAATTCATATATCCCATTTGGAGACTTTTTCCTCTTCCAGTTTCAGGTAATTTCATAAACCTTTTTTTTCAAATAAAAAGGCAATTCCAAGCTCAAGATTCATAAATCTTTCTTTTCAAATTTGTAGCAACTTGTGAAAAGAATGGGCACATATCAAATCATCATCATCAAAGCTTTGGTTAATCCTAAAAGCAAAACAACAAGCAATAGTCTAATTCAACAAATTTTGATTTGATTTACAAATTAAATTTACAAAATCCAAAATAAAAGAAATATATATGTTTGCACTGGCACAGCCTTCGTGTGCACCACACCTTGTTAGTTTTACAGACAGCACTGGCCTCATAAGGTCATAATGGGTGCTGTCATTAAATTCCAAACTTGGTTGCCATGGGAAGTACATTTACATAATGGTTGGCAATAAGCATGATAAGGGGCCAGCTAGTATCTTATTTGAAATCTTTTTCATCTCCCAACTTGCAATATCTCAGAGAAAAATTAACACCCTCAATGTTATTTCTAGAAAAACCTTATATGCACCTGCCAACAAACCTACCAAGATTTTGTTCCTTGTCAATTCTCAAAGGTAACCAGCCATGTTAGACCCAGGATTTCTGCATCCTTGTCTCTGACCCAGAGAAAAAGAGGAGACAATTTTGAACCTTTTGACTCTGAATTTTTCTCTGGATGCATCTAGTACCCTGAAGCAACTCCTACAGCTTCAAGAGATCCTGGACAAACAACCAAGAAGCCACTGCCATTGGTCTGGACTTGATACAAACAGCATAAACCACTTCACAAGCATATCAACAAAGTGTGCTACTGCAGGTAAACAAGCAGGTGGAGGAGGGATTGTCTAGCTGCACACAATGCAGATTTCCAATAACTTTCACTGCAAATGCAACTACAGACCATGATGAAACAGCAAGGAGAAAAGATGAAGAGAAGGATTGACGATAAGTTGCTGATAGCAATGGCTTGGAAATTCATGGCCCTTTCCTTCTTGAGGTTCCAGAGTGGAGAACTATTTGTATATACATAGTAGATTGCTATAAGGATGTGCCCAATTTAGGCTTTTTTCCCTCTCTGGAACTACTCAACTATTTCCATGCTGTGATTACAAACATTCATGAATCTACATGCAAGAGCTGAGTTTTGGTTATGACAAATGAGAGTTTCAAAAATGATTATACTTCTATGGACCAGTTAAGCCCCTGAATGTCAAGGCTCATGAAGGACTAAATCATTCCTCCCTAAGAAAATGAGAGCTTTTTGTTATGTGTGGCATCCACAGGCTTAATACAACAAAATTCATGCAGCAGTTCAGTTGCAGGAGATTCCTTATTTGAATTTTTTTTAATTCTAAAAATCCACCATTGCTCAACTCTTTGAACAGATGGGTAGTTATGTCAAAATCAGTGTACACAGTGGCATCCATGATTTCTAAAAAGATAATAAAGTTGAGCAGGATAGGTAGTTGGTTGAAACCAGTGAAGCATATTGTCCCAGTTCTAGTCAAGAGGGAATAGCAGTGACCCATGTTGCATTGGTTGGGCTCTCAGGTTAAGAGAGCATACTAGCCCTGATGAAGAACATTCACATATTGTAGATTCCTAAATGCTGGATGAGGACTATCCAACTGCTTGCACCAACTAATGCTTTGGAAATTGAGGGGCTCGAGGCATATAACTTTCAAGAAATCATGGAAAAGCATTATGAGATAATTAGGCTGGCTTCTCCATCCAACGAAGCCGGCAGCCACGGTTCTCAAGCTGGGTAATCACATGTGACGGTATCTCCATCCGTAAACGCATCAGCAATTTGACCTTCTTTAGACAGCCACAAGCAAGGAGCGCCTCAGCAAAGCAGTCAACGGACACATGCTTCATGTGCACCAGCTTCAAGTCCTGTATGCAGCTCAGTTGCCTTGCTACTGCCATCAATCCTTCATTTGTCACCTGTGTGTATGACATGTTGATCTGCAATATAGAAGGAATCTCCTGTTAGTACTTCTCAATTTACAGAAGCAACAAAGGATTAGGAATATTAAGGGCAATTTTCACAGGAACTGTTCATTCATGCGTTTATGACACACTTGACCCAGCTACAGATATGAAAGGGGTTACTTAGTACTTACCTGTCTAAGATGTGGGCATCCTTGTGTCAGTGCTAAGATGCCAGGATCACTTATGAAAGCACAGCGCTTGATGTCCAGCTCTACCATCTTTTTGCAGGATGCAGCCACATACGCAAGCCCCACAGATGTGAGCAACACACAAGCACGGAGCTCAAGCTGCATAAGATCCCGAAGCTGTGCCACAGACATCAAACTTGAATCTGTAATGAGCTCACAGTAGGAGAGATTCAATACTCTCAACCGAGGGCATCCACTAGCAATTGCTGCCACACCTGCGTCACCAATGCCCACAGACCTGACAGAAAAAACACCAGAAACATCTTGTGTTAAATCCCCTGCTTTATACACTTGGCATCTATGAGTAGAACAAAATATACCTGTCCGAAGGATTAAGGACTAATCACCAAGATCAAGTGCATGTAAAGATGTTACAAACCAACCTGTAGACATCAAGTTCACGTAAGTTATGACAACCAGCCCCGATATAGATAAGTGCAGTATTGGTGATGTCCATACAAAAGCCCAGTTTCAAAAACCTTAGGGCTGTGCATCTTGCAATCGACTTACACCCTGCCAGCACAGATAGTCAGTAAGCCAAGTGACCAAACACAAGTCATAGGTAATGCACCCACTTAGTTCCTCCAAGGAATGGTCTATAACACACTTGCCTGACATCTCAACCTCAAGGACTACTTAGAACAAGGACTTGGTGAAGTCTCAAGGAGGCAGTACTAACCATTATCATTCACACTGCAATCTGTGAAATCAAGCTCTTCCAAATTTGGGCAGCCATTGCCAATCAACTCTAGTCCCTCCTCAGAAACTAGATTGCATGCTTCCATTTTGAGTGTCCGTAAGCCCTTGCAACTTGATGCAATGGCTCCCATTGTTGCATCCGTGAGATCCCGGCAACATGTCAGATCTAGTTTGAGAAGACCTGGGCAGCCTATGATGACACCTATGATGCCCCTATCATTGACACCATTGCATTTGCATACACTGAACTCCTTCAGATCCTTACATCCTCTACCAATCAAGTTGATGTGTGCCCCAGAAATGTCACAACCATCCAGCTTGATCCCTTGCAAATTCTTGAACTGTTGAAAGCTCTCTAGCAGCATATCTGTTATCTATTGACACAAGATTGGAAGCAGGAAAAATGAAAGTTAGGCATTTGGCGCACCTCAAACTGAGCGAGGACTTAAAATAACTCAATCTTACTACTAGAGATGTCCTTTGATGGAGCTCCACCTAACAGTAACCTCCACATGACTGGTAAATAGCAAACAAAAAATTGGGATTATTGTAGCTACCAAAGAAGCAACAAATGAAGGTTTTAGGCTAGACAACTAATCTACACAGGCAGGGTTACACACCGGCAAGCAATATGAAAGGGACAGTTCTTGAAGTTGAACAGAACTGTTGGCCAGAGCCATTATGCCAACGCTACTCACATTGGCACATTTTGCCACATCGAGTCTCTGCACATTGAAATTTCAGATTGAGAATTCAAGATAACAGAAACAACAGCTATCTTCTAACCATTTCACTTCTCCCACAAACTGAAAGAGAACAATCAATGCAGAATCAACTGAGTTGTCACATGGATTAGCAACAATTCCCTCCCTGCACTGAGCTGGTTATTTTTGGTTACTGAGCACTGCACTAAACCTATAACATCAACTCCTGCATCAAACGAAACACAAAGAATCAGAAAGCTTTGCCACACCTGTAAAGATCTGGAACCATTCTTGAGGCACACCAATGCTGTGTCATTCACACTGTTGCATGCCATCAGAGATAAATTTTGCAAATGATCCAGAGTTGCAAGTAAGGCCAAGCTCTTATCTGTTACCTGCATAATATCAGAAATTCATTCAGCAACATGTGAAGCAGTTGATTCAATGTACCTTAGCATGAGCAAAACCATATTCTGTGTCCTCTAGCTCCCTCTGGCAGTCATCAGGTCTTTGCAGCATTCAAGTATTCTACACATATAGAAGTAAGCTGTTGAATGGTCAACCTTTTCTTTAACATGTGAAGCTGAAACAGGAACAGAAAACTGATGAGCTCAGTGACACTGTGTGTTTTGGACTATGAATGGCAAGAAGGCAAATTCAGCATTGAAAGCCACGGATTCTAGAGCAATGAGCTCAGGGGAAAGCGCAACAGAGAAGCACAAACCTCTGTGTAGGACAAATCAAGAGTGTGTAGCTGCTTGCAATTGGATGCAATGGCCATAATGCCTGCATCTCTGATGCCAAGGCACCATTTAAGATTAAGGAGCTTCAGCTGCTTGCAGCTCGCAGCAATAAAACCTAACCCTGTATCGGTGACATATCGACATCCCAGAATCTTTAAGCTCTGGAGGTTCTTGAGCTGAGCAAGACCTGCAAGGGTTGCGTCTCCGACGTGCAGGCAGTTCGTAAGATCAACTTCTTGTAGAGAGCTGCACCCTCTTCCTATGGCTTCAAGTCCGGCACAAGTAAACCCTCGAACTCTGATGAGCTTGAGCGAAAGAAGGCGTTTCCCCGCCAACCGCGCTACCGTCTCCAAGCTCTCATCCGTGATTTGTATACAAGAGGAGAGATCAAGGTTCTTCACCTGGCTGTACCTTTGCAACACCTTGCTCAAAATCTCCGATCTGAGCAGATGGATATACTGACGGCAGCTCGCTTCCACGGACAGGAAACGCTTGCACACCAGACACCACGAAAGCCTATCTAAGCGGTCAGGCAATCTTTCCAGAACATGCGAAAGGATCTCGTCACCCAACACGTCGATCTTCCCTCCTTTGTCATCAAATCGCTGCTGCTTCCCTTCAGCAACCGCCATCATCTCAAAAAAGCAACCAAAAAAAAAACTTCCCAACTCTCTCTGTCTCTGTCTCCGTCTCTCTATGTCCCTCTCTGTCCCTCTCTGTGTCTCTGTGTCTGTCTATGTGCCTCTCCGTGTCTATGCTTCAGGAACAAGTTTCGATCAAAACCTGATCAGAAAAAACAAGGGCATTCTTCAAACCCTTACTGTAGCTTCTCTTCACGACGTTCATATCAACAACACAAACCCTAGTTCTTTGATTCAGACCTACCTCCCTACCGTTCTTCCTTCCTGAGCATCCAGAAACGGGTGAGCATGACCGGACCATATTCGTAGACAACGCCGCCCTACGTTCCAACCGAAACCGCAAATGCAGGAGGCTAGACGTCAGTGGTGCGTCCGGAGCTTTTCAAGACCACCATAGCCATCGTCATCACTCCTCTCCTCTTCTCTCCTCACTGCTCTCCGCTCCACCTTCTTCTCTCTGTGCACCCTTTTGAGAACAGATCTTGGGAACGTAATACGATTAATGGGAACCACCTGCTGGTACCTCCTTCTCTCGTTTCACTTCGGGAACAGGTTGGGGAATCTGTGCATGCGAACACATCGAGAACGCACATCGAGAATATGTTTAGTTTTTTTTCTCTTCACCTGCGTGCCCTTTTTGCTTTTGTCTTATCCAATGATCAGTCGACAGCCTGGCTTCTTGTACGGCGCACAACGTAGTGACGTACGGCTCTCAATACTACGTGGCCGCAGTCCCGGGGTTCGATTCCAACCGTCCGATGCATGTGTTGACCGCATTAAAGCGTAAAAGTAGAGATTGTCACGTGGGACAAAAATGGTCTGTAGAAACGAGGAAGGTTCAGTTTCGGTGGGGACTGGAGTAGGTGTTTTCTGAGGAATTTTTTTATGCTGCCTAAGTGGCGATCGTCCATTGGAAGATGAAAAGAAATGTGGCGATAATCCCTAGGAAGATTTAGCCAAATCTGGCTATGAACCATATATGAAACTAAAGTAAAATAAAATCTTTATTTCTGGCTACTATCTGGAAGCAAATATATCAATCTGCTGATTTCCCTTTTTTTTTCCCTGACTTCTGGCCATTGAAAACCCCAAAAATAAATTCACTTTTTTTTTTCTTTTTTAATTTCGCCTTTTGATGAAATTTCTCATCCACTCCATTCACCTCTCCTATTGATTAGATGAGGTGCCTCCCGAGTGCAATTTTATTTTTATTTTTTGCAATGAGCCAATTTGATTGGCCCATCACTCAAAATAATGAAATTATGGCATCTCCCCATAATAAAAAGGTTCAATTTTGAAATATAGAGTTCCTCCTCTTTGGCCCACCTATATGGGTGAACCGAGGACAACATTTGCCAAAGCATATGAGATAAAAGTGGGGTGCTATTGGGAATTCTTTGGGGAACATGTCAGAAACTTTTTAAAAAACTTGGAAATACTTTGTTTTTTCAACATATTTAGCCACTTTTGTGAAATTTAAAAAAAAAAGTGAAATGAAAGCAATGCCTCCAACCAAGGTTTTCTTTTCAGATTTTTGTTGTCGAACGTTAATGGCAACATTTTTTTTAAATTCCAGTGATAATGATACTTAATTTGAAGATGCCAATATAAGTGAAATAAGTATAGAGTCCAATAGTATGGTTATCAACTTGATGATGATGAAAACATTATGTATGAAATTCCAAGCATAACTATGTCACTCCTTTCATAACTCACTTACATGGATATGAAAAGGCAAACTAGCGTATGCCTTCTGATAATTGAATTTTTATTGAATTTGAATTCTATTCAATATTCAATTACAAATTTTGAATTGATTTAAGTTGCATGCAATGCATTCAATATTTGTGAAATTTAATTTTCCCAAAATCAACCCATTTTTTCATCATTTCATCATCCCTGGTAATGTGTACCAACACAAAGCCGAAGTCCATACCCACTTGCATGCATATTAATACTAAAATGACTGGACAAGAATTTACATCTTGAATATTTGTTTTGGCTTAAGGTAGAAATATAAAACTTAAAATTTATCTATCATGTGATAATATCAAACATATAATAATGAAAGCACCTAAAAATAGCATAGTGCGGTTTCAAAATAGAAGGGGAGTGAGCTTAAGTCAATTGACATAGCACATTAGGCTTAAGTTTGTGTTTTTTTTTTTAAAGCTTGAGTATCTTACAAGTCAAGAAAGTTGAAAAAATGCGAGGAAAAAACATCTTTCATTTTAAAACAACTAGACCACAACTAAACATAGTTAAGAAAAGAGGTCCAAAATACTAGGGACCAAGCTTAAACAAAAAGTCTAAAATGTTTGGATCAAAAGCTGAACTACTTAGACTATAAGCCATATCCTATGAAAGATGTTGTTGTGCAAATTATGTGGGAGACTTACCAAAATAAAGGTTACCATATTTCATTTGTTTGTTTGTTTGGGGTGCAATATTTGTTTTTACAAGCAACTTGCACAAACTTATAGTATTATACAAGGTGTCTTATTACAACAATAAAGCCAAAGACATGACAATTTGTCTATGATTTCAATTGTTAATACGATATATTTTCTTTTCATGATCTTTTTTTCTTTTTTGGTCTCTTTGCATGAAGCATTAAAGACCCTTTTCATATTTAGTTTTGAAAAAGTTTGATAAGTTGTAAGAGTTAATACTTGTGTTTTGAATTTTCCAAGGTATGAAAAATTATAAATTTTTTTTGTCATGCCCAATTCCTAAGCTTATTTTTTAATTGGTATAAACATTTTGGATAGATATTGTTTTACCATAACATGTGAATCATGATGAGGTTATCAACATCTTCACAAGTTTAATTTATTTTGGGATTCAAAATTTGAAAAATGTGGAAATCCCCTAACTCACTATTGATGTGTAAAAACCTTACAATTGTGCAATTGCAAGGCAAGTTTCATGAATAACCCACAAGGTTATTCATGAACTATAAACATCATGCATCACATTTGCTTATAACTACAAAATCTCATCTTCATTGCAAGTTCTAGAATTGCTTAGTTTTGTCATCACTTATTCAACATCTCCAAATCATATAGAATAAGTATATCATGCAAAGCAACAATGCCATGAATGTCTAGCCTTTTCTATAAAATTAAACAAAAGATCTTCACATTTAACAATTGAATTGTTTTCACAAATATTACTTGCCTTGTTTGCTTATCAACAAGTATGCTACAAGAAGCAACAATCCTTTTGTAAATACCTTCAATCTCCTACTCACAATCCTTAGAGCTAGTCACCAACAATGCATATAAAGCAAACACATAATAAGTAAAGAAGAAACATTACAAGTGGGCTTCTTTTTTTTGAGAGTTTTATACCTCAAACTTTCATATGCCATAAACCTCAAAATCCTTTTGATAGTTGTGAGACATGGAACACACTTGACAATGAAACTTTCCAACTCTTACCTAACAAAAATAAACATTCTCCTTTAGTTTCACTATTCATGAGTTTCACACTACTTGACCTTTTGATGATTGGGTTGCATCCATCATTAGATTGAATCACAATCCACCAAAAGCTTTCAATGTTTTCTTCTTCTTGCATCAACACTGCTTCAACCCTACAAAACATTTATTGATCAACTATTCAAAAACCAAAATGTCAAAAACTATTTTTTGGTCACACATGTAACCATTGCATTCTTATTTGATCTATCTTTTCACATATTCTAGTTCAAAATGTGGTATGGAAAAGTTGCAAGTCTCTTCTTGATCTCTCTCATACATGCCTATCACCTTCTTTCATAATGTAAATTTTGCCCCAATTCTACTACCATCTTCTCCCATGAACCCCTTTTCATCCATGTATCACATATGTTAATAAAGACCCTCCCAACTAGTAGATAATGTCTTCTTCTTCCTTGGTTTTTCCATCTTAACCTTTAAGATCTTCTCCTTCAAAACAAATAAATTGTTGATTTGTTTTTAGGTTCTATAAGCCTTTTGTTGATGATTTTGAACCTTTCCAACATTAATAAACAACTTTCCATGCATTTCTACAATTAGTTTCATCTCTCATCAACATATGCTTTGACCTTTGATTTTGATCTGCTCTAGCTCTTATTTTAGCACACAATGCACTAAACTAATTATTTACAATACGTGAAAAACACCTTCAATGAATATCATAAATGGTGAGTACTTAGTATTAGATTGAATGTTGCACGTGTATCCAAATTAAATCCTCAACAATTGTACGTCCCACTTCTACACATTATTTCCCATTGCCACTATTGCAATCAGTCTATGCATTAAAATCTTGATACATTTTCAACCAATGCATTATATTATGGCCATTGCAATGTTGTGAATTGGTGTTCAATCCCATAGCTTTGGCAAAATGCATCAATTTTAGCTTCCTATTCCCCCCCGTGTTTGTGAACACAAATATGACTTACCAACTTATCTAATGTCAAATTTGAAGAATTTTGTGACATTTGCAATGTCATAATCACAAACAACACAAATTTCCACCCATTTTGAATTGTGGTCAATTGCCACTAGAATGTACATGTTCCTTTATATTCTTTCAAGCAAAGGTCTTGTTGGATGTCAAGAACTATTTTGCAAAACAAATCACAAATTGGTATGCATCCTTTTTATCTCCACCCCATATTGTAAATTCCCATTTGACATTCTTTACAACTATGTTTCAATTGGCAATTTATTTTTGGCCATGGCAACAATAAAATACACCTCAATTTCATTGAACTATCTTCAAGTTATCCTTTTGAAAGAGATGAAATAATTTGTTCTTTTAGTGTTGAAGGTTTTTATATGGTATGAATTATGTTGTTGTGGGCACTAAATTTTTCCACAAATTAATTTTTATGCATGCATTCTTTTCTTTTTAGACAACATGGAACTCATTTTTTGAACTTCATAATTTCGCTACCCACAAAGTTAGGGGATTGCAAATTTTCTAAGTTGATTTTTTTTCATTGTTTATAATAAGCATCAAGTTGTCACATTGCTTCAATAGACTACTTACTTTTGGCCCATGGCCACCAACAAAAAACCTCAATTTCATGAATGTCATATATAAGTTTACAAGGATTGGTTCAAGACAATGGAGATGTCTTTGTCAAGTGTTGACACATCCAAGAACTAGTTTTGTAACTCCATCAACCTATGCCCAAAAACAATCTCAACAATGGGACAAAAGTTTTCCTTGCATTCACATGAGGCCTTACTTGTAAGATCCAAAGAAATTTTTGCATGAAGGCTTACATAGGACTTTTAGTATATAAAAGACTTGCAAGCATATCTTTTCTACATAGGATATAATATTGTGTGTCTAAATATTAAAGTGAATTGGTTTTAATTTGGCAACATTTCACTATTATATTGGCTTGTTTAAAGAAAATATTAATTTATAAGATCTTTGCGGGATATTCCTAACAATGTTAGAATTTTTCAAATTTTACCAATGTCACAACTGCATGTCTATTGCCAATTGGGTTGTGTGCAAATGAAGCCCTCTTGGGTCCTAGGAATAATACATGTGGCCCTCAAGTCAAGTTTGGCTAAATTGGCAACATAGAAAGTGTTTGATTTTGTAGCATGGTGATTATATCTTGTTGTTAATTTGATGTCCCAACTACAAGGGTGTTATCGTCAAGCTTATTAAAACAAAGTTATGGTGGCAATTATGGATATGAGAATAGCAACAATGTCATTTCTAAATGGATTTCTTTTTGTTATTTGTTCAAAATGTTTATGTTATGTTCCATTTCTTTATGATAGTTTTTTGTGATATCTTTAGTTGTGTTCATCAAGCAAATGAGGAGTTGTTCCCAAGCTTTAATATTCATCATGTTAATTCAATATTCTCCTTTGTTCTCTTCCTAATTCCATATCTCCATAAATTCCATGGCATGTTTATTCTCCTATGCATAGAAAACATTTTTTGTAAAATGTTGTGCACTCATGTATTGGGTGAAAATCTTAAAGTGTGTTGTAATTATAATTAAGTGATGCTACTAGTATGTAAGATCTTCAAAGAATTTTATCAAGTTTTTACTATTACAAATTATAAATTTGGAGGTCCTTTTTGAGTGGCAAGTATTTCATCAATTTTTCTATGATGAAGTAATTATTCATACCTTATGCTATATAACAACCATGTTTACTTATTTCATGTTGGCCATTTGTGGCCACTTTATTATGATATAACCATAAGATGCAAGATCAACTACTAGAAGATTTTGTATTATTCTTCTCTTGGTTGAAATTAAATCACACATTTGTGTCATTTTGCCTCCTTGTTAGCATCCAATTGCTTTAGGATTGCAATGTACAAGACAAATGTTCCAATGTCTTTGGACAATTAAAAATAATTATTATGTTAGGTGCTTTTGGAATGTATGGGTAATCAAGAATTTCTTTTGAAGGAAATAAAATTTGACATGACTCAATCATATTTCTCATCTATGTATCTATAATACACATGCAAATTTTTGGCCATATATCACATGTTGTGATACATTAATGAGTCCATTTGAATTTTTTTTCATTGTTGTCGACTATCACAATTTTTTTATGCAATTTCAAAAGTCCATTATGAATTGTCAATTTTAAATATTATTATGAACTTTATACCTTATGTTCTTATCATTGAATTTGTTGTTTATTTGAGACCCATTCCATCATTTGCACGTATAAATTATAATTTTGAAATTGTAAATTGTGTATTATGCAACATTCATAATGTTCCATCCATATGATTTTTGTCTTATTTATTGACCTATACTATGCCTCCTCCTAGCAACTAAGGGGCTTGATTGGCTTCCTTTGTGACTCAATTTCACAAAATACATGTATATACACACTTGTGTGGTAGGTGTGAGTGACAAAGTAAGCCAAGACCCAATCTTCATGGGGAGGAAGAACCTACATGTAGACCATGGATTTCATAATAAGCCAAAATGGCATTCATACATTTATAAGCTCCTTAACCAAAGGAGAAAAAAAAATTCAACTAAGTGAAGGCACATTTGTAAATTAATCCATTGTGCATGTATGATTCTACTCAAACCATACAAGGACTAGTGACATGGGCACCAATATGCCACTAATACTTCACATATACTTGATTGCAAATGCTTATCCATTTTGTCATGGTAACATCTACCAATTGTTGTTGTTGGGTCTTGCTTTTCAACAATCAGTAAGCAAATTCCCATGACTTTCTCCTTCATTCCTCTTGCCTATCAGAATTACTCAATGAATTTAAGGGTGAACTTGATATACGATATGAAGGATCAATATTCCCATAGTTCTTTAAAAAAATTGAAATACTTGAAAGAAAACTTATATTGAAATAGATTTTGATAAAAAATGTGAAAGTGTCAAAATTATTCAAAGTGTCAATTTCATTTTGTTGCAGAGATGCCACCAGTTGTGAGAAATGATGAAATAGACTCCCTTTAAAAACTAAATTCAAATATCAAGACAACATAACACTTGTTGAAAAAAAAAGAAAAAAGAGTCTACAAAGGTACTTTTATATTCATATGAGGAGATTACAAAGCTTTAGTAAATTTTATCTGCATATTTGAATTTGTGATCCTCCCTAGAATGCCTAAGAGGAAAATTGAAAGAAGAAAATTATTCTTTCTCAAATTTATCTAATCCTTAAATATTATTCTAAAGTCGATGTCATCCTCTTCTGAAGAATTATTGAAAAAATCACTTGGCTTTTTGGTATGGCAAATACGGACCTTCAACTACTCAGGAGTAGAAAATAAAGATTGGTGCTCACTAGCTACACAAATCATGTTATTGTGTATCTTGGACTTCTTTTCTAACATGTGGTCAGATGTATTACTTCTTGTGATATATATATATATATTGTCATTTTATTTATTTATTTCTTTGAGCTTGATGCAATGGGACTGAGATTTTTGCCACTTTATATCATGTATAAAATTGTATTGTATGGCCACTCTCTCAGCTTTCTTTCCTCACCACTTTGCAACATCACATGAGGCAAAACAAGTGACAAAATTCCAAACTTCATAGGGTCAAGTTAGTTGTGTCAATTCCTTAAGATTCAATCATGGTTCCCTTTTCTTGTAAGTTGTTTTGTTGCCGGCATAGCAAGCTCACCATGATGAGGTGAAGGGAGAAGTGGCCACTAGAAAACAAACTGAGAGTCTTGTATTCTGTCAACTATGAACATGGACAAACAATAAAGGGGGGGAGCCAATGTCATCACTTCCAATTAGCTAATGCAAATAATAGTGGGATTTTGCATTATACGGCAATGGACTTTGTGATGGATTTAAGTCAATTTAAACACCCTCCTTGGTAATGTTCTAGATGTCAAGCCTGCACTTTCATCGATAATGGGTTCAAATAAAGTGGGCAAGTATTGGGATATCACTTACAAGAGAGGGGGCCCTCTACAGCCAAGTCTATTAGGTGAAGCCCTCCCTGGACAACATCACTAGGCGTGGCCACGGGTAGTCACCTGCACTAGAGAGCCCCTTCCCTTGTTGTAACTTGTAACAAGAGGGTGTACATGCTTGCCACGTTGTGCGGTTATTCAGCCAGGAGCTTGAAGGGGCACCTCTGCTTTTAAGCAAAGCATAGAGGCACTGTCTGGGATGCTAAAAAAATTGCATAGTTTCAATAGACTATGACAACAGTATTGTTGGATATCAACTTCCTATCAACTTATTTAAGTTATTTTTACCAAGTTATAATTATTTAAAATATTTATGTTACATGCACATATTTTTTGGACTATGAGATAGGTTAAGTAAGTTTACTTAAATATTTTTAATGAAATTTAATGTGAAATATCGCAATGCATGAAACGATGATTTTGTGTATGTGTGTGCATTTCTAAAATAAGTAACATATACATGAGGGTGTTCACCTTCTGTTTAAGTTAAGCCAAAGCTCGATATGAATCACATATTTGTAACAACATCTCTCTCATCCTAGGGTTGGGTGGAGAGCTTATGGTAAAATCGATGTTTTTATTGTCTTTGTTCTCTCATCAATCTGCTGTCAATTTCCAACAACTATAACCTTAGACTTATATTGAACCCTCAGAAGTCATGCCATATTTTTGATAATGCTGCAACTGCATTCACTTGTCAGTTTAGGGTTATGAAATGATGAATATGATCTTGATTTGTGCGTTGTGATTCCCATTTAAGACTAAAATCATATGAGGAATTGTGACGATTTGGCACAAAAACTAAAGCTACCACAAAAATTGTATCAATGTTGTGACTCAATTTTTTTCCCTCAATAAGACCTAAACCAAGCCATACCCATCTAAGAATAATTTTTCCTAATATTGGCACATGTGGGCTCAAATATTAGCCTGGTCTGTGCTTATAATATTACACGCCCTTTACATTATGGTGAGGGGCTGGGACCATGTAAATGTTAATAGCCCTCAGAACACACCCAAAGGCAGCCATGGAAATTCAAAAATTATTTATGTGTGAGCTCGAGTTGTCAAGCATAAAGTAAAGTGGAAATAAACTTTATTGAAGTGTCAACATATTATAAGAGAGTAAAAAAGGTAATTAATTATTTTATGTAAATTTTGATTTTTAACTTGATATTCTATGTAACTTTTTTTATTACTGGTTCAGGATTTAAAAAAATAAAATTCATCACTTTCTTTTCATTTAGTCTTACTCCATTCTTTTCATTCTAGCAAGTAGGATCCCCATGGATCATAGAACAGAAAAAATATATATGTCAAAAAAATTAGACCAGGCATGGTTTTTTTTGGCCCATGAGCTAATGGACTTTGTGCCCACATTCTATTTAATTTTTTAATTGAGAAAAAATATGTAAAAAAAATCAACCAATCACAATTTTTTTGGACCATGAGTCAACAAACTTTGTGCTTACCTTCAAAAATAATTAATAATTTCTTAAAAAAATTATGTAAAAACATCTACCCAATCATGACTTTTTTTTGCCCCATGGGCTAATGAACTTCATGTCCAACTTCAAAAAAAATTGAAAACAAAAAAGAAAAAAATTATGACAAAATTCTTGTAGGTCCAATAATGGTTTTTGTGACCTTAGGGTTTATTGAATGTCCAACCCGCCTCTAAAAAAATTATTAAAAATTTCACCAATCATGGTTTTTTTAAACTGATTGTCTAATGGGCTTGTTGTCATTCCAAGCCCAGCTATTTGAGGTAGGCCTAACAATAAGCCCATTAAACTATTGAACATTATTATAGTAAATTTAATGCTGATTTTTCATCCATTTACATTTCCTTTTATCCCTTGGCCCTTCAACCTTGGGTAAAATGAACTTGAACCTTTAAATAGCTTTTCCTTCAATCATAAATTTTCCATTTTGATGGTCATGGGCTTTGAAGCCGTAGTGTAAAGGGGGCCTTAGAAGCGCCTTATGAGGATTCAAGGTTGTTACAACCATGTTTATGAAATAACCTTGTGACAATATCTAGGGAGCCTTATCACATGTCTTCACAAATTCAAAGTGTAAAATAAAGCCCTAGTTTCAGGACTTTACATGACCTAAAGATCAAGCAGTTTTTTTTTTTTTTTTTTTTGGTTTTT
>Ga0209611_10001094_pt1 | contig 44823 bp, 41 predicted proteins | sample S1TSphgellanicum_3_FD_187693 | JGI IMG/M metagenome (GOLD analysis project Ga0209611, IMG submission 187693) | Host-associated microbial communities from peat moss isolated from Minnesota, USA - S1T2_Fc - Sphagnum magellanicum MG (SPAdes) (version 2) | ecosystem: Host-associated > Plants > Peat...
AACCTTAAGAAGTTACAGGCTGGCAATCAGCCAAGTTCCGGTCTCGCGCGTAACCCATTGATTCTAATGGCGCTCCCTACGAGATTCGAACTCGTGTACTTGCCGTGAGAGGGCAATGTCCTGGGCCACTAGACGAAGGGAGCGGGTGTTTGCGGTTCCGGGGCCTTACCCCGAGAGGGCTGGTAGTATACGGGCCAATTTTTTGGACTCAAGCGGAACCCCCTTTTTTGAACGCACCGTCGACGCCATTCCACCCCTTGGTTCTCATCCCTCGCTCTGAGCATTCGATCTCTCGTGCAGCGATTTCCCCGAACGCGTTGAAAGTCCTCTACCGCCTCAAAGAGGCCGGCTACCAAGGTTTTCTGGTGGGTGGGGCGGTCCGCGATTTGCTGCTGGGGATCAGGCCGAAGGACTTCGATGTGGCGACCAACGCCTTGCCCGACGAGGTCAGGCGCTTGTTTCGCAATTGCCGCCTGATCGGCCGGCGTTTTCGCCTGGCGCACGTGCATTTCGGCCATGAAATCATCGAAGTCGCGACCTTCCGCGCGGCGGCGGCGCCCGAGCGCGAGGATGCGGAAGATCTGGACCCGGACACGGAGAATGAGAGCGCCGCGGACTTGGGCGACGGCGTGTCCGCCGCGGAGGCAACGGCTACGGGCGCAAGAGCATCCGCCTCGCCCTCCGACTACACCGCTCCGTTTGACTCCGAGCATCGCGCCTTCGATACCACCGGACGCATCCTGCGGGACAATATCTACGGCACCATCGAGGAAGACGTGTGGCGGCGCGACTTTGCCGCCAACGGCCTCTATTACAGCATCGATGACTTTTCGATCTGGGATTTCGTCGACGGCGTGAACGATGTGCGCGCCCGGCGCCTCAAGCTGATCGGCGATCCCGAGACGCGCTACCGCGAAGATCCGGTGCGCATGCTGCGCGCGGTGCGCTTTGCCGCGAAGCTCGATTTTTCGGTCGAACCTGCGAGCGAAGCACCGATCGGGCAGCTCGCCTACCTGCTCGACGGCGTGCCGCCGGCGCGCTTGTTCGACGAGTGCTTGAAACTGTTTCTGTCCGGCTTCGGTGCGCAATCCTATCGGCTGCTCAAGAAATATGGTCTGTTCGAGCATTTGTTTCCCTTATCGGCGGCGGCGTTCGAATTGCCGCCCTATGCGTACGCCGAGGAGATGCTCGAGCGCGGACTCATCAACACCGATGAGCGCATCGCGGCCGACAAACCGGTGACGCCGACCTTCCTCTTCGCGGTGCTGCTGTGGGGCGCGGTGCTGCGCGAACTCAATGAGCGCCAGGCGGGTCCGGTGCCGGATATCGCATTGCTGATGCAGGCCTGCGACGCCGTCCTTCGCGCGCAGCAATCGCGCGTGGCGATTCCGCGCCGCTTCGCCATTCCGATGCGCGAGTTGCTGATGTTGCAGCCGCGCTTCAACCGGCGCAGCGGCGTCAAGGCCTTGAGCCTGATGCAGCACCCCCGGTTTCGCGCCGCCTATGATTTCCTGCTGTTGCGCGCGCAATGCGGGGTTGCCGAACCGGAACTCGCCCAATGGTGGACTGACATCCAACTCCTTCCCCAGGAGCAGCGCGTGGCGCTGGTGCAAGCGCGTCCCGCCGAGCCGGTCACGGAGGAGGGCGGAGCGCCCCCCGCCCGCCGCCGGCGCCGCCGTCGGCGTGGCGGAGCCGCGCGTAGTTAGCAAGGGCGCCTGATGCCCCCGCTCTGGCGCCCCGCCTATGTGGCGATCGGCAGCAACTTGAATCATCCGCGAGATCGTGTGCTGGAGGCGTTCGAACGGCTCACCGTGCTGCCGGCCAGCCGCTTGGAACTGCGCTCGCGTCTCTACCGCACCCGACCGATGGGACCGCAGGACCAACCGTATTTCGTCAACGCGGCCGCGGGCCTGCTGACCCTCTTGAGCGCGCGCGAGTTGCTCGACCATCTATTGAGCACGGAACGGCTCATGGGCAGGGATCGGCAAGCTCGCTGGGGACCTCGAGTGATCGATCTTGATCTGCTGTGGATACCCGGCGCGGTGATCGACGAGCCCGGGTTGACCGTCCCGCATCCCGGAGTGTCTACCCGCAACTTCGTCCTGTATCCTCTGGCGGATATTGCCCCGACTCTTGCGATACCGGGACACGGCACCGTGGCGGATCTCTCAAAGAGCGCCGGCGATGACGGCATTTCGTTCCTGGAGTGACTCTGTAGTTTCATGGTGAGCGCGATCCCGCACAGATTCATCGTCATCGAAGGTCCGATCGGCGTCGGCAAGACCAGTCTGGCGCGGCGCCTGGGGCAGTCCTTGGGCGGCCAACTCGTCCTGGAGCAGGCCGAACAGAATCCGTTTCTGGAGCGCTTCTACAAGAATCCGCGCGCCGCGGCGTTTCAGACGCAACTGTTCTTTTTGTTCCAGCGTGCCCGTCAGCTCGAGGACGTGCGCCAGGAAGACCTGTTCGGCGCCGTGCGGGTGGCGGACTACCTGCTGGAGAAGGATCGCCTGTTTGCGCGGGTGACCCTGGATGATGCGGAATACGCCCTCTATGAGCGCGTGTATGAACGGGTGGTCGTGGACGCGCCCAAGCCGGACCTCGTCGTGTACTTGCAGGCGCCCATCGATGTGCTGGTCGATCGGATCGCCAAGCGCGGGATCCGCTACGAGCAGCTCATCGAGCGCAGCTACCTCGAGAAGCTCACCCAGGCCTATGCGCGGTTCTTTCACAGCTACGACGCCTCGCCGTTGCTGATCGTGAATTCCGCCGCCATCGATCCGATCAACAACGACGGCGACTATCAGCAGCTCTTTGCCGAGATCAGCAAGACCCGCCGCGGCCGGCATTTCTTCAACCCCGCCGGCAGCAGTTTCCTGCCGGCCAGCTAGGCCGCGCTCGAGCGCCCCAAGTGCTCCGCCAGCGCCCACTCAACATGCTCGCGCACCAGCGCCGACGGGTGCGCCGCGCGGCTCGTCAACGCCGCCACGAGCCCAGGGGCCGTCGGTGCATTCCCCAACGCCACCGCGATATTGCGCAGCCAGCGTTCGTAGCCGATCCGCCGGATCGCGCTGCCCCGGGTCTTCTCCAGAAATTCGGCCTCGCTCCAGGCAAACAGCTCCGTTAGTTGCGCGTTATCGAGACCGTGCCGCACCGCGAAGTCTCCTTCCCCCGTCGGCCGCGCGAACTTGTTCCACGGGCAGACCAGCTGGCAGTCATCGCAGCCGTAAATGCGGTTGCCGATCGCGCGCCGAAACTCGAGCGGAATGGGGCCCGCCAATTCGATGGTGAGATAGGAGATGCAGCGCCGCGCATCGAGCCGGTAGGGCGCGACGATGGCGCCGGTGGGGCACGCCGGCATGCAGGCACTGCAGGTGCCGCAATGCGCGCTGCCCGGCTCATCGACGGGGAGCGCCAGGTCCACGTAAATTTCGCCGATGAAGAAATACGAGCCGGCCGCGCGGTCGATCAAGTTGGTATGTTTGCCGATCCAGCCGAGCCCCGCATTGCGGGCCAGCGCCTTTTCGAGGACCGGCGCGCTGTCCGTGAACACCCGGTAGCCGAAGGGTCCCACGACCTCCGACAGACGATCGCAGAGCCTCTGCAGCCGCGCCCGCATCAGTTTGTGGTAGTCGCGTCCCAGCGCGTAGCGCGAAATATAGGCGACGCTGCGGTCGGCGAGGGTGGCCTCCGCGCCCGCCGCCTCCGCCGGCCAATAGTCCATCCGCACGCTGATGCAGCTCACCGTTCCCGGCACGAGTTCCGCCGGCCGGCTGCGTCTCACCCCGTGGCGCGCCATGTACTGCATCTCGCCGTTGAAACCCGCGCGCAGCCAGTCGAGAAAATGCGCCTCATCGCCCGGCAGCTCGATGTTCGCCACACCGAGCCGCGCAAAGCCTAATTCCTGGCTCCACTGCCGCAAGCGCGCCAACAGCGTCGCCGGATCAAGGGGCGCAGCCGCCGCGGAGTCCGTGGATGCCGGAGTATTCATTCTGGCCGGTATAATGGCGAAAAATGCGGCCAGCCGCCGCGCCAATGGACCCCACGCCTCGATGGATCTGGACCTAGCCGACAGCGGCATCACCGAACTGCTCGGCCGCGCGCTTGCCCTGGCGTTGGTGCGGACCAGCGCCGCAGCCCCCGGCGGCGCCGTCCTGTACCTGCACGGCGAACTCGGTGCGGGCAAGACCACCTGCGTGCGCAGTTTGCTTCGAGCCTTGGGCGCCACCGGGCCGGTGCGCAGCCCGACCTACGCCCTGGTCGAGAGCTATGAATTGGGTGCGTGGACCTGCGTGCATGTCGACCTATACCGCGTGCAATCGTTGCTCGAGGTCGAAGAACTGGGGCTGCGCGATCTGGCCGGCCCGGGGTGTCTGCTGTTGGTCGAATGGCCGGAGAAGGGTGGAGCCGCACTCCCGCCGGCCGATGTGGAGTTGACGTTGAGTTATCTCGGCAAAGTTGCGCAGGCGGGCGAAGCTGCGCAGGCGGGCGACGCTCGGCATGGGGGCGACGGTCGGCACGCGCGCCTGTGCGCGGCTACATCATTGGGCCGCGGTTGGCTCCAGAACCTGGGACTCGACACTAGCTTAAGTCCCTATGTGTCTAATTTAACTTGAAAAATGCATCGCACAAGCGTTAACTTAACGCCTCATCGGATTTTCGAGGCGGCGGATGGGGATGACCAGAGTGCGGAGACCCTTGCTGGCGTTGCTCGCGGCGGCGTTGCTTGCGACGGTGCCGCGGTTGCCGGCGTACGCGGTCGATGTGCGCGGCATCAGGCTTTGGGCCGGCCCCGACAGCACCCGCGTCGTCCTCGACCTCTCGGGGTCGGCGCGGCATAGTTTGCAGGTGCTCAAGAATCCGGACCGCGTGGTCCTCGACGTGTCCGGCGCACACTTAGCCGGCAGCGCCCGCGCCGTCCCGGCGCCCGCCGGCGCCGTGAAACAAGTGCGCATGGCGCGCCAACCCAACGGGGAGCTGCGCATCGTGCTCGATTTGGCGCGGCCCATTCAGGCCAAGAGCTTCCTGGCGGCGCCCAATGACCGGTATGGGTATCGACTGGTGATCGACTTGGGAGTTGCCGCAAGCGTGGATACGCCGGTGAAGGCCGAGCATGCGCCGCCGGATGCGCGCGATCTCATCATCGCGATCGACGCGGGCCACGGCGGCGAGGATCCGGGCGCGATCGGCAAGAACGGTACGCGCGAGAAGGATGTGGTGCTCGCCATCGCGCGCGAACTCGCGCAGCAAATCAACGCCGAAACGGGGATGAAGGCGGTCCTCACCCGCAGCGGCGATTACTTCGTGCCGCTGCGCGATCGGATGCGCCGTGCCCGCGCGCAATCCGCGGATTTGTTCGTATCCATTCATGCCGATTCGATTCGCGACCGGCGAGTGGACGGCTCCTCGGTGTACATCCTGTCGCAGCGCGGCGCTACCGACGAAGCCTCCCGCTGGCTGGCCGAGCGCGAAAATGCGTCAGACCTGATCGGCGGCGTGTCGCTCGACGACAAAGACGATGTGCTCGCCTCCGTCTTGCTGGATCTGTCGCAGTCGGCCTCGCTCCGCGCCAGCCAGGTCGCCGCCGAGCGCGTACTCCACCAATTGAATCGAGTCGGCGAGATCCGCAAACCTCAAGTCCAGCAAGCCCGATTCATGGTGCTGAAATCCCCCGACATCCCGTCGATGCTGGTCGAGACCGCTTATATATCGAACCCCCAAGAAGAGCAGCGCCTGCGCGCCCAGCCGCACCAAGCCAAGCTCGCCGCCGCCATTCATCAAGGCGTCCACGATTATTTCTACGCCAATCCCCCCGCCGGAACACGCGTCGCGCAACTCGCCGCCGGCGCGACGCCGCGTCCCGTCCTCGCCACCGCCGGCGGCTCCGGCGAATAAACGCGGCGAATAAACGGGCGAGTACACAGCTCCGGCGCTGCTCCCACCGTTTCCCTAAGGCGCCCTTCGCCCCCAGGCAGCATGGTTACGCGCTGTGATGGGGTCGGCTGTGCGAAAATGCGCCGTGCCAATCCAGCTCCTCTCCGACGCCCTCATCAGTCAGATCGCCGCCGGCGAGGTGATCGAACGCCCCGCCTCGGTGGTCAAGGAACTGGTGGAGAACGCGCTCGATGCGCGGGCGCGGCGTATCGAGGTGGAGCTCGAGCGCGGCGGCGCCGGGTTGATTCGCGTGCGCGACGACGGCATCGGCATTGAGCCTGCGGAAATTGCGCTCGCCCTGGCGCGGCACGCCACCAGCAAGATCGCCTCGCTCGATGATCTCGAGAGCGTCGCCACCTTGGGCTTTCGCGGCGAGGCGCTCCCCAGCATCGCCTCGGTGTCGCGGCTGTCGCTGGTCTCGCGCAGCGCGAGCGCGGCGCATGCGTGGGTTGTGGAGGCACGCGATGGAGTCGTGGCGGCCCCGGTGCCCGCATCGCACCCGCCGGGGACCAGCGTGGAGGTGCGCGACCTTTTTTTCAACGTGCCGGCGCGGCGCAAATTCCTGCGCGCCGACAACACCGAATATCAGCACATCCAGCGCATGCTCGAGCGCCTGGCGCTGTCGCGTTTCGACGTGGCGTTCACGCTCGTGCACAACGGCAAGACCGTGTGGTCGCTGGCCGCGGCCGCGGGCTTGCCCGAGCGCCTCGCGCGCGTCGCGCAGATCTGCGGCGAGGATTTCGCCGCCCACGTGATTGAACTCAACCACGACACCGAAAATCTGCGGCTGGCGGGCTGGCTGGCATTGCCGACCTTCTCCCGCAGCCAGTCGGACCTGCAGTTCGCCTATCTCAACGGGCGCTTCGTGCGCGACAAATTGCTCGCCGGAGCGGTGCGCCTCGCCTACCGGGATGTGCTGTTCAATGGCCGATTTCCCGCCTACCTGCTCTACGTGGATTTGGACCCGCCGATGGTCGACGTGAACGCGCATCCGCAGAAATTGGAGGTCCGGTTTCGCGACCCGCGCCGCATCCACGATTTCGTGTTCCGCACGTTGGACAAGGTGCTCGCCGGCACGCGGCCGAACGCGGAGTCCGCCGGCAGCGCGCCGCTCGATTGGCTCACGGGCAGCGCGCAGTTCCGCCGCCCGTCGGCGCCGGACCAGGCGCGCTTCGCCCTGCCGGAGGCGCGCCGGGCGGAGACGGGTGCGTACGCGTACCACCCCCCGGTCGGGGGCGGAACGGAGTCGGGCAATGGCGTGTTCGATGGGCACGCGTCCCATGAGAATGCGCCCCAGGGTTACGCACCATTGGGCTACGCCATCGCGCAATTGCACGGCGCCTACATCCTGGCGCAAACCCCCGAGGGGATCGTGCTGGTGGACATGCACGCCGCGCACGAGCGTGTGATGTACGAGGGGATGAAAAAACTGCTGGCGGGGCATACCGCTCAGCAGCAACTGCTCATCCCCCAGATCATGCACGTGAGTGTGGCAGAGGCGGACGCCGCGGAAACCCATGCGCAGGAGTTTTCGGCATTGGGATTCGGCGTCACGCGGCTCGCGCCCGATCAAGTGGCGCTGCGGGCGATTCCGAGTCTGCTCTCGGGACGCGATCCGGAGGGCGTGGTGCGCGATGTGCTCTCGGATTTGGTCGGTGAGGGGCAGTCGCGGCGGGTGGAGGAGTCCATCAATCACCTGCTCGCCACCACCGCCTGCCATGCGGCGGTGCGCGCCCGGCGAACCTTGAGCCTGCCGGAAATGAACGCGCTGCTGCGCGAAATGGAAGTCACCGAACGCGCCGACCAATGCAATCATGGGCGTCCGACCTGGGTGCGTTTGTCGCTCGGCGAACTCGACCGGCTGTTCTTGCGCGGACGCTGATGGGCGGGAAGTCGGGTCCCGGGAGCACGCAGCGCAGTGCGGTGTTGTTGATGGGTCCGACGGCGTCGGGCAAATCGGCGTGCGCCCTGCACCTGGCGGAGCGGCTGGGCTTCGAGATCGTGAGCGTCGATTCGGCCCAGGTGTATCGCGGCATGAATATCGGCACCGCCAAACCGGATGCCGCCACCCGCGCCCGGGTCCCGCACCACCTGATCGACATCCGCGATCCGGCCGAGAGCTACTCCGCCGGCGAGTTCACGCGCGATGCGCTCGCGGCGATGCAGGATATCTGGCGGCGCGGCCGGCAACCGCTGCTGGTCGGCGGCACCATGCTGTACTTTCACGCCCTGACCGCCGGCATCGCCAAGCTGCCCCAGGCGGACGAAAAAGTGCGTGCATCCATTCTACGTAGGGCCGCGAATACTGGTTGGAGCGCGGTACACGCCGAGCTTGCCGAGGTGGACCCGGTCGCCGCGGCCAGGATTCACGTGAATGATCCACAGCGCCTGCAGCGTGCGCTCGAGGTATACAAATTGACAGGCCAGACCATCACCAGTTTGCAAGGGCGGCGTACGTCGGTGTTTGCCGGCGTGGACGTGCGGGAATTCGTGCTCGCGCCTCTTGAACGCCGGGATTTACACACCAAGATCGCAGTGCGCTTCGATGCCATGCTCGAGGCCGGTCTGCTCGAGGAGGTGCGCTCGCTTTATGACCGAGGCGACCTCACGGCGGAACATCCATCGATGCGCGCGGTCGGATACCGTCAACTGTGGCGACATCTGGCCGGGCATGATTCGTTGCAGGAGGCGAGGGAACGCTCCATTGCGGCGACGCGTCAACTGGCGAAGCGTCAATTGACGTGGCTGCGCCGGCGCGCGAGCGCGCAGTGGTTCGATTCAATGCATCCTGATATTGCACAGAAGATGACAAATGCACTGTCCAAGAGCGCAGGGACAGAGTTTTCCGGTGTAACGCCATGAGTCGCGCTATGCTAGGATTAATGGAGTATCTGCCTCGCGCCGCAGGGAAGTGGCACGGCGGTACACAATGAATTCGAATAACCAAGGAGCTTTACCCATGGCCCGTGGCCAGTCTCTGCAAGATCCGTTTCTCAATGCGCTGCGCAAGGAGCGCGTGCCCGTATCCATTTATCTCGTGAACGGCATCAAATTACAGGGACAGATCGATTCCTTTGACCAGTTCGTCGTCTTGCTCAGAAACAGCGTCAGTCAGATGGTGTACAAGCATGCCATTTCCACCGTCGTGCCCGCGCGCAATGTGCGCCTGCCGACCGGTGAGGACGGCGAAGTGACCGAACCGGCCGTCGTTGAATGAGGCGCGGTTGAACAAGGCGCGGTTGCACAAGGCTCGAGTGACCAGGCGGTTCTCTGCAATTGTTTGAACGCCCGCGCGGCGGTGAACGCGCCGTGTTGGTGGGCGTGGGGATTGGGCACCCGGTGGATCCGAGCGATACCGCCGAATTCGCGGCATTGGCGGCGTCCGCCGGCACGGTGGGCGTCGCGACCGTGCTCGCCTCGCGTGAACGCCCGGACCCGAAATACTTCGTCGGATCCGGCAAGGCGGACGAGATTCGTGCGTGCTCGGAGCAGAACGACGCCGATCTGGTGTTGGTGGACCAAACCCTGACTCCGAGCCAGGAGCGCAACCTCGAAAAGCTCACCGGTCGGCGAGTTTTGGATCGTAACGGTTTGATATTGGACATCTTTGCCCAGCGTGCCCGAAGCTTCGAGGGCAAGCTGCAAGTGGAGCTCGCCCAGTTATCGCATTTGGCCACCCGTCTGGTTCGCGGGTGGACCCACCTCGAGCGCCAGAAGGGCGGCATCGGCCTGCGCGGTCCCGGCGAGACGCAATTGGAAACCGACCGTCGCCTCATCGGAAAACGCATCAAGACCTTGCGCGGCCGGCTGACGAAGCTCGCCCGCCAACGTGACACCAGCCGGCACGTGCGCAAAGAGGTTCCCGTGCCCACCGTCGCGCTGGTCGGCTACACCAACGCCGGCAAGTCGACCTTGTTCAATGCCCTCACCGGCGCCTCCGCCTTCGTGGCCGATCAGCTGTTTGCCACGCTCGATCCGACGGTGCGCCGGGTGAAACTCAGCGGCGTCGGCGAGGTGGTGTTGGCCGACACCGTCGGCTTCGTGCGCGAACTGCCGCATGAACTGGTCGCCGCTTTTCGCTCCACGTTGCAGGAAGCCCGCGACGCGGATCTGCTGCTGCACGTGGTGGATGCGAGCGACCCGCGGCGCGATGAACGCATCGAACAGGTGCGCGAAGTCCTGCGCGGCATCGGCGCGGGCGAGATTCGCGAGCTCGTGGTGTTCAATAAAATCGACCTGCGCGGCGAGCCGCCGCGCATCGTGCGCGGCGCGGACGGCATCGCCACCCAGGTCTGGGCCTCGGCCGCGACCGGTCAGGGTTTGGGGGAGCTGCGCGATGCGCTCGCGCGCGCCGTGCGTCCCAACCTCGTTCACCGCACACTGCTCCTAGATCTACAGGCCGCCGCCGTCAGGTCGGATCTGTATCGGCGCGATGCCGTGCGCGCCGAGCGGCAGCGCGAGGACGGCGGCTGGGAGCTCGACGTCGAACTCGATTTGAACGAAGTCGCCAAACTATTGGGCGTCAAGGGCGTGAGCCCGTTGAACGATTCCGCCGGAACCCGCGAACAGCGCGTGGCCTAGACCGGCGCCTGGCATAACCGGCTTGTCGGCGGCGGGTCGGCTGCTAGAATGCCCCGCTTTGAAACACTCCGCAAACCCCAATTTAGGCATTACTGATGGCTTGGAATGAACCTGGCGGCGAGAAACGCAATCCGTGGAATCGTCCGCAACAAGCACAGAACGATCTCGACGACGTGCTGCGGAATTTTCAGCGCAAGCTGTCGGCGTTGTTCGGGCGCGGCGGCGCGAGCGTCGGCGGCGGTCAGAGTTCCGGCGGCTTCAACAAGGGGTTGAGCAGCATCGTGGTGCTGATCGCCGCGGTGTGGGTCGGCAGCGGCGTCTACCGGGTCGATGCGCAGGAGCGCGCCGTGGTGCTGCGCTTCGGCAAGTACCTGCAGACCACCGGTCCCGGCTACAACTGGCATCTGCCCTGGCCGATCGAACGCAGGATCATCGTCAACGTTTCGCATCAATACAGCATCATCGACGATGCGAGCATGCTCACCGCCGACACCAATCTGGTCGAAGTCAAGTCCGCCGTTCAATACACCCAGCCCGATGCGCTCAAGATCCTCTTCAACGTGCGCGACGTGGAGGAAACGCTCACCCAGGTGAGCGAGAGCGCGATGCGTGAGGCGGTCGGCCAGGCCTCGCTCGACAAAGCGCTGGCGTTCGACCCCTCGATCACGGAGCGCGCCAAGTTCCTGTTGCAGCGGACGCTCGACAATTACGACATCGGCGTGCGAATCCTGAGCGTCAACCTCACGGACGTGAACGTGCCGGATGCGGTGCAGGACGCGCAGCGCGACGCCATCAAAGCCGACAAGGATCGCCAGCGCTATCAGCAGGACGCGGAGACCTACCGCAACGACGTGCTGCCGCGAGCGCGCGGCGCGGCCGCCAAGGAGTTGCTCGATGCCGAAGCCTATCGGCTGCAGGTGGTGGCGCTCGCGCAGGGCGACACCTCGCGGTTCGATCAGGTGCTCGGGCAGTACGAGCACGCGCCCGCGGTCACGCGCGAACGCATGTATCTCGAGACGATGGAGAACGTCTACAAGAATTCGCGCAAGGTCATCGTCGACACCAAGAACGGCAACAGCATGATGTATCTGCCGCTCGACAAATTGATCGCTCCGGGGCCGCAGTCGATCACGATGCCGAACGATACGATGACCGTGCCGGCGGCGCGGGTGCCCGAGATCCAGGTCACGCCGCCCGAAGATCCCTCGCGCACGCGTGGGGTGCGCTGATGCAGAACAAGATCCTGTACACCTTGCTGGCGTTGGTCGTGCTCATATTGGTGGTGCGCGCCAGCGTATTCACCGTGAGCGAAGGGCAGATGGCCATCAAGTCGATCGGCGGTGAAATCGTCGATTCCACGTTCACGCCCGGGCTGCACTTTCGCATTCCGCTGGTCGAGGAGGTCGCCCATTTCGACAAGCGCATCATCACCCAGCTGTATCGGCAGGAGCGGTTTTTGACGCGCGAGCAGGAACAACTCAAGGTGGATTTCTACGTCAAATGGCGCATCCACGACCTGCGCCGTTTCTACGAATCGACCGGCGGCGCGGAAGAGGCGGCCAATGACCGGCTCGGCGAGACCATCAAGGACAGCATCAAGACCGTGGTCACGCAAAGAACCCTGCAGCAGGTGGTCACCGCCGACCGCGGCGAATTCACCGAGTCCATGATGAAGAATGCGCGCCCCGCGGCCGAGCAATTGGGCGTGGATCTGGTCGATGTGCGCATCACCAAGATCGATCTGCCGCAGCAGGTCCAGGATTCGGTGTTCGAACGGATGCGCGCGACCTTCAAGGCCCAGGCCGCGAAGCTGCGCGCCGAAGGCGTCGAATCCTCCGAGCGCACCCGCGCCGATGCGAACAAACAGCAGACCGAGATACTGGCCGATGCGGCCCGTCAAGCCGACCAGATCCGCGGGCAGGGCGATGCTTCGGCGAGCGAGATCTACGCGCGCTCCTACTCGAAGAATGCGGAGTTCTACAGTTTCTATCGCAGCATGCAATCGTACCGCGAGGCGGTCGGGACGCAGGGCGACGTGCTGGTGATCGCGCCCGACAATTCCTACTTCAAGTATTTCAACAAGTCGCAGCCGCAGCCGCAGCCACGATGAGGCGTTGATGGATATCGGGTGGACTGAACTCGCGCGCTACCTGGGCGGTGCGTTTGCGCTCTACCTGGTGCTCGAGGGGATTCTGCCGTTCGTGAATCCGGCGGCCACGCAGCGGCTGATGGCGAAGCTTGCCAATACGGAGCCGACCCAATTACGCTGGTTCGGATTCGTCAGCATGGTGGCGGGGCTGGCACTGCTGTGGATGGCGCGCAATGGGTAAAAACCTGGTCGTGATCGGCTTGCAATGGGGCGATGAGGGCAAGGGCAAAATCGTCGATCTGTTGACCGAGCAAGTACAAGCCGTGGCGCGGTTCCAGGGCGGCCACAACGCGGGCCATACGCTGGTCATCGGCGGCCAAAAAACGATACTGTCGTTGATCCCCTCAGGGATTCTGCACCCGCACGTGCAATGCCTGATCGGCAATGGCGTCGTGCTGTCGCTCGAGGCCCTGTTCAAGGAGGCCGAGATGCTGATCGGCCAGGGCGTACCGGTCTTCGAGCGTCTGCGCGTAAGTCCCGCCTGTCCGCTGATTCTGCCCTCGCACGTGGCGCTCGACCGCGCCCGCGAGAAGGCGCGGGGCCCTAATGCCATCGGCACCACCGGACGCGGCATCGGCCCCGCCTACGAGGACAAGGTGGCGCGCCGCGCGGTGCGCGTCTCGGATCTGTTTTACCGGGAGCGCTTCGCCGCGAAGCTCGGCGAGATACTCGATTACCATAATTTTCTGTTGCAGCGCTATTTTCACGAGGCGCCGATCGATTTCCAGCAGGTGCTGGAATCGAACTTGGAACTCGGTGAGCGCCTCAAACCGCTGGTGGCGGATGTCACCGGCATCCTCGAACAATTGAGCGCCGACGGCGGCAATGTGCTCTTCGAAGGGGCCCAGGGCGCCATGCTCGACGTGGATCTCGGCACCTATCCGTATGTGACCTCATCGACGACCACCGCCGGCGGGGCGGCCGCCGGCACGGGCTTGGGTCCGCGCCGTCTGCACGAGGTGCTCGGCATCGTCAAAGCGTATGCCACCCGGGTGGGTGCGGGCCCCTTTCCGACCGAGCTCTTCGATGAGTCCGGCGAGTATCTGTCGCGGGTGGGGCGCGAGTTCGGGTCGGTCACCGGCAGGCGCAGGCGCTGCGGGTGGTTCGATGCGGTGGCGCTGCGGCGGTCCATCGTGCACAACAGCTGCTCGCTGCTGTGCGTCACCAAGCTCGACGTGCTCGATGAACTCGACACTATCCGGGTCTGCGTCGGCTACGACATCGACGGCAGCGTCTCGACGACCCCGCCGCTGTTGTGCGAGCACATCGGGGAGGCCCGGGCCGTGTACGAGGACCTGCCCGGTTGGAAACAGAGCACGGTCGGCATCACGCGCCATGAGGAGTTGCCCGCCAACGCACGCCACTATCTCGATCGCTTGCAGACCTTGGTGGGCGTGCCGATCACGATGATCTCGACGGGTCCGGAGCGCGAGCAGACCATCATCCGCCAGAACCCGTTCGGGCCGATGTGAACCCCGCATGAGCGTAGCGGGCGGCACGTGCGGCCGGTGCGCGGCGGCGGCGGTCGCCGTGCCCGCGGTGCTGTGGTGGGCGTGCGCTGCGGCGACCACGGAGCAGCCCTGGCTCGATGTCCGCCGATCGCCCGATGAGCGCGCCTCCCTGGCCGTGGCGGCCATGACCCTCGATGAAAAAATCGGCCTCCTGCATGGGCCGATGGCTTTGCCGTACAGTCGGCCGAACGGCGAGCCGGTGCCCATCCCCAAGGCCGCGATTCCCGCCGCCGGATACATTCCGGGTGTCCCGCGATTGGGCATTCCCGCGCTGTTCGAGACCGACGCGAGCGTCGGGGTGACCAACCCGAACGGAATTCGGCCCGGCGATGTGGCCACCGCGCTGCCCGCGAGCCTCGCGTTGAGCGCCACCTTCGATCCGGAGTTGAGCTATCGGGCGGGCGCTCTGGTCGGCAGTGAAGCGCATGCCAAAGGATTCAACGTGCTCTTGGGGGGCGGCATGAATCTCACCCGGGATCCGCGCAACGGGCGCAATTTCGAGTACCTGGGCGAGGACCCGCTGCTCGCCGGCCGCATGGCGGCTGCGGCCGTGCGCGGCACGCAGGAGCAGCACGTGATTTCGACGGTGAAACATTTTGCGCTCAACGCCAATGAAACCAACCGGCATACGCTCGACGCGCGGATCGGGCGGCAAGCCTTGCGCGAATCGGACCTGCTGGCGTTTGAACTCGCGATCGAAGGGGGGTCGCCCGGATCGGTGATGTGTTCGTACAATAAAATCAACGGCGATTACGCCTGCGGCAACGACTGGCTGCTCAATCGCGTGCTCAAGAAAGATTGGCGCTATGCCGGCTGGGTCATGGCGGATTGGGGCGCGACGCACGGCGTCGCCGATGCGGCGCACGGCCTCGATCAGGAGTCAGGCGACCAATTGGATGACGCGGTGTGGTTCGATGGGCCACTGAAAGCCGCGGTCCTATCGGGTTCGATCCCTCGAGCGCGGATCGACGCCATGGTGCATCGTATCCTGCGGTCGATGTTCGCCGTGGGCATCGTCGAACATCCGCCGCTGATGGCGGCCATCGATTATCCGGCGCATGCGGCACTCGCCCTCGAGATTGCGCAAGACGGCATCGTGCTGCTCAAGAACCAGTCGGCTGTGCTGCCGCTTGCGCGCAATGCGCCGCGCATCGCCGTCATCGGCGGCAACGCCGATATCGGCGTGCTCTCCGGTGGCGGGTCCTCGCAGGTGACGCCGTCGAATGGGCCCTATGCGCGAATCCCGCTCGGCGGCAACGGCGACATGGCGTTCATGCGCAGTCAATTGTTCGATCCCTCCTCGCCGGTCAAGGAAATCCAAGCGGCCTCGCCGCAGAGCGAAGTGCTCTACGACCCGGGCGCGTTTCCGGCCGCCGCCGCGGCGCTCGCGGCACGCTCGGATGTGGCGATCGTGTTCGTGACCCGCCACGAATCAGAGGGATTCGACGCGCCGGATCTGTCGCTGCCCTTCGGCCAGGATGGCTTGATCCAGGCGGTGGCGAGCGCCAATCCGCACACCGTCGTGGTGCTCGAGACCGGCAATCCGGCGACGATGCCGTGGATCGACCAGGTCGCGGCCGTGCTCGCGGCGTGGTATCCGGGGCAGGAAGGCGGCCGCGCGATTGCCGATGTCTTGTTCGGTGCGGTCAACCCGTCCGGCCGCTTGCCGATCACCTTTCCGCGGCACGACAGCGATATGGTCCGGCCGGCGCTGCCGAATCTCGGCAGTCCGGACGGAGCCGCGGTGAGCATCGACTATACCGAGGGAGCGGACGTAGGCTATCGACGATATGCCCGGCTCGGCATCGCGCCCCTGTTCGCGTTCGGCTTCGGCTTGTCGTACACCCACTTTGAATACGAGAATCTGACCGTGACCGGCGGCAAGACACTCACCGTGAGTTTCGATGTGCGCAACAGCGGCGCGCGCGCGGGCGCCGATGTGCCGCAGGTGTATCTGACGGCCGCGCCCGACGGTGCGGTTTTCCGGCTGATCGGCTTTCAGCGGGTGATGCTCGAGGCCGGCGCCGTTCGGCGCGTCACGCTCGAGGCGGATCCGCGGCTGCTCGGGTTCTACGACGAGCGGCGCGGAAAATGGGACGCAAAACGCGGAATCTATCGGATAAGCGTCGGAAGATCGGCGGATGATGTGAGTTTGCGCGGCGAAGCGGGAGTTTCGCCAAGGAGCCCCGCAAGCTCCTGAGTTTTCACGCAACACAATAAGAGATCAAAACATGGCATTCGAATCCGTCGTTCCTGTGTCCTCCGGCGCCGAACAAGGTGGCAGCGCGGCCAACGCCCGCTACTCCAGCGGCTTGCAGGCGTTCGTGTTCGTGCTGTTCTTCGCCTTCGGCGGCATCACCAGCCTGAACGATGTGATCATCCCGAAGTTGAAGGCGCTGTTCACGCTCACCTACGGCGAGGTCATGCTGGTGCAGTCCGCATTCTTTGCGGCTTATTTCATCATCTCCATCCCCGCGGCCTCGTTGGTGCGGCGCATCGGCTACATGCGCTCCGCGGTCGTCGGCCTGCTGCTCATGACCGTGGGTTGCTTGCTGTTCATACCGGCATCCTCGTTCGGCCTGTTCGCCTTGTTCTTGCTCGCTCTATTCGTGCTCGCCTCCGGCATCACTACGGTCCAGGTGGTCGCCAATCCGCTGATCTCGATGCTGGGGCCGCCGGCCACGGCGAGCAGCCGGCTCACCTTCGCACAGGCGTTCAATTCGGTCGGCACGTTTAGTTTTCCGTACGTCGGCTCGATTCTGATCTTGGGCTCGCTCGCGACGGTGGATCCCGCCACCCTGTCGGGCGCGGCGCTCGATGCATTTCGCACCGCCGACTCCCAGGTCGTGGTGCACACCTACATCGGTCTCGCGGTCGCACTGGTGTTGATCGCCGCGGTCGTTTGGATACGCCGCACGGCGTTGATCGAGGTCGCCGCCGCGCCGACGCCGATCTTGCGCGCGTTCAACCTGCTCACGCGGCCGCGCTTTGCGTTCGGCACGCTCTGTATTTTTCTGTACGTCGGCGGCGAGGTGGCGATCGGCTCCTTGATCGTCAACTACTTGATGCAATCCAACGTGCTCGGTATGGGCGCAGAGCAAGCCGGCAAGCACCTGCCTTTTTATTGGGGCGGCGCCATGGTCGGCCGGTTCATCGGTGCGTACCTGCTGCGGGTGTTCGCGCCGGGCAAGGTGCTGGCCTGCGCCGCGACCGTGGCCATCGTGCTCTTGAGTGTCTCAGCCAACACGGTGGGTGCCGTGTCGGGCTGGTCATTGCTCGCCATCGGATTGTTCAATTCCATCATGTTTCCGACGATCTTCTCCCTCGCCAGCGAGGGATTGGGAACGCGAGCCGCGGAAGGCTCCGGCGTCATTTGCATGGCGATTGTCGGAGGCGCCATCGTGCCGCTCGTGACCGGCAATGCGGCGGATCTGTGGGGATTGAAGCACGCGCTCGTCGTGCCTGCGGCGTGCTATCTCGGCATCTTGAGTTTCGGTTGGTTTGCGCGCCGACCGCTCGCGCCGGCGCCCTAGCAGCCCGCTGTTTTCCCGATCGCGCGGAAGTGCAGCGCCGCAAACCCCTTCACGGCGGCGTTAGGGCGTAAGCTTCGGCCATGAAGGATGAACAGCCTCCGATCACAGCCTCATTGGGATTCGGCTTCAAGCCGAAGATCTCCAAGCGCCGCAAGGATCAGGCGCCTCCGGCGGAGAACGGGAACGCTCGAATTCTGATCGTGGACGATGATCCGGCGCTGTGCCGACTGCTCCGGATCCGTCTCAGCGCCGCGAATTACGAGGTCGAGTCGGTCAACAGCGCGCGTTCCGCAATGGATGCCTGCGCGCGATTTCGGCCGCACCTCGTGATCACCGATTTGCGCATGGAGCACATGGACGGTCTCGATCTATTGAAGGAATTGAAGGGCCGTTGGCCCGAATTGAGCGTGATGATTTTGACCGCCCACGGCACGATACCGGAAGCCGTGCAAGCCACGCAGTGCGGAGCGTTTGGCTTTCTGGTCAAACCGATCGAGAAATCCGAACTGCTCGGCCAGGTGCAGCGCGCGATTGCGGTGTCGAATTTTACCGAGACCAATGCCGATTGGCGGGCGCACATCGTGTCCCGAAGTCAGCTCATGGAGGACCGGCTCGGGCAGGCGAACAGAGTCGCCCGCAGCGATGCGCCGGTCATCTTGACGGGCGAAAGCGGTACCGGCAAGGAACTGTTTGCGCGGGCGATACACGCCGCGAGCGCGCGGCGCGACCAACCGTTCTTGATGGTCATGTGCCGAAATACCGCCGAGGACACTCTGGACTCGGAACTGTTCGGCGACGAGTCGGCCCCGGTTGACGCGGCCTCAGGTGACCCGGCCCCAGGGGAACCGAAGAAGCGCGAACCGGGGGCCTTTCGAGCCGCGCGCGGCGGCACGCTGTTGTTGGCCGAAATCGGCGATCTGCCGTTTCGGCTGCAGATCAAATTGGTGCAGGCGCTGCGCGATGAGCAACGGCTCTCTGCGAACCCCGACACTGCAGCCCATTCCGAAGTGCGGCTCATCTGTACCACCTCGCGCGATTTGAAGGGCTTGATGATGATCGGCCAGTTCCACGAAGACCTGTATTACTTCATCAACGTGCTGCCGATCGAAGTGCCCACCTTGGGACGGCGCCGCGAAGACATTCCGCTGCTGGTCTCGCGTTTTCTGGAGCAGGCCACCGAGGAGGGCGGTCTCGCGAAGATCTATTCGCCGAAGGCCGTGCATCTGCTCGTGACCGCCGAGTGGCCCGGCAATGTGCGGCAGCTATTCGATCTCGTGAAGCAGAACGTGGCGACGTCGCAGGGCAAGGTCATGACCGAGGAGTTCGTGCAGCAATCGTTGGGCAGCGACTCGATGCGGTTGCCGTCCTACGACGATGCGCGTGATGAGTTCTCCCGCGACTACCTCGCCAAGAGTCTCGAGAGCACCAGCGGCAACGTGACCAAGTCGGCCATTCTCGCCAAGCGCAATCGCACCGATTTCTACAAGCTGCTGTCGCGCTATCGGTTGGAGCCGGAAAAATTCAAGAAGTCCACGTTTCCCGCCGGCAAGAAAGGTGGTCGACAGGGGAAGGCCGGCACGCTCTAGCCAAGAGTCGGTGTCGGCGATCCGGCGCGCCGGAATGCCGTTTAACGCGCTACCGTGGGATGCACCCTCGCGTTAATATCGCCAAGCTCTCTTGCTCTTGAACTGCCGCCATGCCACTCACAACCTGGCGCTGTCCCGCGACGCTACGTCGCATCGGCGGCGCTTTGATCGCGCTCTTTCTCTCGATTCCTGTGCACGCGGTCGACCCGTCCAAGCATCTGACCCAATACGCCCATACCTCATGGCGGGTGCAGGATGGGGCTTTTCGAGGATCTCCCTCGGCCCTCACCCAGACGGTGGATGGCTATCTCTGGATCGGCACGCTGGGCGGCGTGTACAGGTTCGACGGGGTCACGCTGGCGCTCGCCGGATTCTCTGAAGGGGGTCAGATGCGCTCGCCGCGCGTCGTCTCTTTGCTGGCAGCGCGGGACGGCTCGCTGTGGATCGGAACCGGAGCCGACCTCGAGCATTGGAGCGACAATCAACTCGTTCACTACCCCGAATCGATCGGGTTCATTGCCGGCATCGCGGAAACCCGTCGGGGCGCGATTTGGTTCACCCGGGATCGAAGCGGCGACCGGCTCGGGCCGATCTGCCGCGTCGAGGGCGAGCACAGTCGCTGCTTCGGTAAAGAATCCGGCATCGCAACGATTACCAGCGGGGTCGCCGGACTTCCGCAGGATGCAAAGGGACGGCTTTGGTTTGGAGACGAAAAGACCATATACCAATGGGATTCGGAAACCAGCCATCTGCTGTCTAAGTTGGATATTCCGCATACCAAGGTCGATCAAACGGTCGCAGCGTTGCAATTCGACGCCACCGGCGATCTGTTGATCGGGTCACAACAAATGGGTCAGCACACGGGGCTCTTCGTCTACGACGGCGACGTGGCACGACCGTTCGCAGCCGCGGGCACCGAGATCGCGGATCTGTCGGTGAGTTCGATGCTGTGGGACAGGCAGGGTACGTTATGGATCGGCACGGACAATGCCGGCCTGTACAGAGTGGTGCAGGGGAGAACTGAACATTACCGCAGTACCGATGGCCTGACCGGGGAGAGCGTCAATGCCCTCTTTGAAGACAACGAGGGGGATATCTGGGTCGCCACCGCCGGTGGTTTGGATCGGTTCCGCGATCTGAAGGTGACCACCTATTCATCGCGCGAGGGCTTGAGCGCCGATCTGGTCAACGCGGTCGTTGGAAGACGTGACGGCTCGGTCTGGCTCAGCAATTTGCATTCGCTGGACTCGATCAAAGACGGTGTCGTGACGTCCATCCGTGCCGGCAGCGGCCTACCGGGGTCGGAGGCAGGCCCCCTCTTCGAGGATCATGCGGGCGTGCTCTGGGTCGGCATCGACGAGGCGCTATTTGTCTATGACCATGGCCGATTCACAGAGATGATGCCTGGGTATCGTAAGCAGAATTTCAGCATTCGAGCGATCACCGAAGACCGATCCGGGATGGTGTGGGCAATGAATGACGCGGGACGGTTGTTCGGCTTCAGAAGCGGCAAGCTCGAGCGGGAATTGACCGACGGCGCCGTGGGGTTCGCGGTGACGCCTGCCATCGCGCCCGATGCGAAGGATGGCATCTGGTTGCTCGCCAAGAATCAGGATTTCGTGCACGTCGGTTCCGACGGCTCGTCGCGCGTCCCGTTCCATCGGGCGCCGAACGCCGCGAACGTCTATTCGATGATCGCGCTCGATGACGGCAGCATCTTGGCCGGGTCCGCGATCGGAGTTGCGGCGGTACGCGACGGACGCGCGGCGACTTTCGGCGTTGATAATGGACTGCCGTGCGCGCATGTCTGGTCGCTGATCCAGGACGCGGCAGGTCGATTGTGGCTGTACACGGAATGCGGTGTGGTTGTGATCGAACGGCAGGACTGGCTCGACTGGTGGGCAAATCCCGCGGGTCGCGTGCATCCGAGGGTGATTGACTCCTTGGAGGGGGCACAACCGGCGAACGCGTTCTTTACCTCCACTTCCACGCGTTCGACGGACGGGCGCCTATGGTTCGCGAATTCCAGCGTTGCCCAGTGCGTCGATCCTTCGGTCCTCAAGGGCAAACCCCATATTCCGCCCATTCATATCGAGAAAGTGCTTGCTGATCAGCGGACCTACCCGCTTCCAGCGGCCCATCTGCCGCCGAATCCCAAGAGCGTTCAGGTCGATTACACGGCGCCGAGCTTTGCGCTGTCCTCGAAGATCCGCTTTCGCTATCGCCTGCTCGGTCATGACGATGACGCTTGGGTTGACGCAGGCAGCAGAAGGCAGGCGTTCTACACGGATCTGTCGCCCGGCTCGTATCGGTTCGAAGTGGACGCCAGCGATAGCGACGGGAACTGGGCGAATCGGCCCACGCAGCTCGATCTCGATGTCGCCACGACGTTTTATCAGACGAAATGGTTCATGGCGGCCTGCATCGTCGCGATTGGCGCGAGCGCATGGCTTCTGTATGTCATGCGAGTCCGTCGGCTGATGTCCCGGATCCAAATGCGCGTCGAGGCGCGCATCGGCGAACGGGAACGCATCGCCCGCGATCTTCACGATACCCTGCTACAGGGACTCCTGAGCGCGTCGATGCAATTGTCGATAGCCCGCGGCCAGCTGCCGACGGATGCCAAGGCGAAGCCGCTGGTCACGCGGGTGGGGGAACTGTTGCAGCAAATGATCGAAGAGAGCCGTAATACGGTACGTGGTTTACGGATACGCGATCTCGTCGATTTGGAGCAGGCGATCTCACAGGTCCCGCGCGACCTGGGCCTCGACGCGAAAGCAGCGGTTGAAATCGTGTCGACGGGCGCCAGACGCCCCCTCAGACGCGCCATCCGCGACGAGGTCTACTGGATCGTTCGAGAGTCGATCGCGAACGCCTTGCGTCACGCGGAGGCGTCGAAGATCGAAACAGAGCTGGAGTATTCTGCGCATCGTTTTCGTTGCGTCGTCCGAGACGATGGCAAGGGCTTCGATTCTGTCTTGCTCGGCGCGGGAGCAGGTAATCACTGGGGGTTGTCGGGGATGGCGGAGCGCGCCAAGCGGATCGAGGCGACGCTCAATGTGTTGACCGCCAAAGGAGCGGGCACCGAGATAGAACTGTCAATACCGGCCCGCGTGGCCTATGAGACGCTTCTGTGGAAGCCGAACACTTGACGATTCGGGTGCTGTGTGTGGACGATCATCCCCTGTTCCGGGAGGGCATCGCGACCGTGATCGGGCATCAGCCGGACATGGCGTTGGCGGGCATGGCGGCGAGCGGAGCCGAGGCCATCCGGCAGTTCGCGACCTTGATGCCGGACGTGACCTTGATGGATCTTCGCTTGCCCGACATCAGCGGCATCAAGGTCACCGAGTCCATCATTGCGGCGCATCCGCACGCGAAAATCGTCGTCCTCACGACCTCCGAAGGCGATGTTGAAATGGAGCGGTCGCTCGGCGCGGGTGCGCGCGGCTACTTGCTGAAGGGCACGCCGTCGCACGAATTGATCGATGTCATCCGCCGCGTGCACCGCGGCCAGTCCTATATTCCTCAGTACGTGGCGCAACAGTTGGCGCAAAACGTCGGCAGTGACACCTTGAGCGCGCGCGAGGTGGAGGTGCTCACGCACGTGGCGAATGGCTCCAAGAACCGGGAAATCGGCCGGCAGCTGTCGATCACCGAGGAGACCGTCAAGGCGCACGTCAGCAGCATCATCGAGAAGCTCGGCGCCAAGGATCGCACTCAGGCGGTCGCGATCGGCGTGCGCAGAGGCATCATTCAGCTCTGATCATACGGTTCGATTTTGATGCGCCGCCTGCCGAATACGCGCGCATCGATCGACCACGATCCCGGACCCAACATCGCGAGGCTGAGCCCCAGCAGGGCAACCGGCCAATGCGCTTGCGGAGGATCGAAATACGCGTTCACGCCCTCCGTCATCGCGAGCACCACGCCGGCGACCGGTGTCCACAACCCCACCGCAAGCAATCCACTCATCAGGGCTCCGATGGCGAGAATGGATAACCGCACGGCATCGGCAGAACCCCCATGATTGACGGAAAAAAAGAGCCCAAGCTGTCCCAGGCGCAGCAACAACAGTCCGGCACCTGGCCAAGCGTTCGGAAATGTGAAGAAAAGTCGCTGCATGACGCACTCTCACACCTGAGCATGTGCCAGGCGGCCGGCGAATGTCAGCCCCGAAGGGGGTGTCGATCAGCCCCTCGTGGTAGTCATTGGATGAAGCCGCGTTTGAGCGCCGTCAGGACGGCTTGTGTACGGTCGCGGACACCGAGCTTGGCCAACACATTCTTGACGTGGCCTTTGGCCGTTTCCTCGCGAATGTTGAGCGCCAACGCCACCTCCCGGTTGGACTGCCCACTCACGAGCAACCCGAGCACCTGGACTTCTCGATCGGTCAGCGGCTGGTCGATGGCATGAGCGGCGAGTTCCTCCGCCACTTCCGGTTGCACTCGCTTCTGTCCCTTGTGCACCGCCCGGATGGTGTCCAACATCTCCTCGGGCGGGCAGTGTTTCAACAGATACGCCCGAGCGCCGGCACGAAGTGCGCGAAGCGCACGCATGTCCCCGCCATACGTGGTCAATATGATGAGGCGGGCGTCCGGGAATTCGCCCTGGATTGCCGAGACGACCTGCAGCCCGTCCATATCCGGCAATTGCAGATCGACCAGAGCGACATCCGGCACGGCGGCGCGATAGAGCTCAATCGCCTGCCGCCCGCTCGACGCCTGCGCGACCAACTCCATGCTCGCGTCCTGTGCGATCAGCGTCGCCATTCCCTCGCGAAACAGCGGGTGGTCGTCGACCGCCAGAATCCGAATCGGAGTGGACATTCCGTTTACCTCTACGCGCACTATATCGCCGCTCGGGCACAGGCAGGCCGTTTCCGCCCCATTGGGGGTGGATTTTGACTAGTCATTGCCGGGATGTGCCCACGGTTCGCTCGCGGTAGCGTCGTCGACATGCCGATCAGGGCACGACAGGTAGGGAGCTTCCGATGCTGAACGTCGATTCCACGAGCACGCTTCTCTCAGAGATTCAATGGGTGTTGAGGGACGCCGGTTCTTCCGCCGAAGACCGATTGCAGCGCGTCGGCACCCTGTTGAACTCCGTCACTCCGAACGACGGCATGCAAAGCCCCCGTAAGCGGGGCGGTGAGAAATCTCCATTGAGGGGCGGCCTCGCACCCTGGCAGGTGAAGCGACTGCACAGTTTCGTCGGGGAGCGGCTCTCGGATGGGATACGAAGTGCGGACATGGCCCGATTGGTCGGCCTCAGTCCCGGTCATTTCTGTCGGGCGTTCCGTGTCAGCCTCAAGGTCACGCCGCACGCCTTCATCATGCGCAAGCGCATCGAGAAGGCCTGCACCCTGATGCAGACGAGTGGCGCGTCGCTCGGCGAGATCGCGATTGAATGCGGATTTGCGGATCAGGCACACTTCACCCGAATGTTTCGGAAATTGTTGAGTTCGAGTCCCGGCGCATGGCGTCGGATGCAAGGGCGCCCTCTGTAGACGGAGGCATCGGCGCATGGGGCGGCCGGGAGCGGCACCACCGCTCATCTCCCGGCTCCCATGCCTCTTAGTGCTTGCTGACGTTCGCGGTCGCCTTCTCGATGAGATCGGCCACTTCCTTGGGATGCGAAAGCATGACCAGATGGCTCGCCGGCACGTTGATCGTCGTTGCTTTCATTCGCTCGGCCTCGTGCTTCTCGAGCGCCGGCGGAATGGCGCGATCTTCCTCCGCCACCACGAACCACGATGGCTTGGTCTTCCATGCGGCATTGGTGATGGTTGCGCCGAACACCGCGCCGTTGGTCGGCCCCTGGGCCGCCCAGAGAACCTTCGTTTCCTTCGCGGGCAGGTCCTGACCAAAGTCTTCGGCGACGCCTTTGGGGCTGATGGACAAGAAACCCTCCGCGTCCGGCCGCAATTCGGCGCCAAGCGGCGCGGGTGGGTAACCCTTGCTGAGACTGGCAACGGACTCGCCGCTGTCCGGCGCGAATGCGGCCACATAGACCAATCCGACGACCTTCGGATCATTGCCGGCCTCGGTGATGACGGCACCCCCATACGAATGCCCCACCAGTAACACCGGACCATCCTGCAAGGCGATGGCACGCTTTACGGTCGCAACATCCCCTGAGAGCGTCGTCAGTGGCAACTGAACCGCGGTGGCGGTGATGCCCTTCGCTTGCAACAGCGGGATCACCTTGGACCAACTGGAACCGTCCGCCCATGCGCCATGGACGAAGACGACATGCGCGGTCTTGTTATCGCCCGATGTCTGGGCGGAGGCGTTTGAACTCATATGAACTCCTATGAATGTGGCTAGTAAAAGAACGACCGTGAACGGTTTGGTTTGCATGGACAAGTCTCGTAGCTGATCGGAGTATTGATGCTACGGATCGCACGCGAAGCCTGATTGTATGGAGCGGACACCCTTGAACGAGATTGCGCAAAACTTGCGCCTCGATACGAACTTCATCTCCGGGATGGGTGTGCCTTAAGCCTTCAGCCTAGGCCTCGGCGGTTGCGCAGGAATCGCTCGCGAGCAGTTTGGCAAACTCATCCGCCGGAACCGGCCCGCGGAAGTAGCTGCCCTGACCCTGCGTGCATCCTTGGTTCTGCAGCGCCAGGAATTGTTGGCGCGTCTCGACTCCCTCGGCAACCACGCGCAAATGAAAGCTGCGCGCCGCGCCGATGACGGCATCGACGATGTTGGCATCGCCGCTATTGATGCACAGGCCGCGCACCACCGAGCCGTCGATTTTGAGGCTGTCCAGCGGGATGTTCTTCAAGGAGGTGAGGCTCGAGCGGCCGGTACCGAAATGATCCAGCGTGATCTTCACGCCCATGTCCTTGAGCGAGCGCAGCACCCTCGCCGTGGCCTCGAGGTCTTGCTCGAGCGCGGTTTCGGACACTTCGAACTCCAATTGGCCGGGGTCCAACGCGTGGTCCCGCACCATGTCGCGAACGCTGCGGACAAAGTCTTTGGACCTCAGTTCGTTCGCGGACGCGTCGATCGATACCGGCGGCGGCCCCAGGTTTTCGTCCTCCCACTGACGGGTTTGCCGGCAGACATTGCGCAACGCCGCTATCCCGACCGGAATCCCGTAGCCGCCGCGTTCCTCGGCGCTCATGTATTCCGTCGGCGGCGCCAGGCCTCGCGCCGGTCGCTGCCAACGGATCATCGCTTCGGCCCCGATCATCGCCCCGCTGTATAGATCGATTTTGGGCTCGTAATGCATGACAAATTCCTGGCCCTCCAGAGCATGACGCAGGCGGCTCTCGAGAAATCGGCGCTCGATCATGCGCTCGTTCATGTGCGGCTTGAAAAATGCGTAGCCGCTCGCTCCTTGCTGCTGTGCGCCCGCCATGGCGAGGTCCGCATTCTTGATCAGGGTCTGCGCAGCGGCGCCGTCATCCGGGTAGATGCAGATCCCGATGCCGGCGAGAACGTTGGGGTCGTCAACGATTGCGAGGATCTTTTCTGCGACGAGGGCGGCATGATCCTCGTGAGCCACATACGGCAACAGGATGACGAATTCCTGGGCGCCCACGCGGCTCACGGTATCGTCACGCCTGAGCCCGCACCGCAGGCGCTTGCCGATGGTGCAGATCGAATGATCGCCGCCGTCGACACCACCTATCCTCAAGCACAGGACCGCGAGCTTTTCCCGTGCGCGATGCGCGTGGGCTATCGCCTGGGCAATCCGATCGGTCAACAGCAACCGATTGGGCAGCCCGGTGAGATCATCATGCAGCGCCGAATGCGACATTGCATCGTCCTTGCGCACGAGGCTTGAAGAGCTTGGCCCCTATAATAGAGTTCGAGTGCGCCCACCAGTCTGTGCGTTACCGAACATAGCGTGCCGTCCTATCGATAGTGCCGTCCTACCGATAGTGAAAGGCGCCTTCGCCGCCGAACAGGCCGAGCAGCCCGGTGACGATCAGATAGATGGCGACGATGTAGTTGAGCAGCCGCGGCATCACCAGGATGAGGATCCCGGCGATCAGGGCAACCAAGGGGGCCAAACTCAAGTTCAGATGCATATTCATGGCGAACTCCGGATTAACGCCATCCGTGCGGTTACTGAAACAACTTCAATGCGTTCTGCAATGTCTTGAACACGCCCCACAATAAAGGAATTCCCACCAGCAGCCACAAGAAAATCAGCTTCACCTTCATGGCTTGACGCTCGCAGGCTGCCCGTTCCCGGTCGATGGCGCCCGGTGGTGAAATTTTTCATCGACGGCGCGCATCGCGAAATTGCATAAGAATCCGATCAGCAGCAGTACGCACATGATGTACATGGTGACCGAATACGCTTGTGCTTTGGGCACGCCGCCTTCGATCTGATACTGCCGGATGTAGTTCACCAGCACCGGACCCAAGACTCCGGCGACCGCCCAGGCCGTCAACAGCCGGCCGTGAATGGCGCCGACGTGCAGCGTTCCGAAGACGTCCTTGAGGTAGGCGGGGATCGTGGCAAAACCGCCGCCGTACATGGAGAGAATGATGCAGAAGGCCGCGACGAACAACGGCACGGAACCCAAGTGCCCGAGCGTCGGCACTGTCGAGTAGAGCAGGATGCCGAGCAGAAAGAACACCATGTAGGTGTTGCGCCGGCCGATGTAATCGGACGCGCCGGCCCAGAAGAATCTGCCGCCCATGTTGAACAGGCTGATCAATCCGACGAAGCCCGCCGCGGCGGACGGCGACACCTTGCCGTTGAAGATTTCCTGGATCATCGGCGACGCCTGGCTGAGCACGCCGATGCCGGCGGTGACGTTCATGCACAGCACCACCCACAGCAGCCAGAATTGCGGTGTGCGCCAGGCCACCTCGAGCGCCACGTTCGAGGAGGTCACCAACGGTTTGGGTTGCACCGAGGGCACCCAGCCCGAGGGCTTCCAATCGGGCGCCGGCACCCGCACGGTGTAAACGCCGATCATCATGTACATGAAGTAGATCACGCCCATGGTGACGAAGGTCTCGAGCACGCCGTTCGAATGCGCCGTCTTGAAGTGTTCCATCAACAACAGCGAGAGCGGCGCGGCGATGAGCGCGCCGCCGCCGAAACCCATGATGGCCATTCCGGTCGCCATGCCGGGACGATCCGGAAACCATTTGATCAACGTCGAGACGGGCGAGATGTAGCCGATGCCGAGTCCGCATCCGCCGAGCACGCCGTAGCCCAAGTACAGCAGCCAAAGTTGGTGCAGATGAATCCCGAGCGACGCCACCATGAAACCGCCGAAGAAACAGACCGCGGCGGTGAACATCGACTTGCGCGGACCCACTCTCTCCACCCAGCGGCCGAACACCGCGGCCGAAAGCCCCAGAATCCCGATCGCGATGGAGAAGGTCCATCCCACCTCCGCCAGGCTCCAATCGCCGGGCGCGGATGCTTTCAGGCCGATCAGTTTGGTGAGCGGCAGATTGAAGGTGGAAAAGGCATAGACTTGGCCGATCGATAGGTGCACGGCGAGCGCGGCGGGCGGCACGAGAAAGCGGTCGAACCCGGGAGGCGCGACGGTGTTTTGGCGGTCGAGGAACGAGGGTTTCATGGTCGGTCGAGTACTTTATCAATTGGAGTGGCACACCCCGGCAATATGCCTTCTCGAGGGCTGAGTTGTCATCCCGTGGCTGGTCTCGAGGGCGGCCTACCCGCCGGTACGGCCTATCTTTGATCCGCGTAGAGGGCGTTCACGAACTGCAGGAGCTTGCCCGCGGGCGTTTTCGGAATGGCGTCCAGGTAGACGATCTGCCAGGCGAAATGGGTTCCGAAGGACTTGGCCAGCATGCCGTTCAAGAACGTGAGGTCCTCGTCCTTGAGAGGCGCCGAAACCGCCAGACGCAATTCGATCCGTTCGGGCCCGGTCTGGGCGAGCTGGAACTCGCGAATCTCCCTGATTGCCGATATGCGATAGTGCTGCAGGTCGACCCGCCGGCGTTGGCCTGTCTTCAAGATCACATAGTCTTCGATCCGTCCCACGATACTCGAAAGGACCGGCAACCCTCTTCCGCAGACGCAAGGCGCGCCGACTTGCGCCTCGTCGCCGATCTCGTAGCGCAGCAGCGGCATGGCGTAGTTATAAAGAGGCGTGACCACGACGCGGCCGATTTCGCCCGGTGCGCAGGCGCGCCCGCGGGCGTCCAAGATCTCGACGCGAATGACTTCCGACATGACGTGGTAGCCGTCCCCGAGGGGACATTGCAAAGCGATGTAGCCGGTTTCACCCGCCGAATAATTGCTGACGATGCGGCAGCCGAATGTATCCAGGCAGTCGGCGCGGAGGCTGTCGTCGACATTCTCGCTCACCGTCCAGACCGCACTCAAAGGGGGCAGCGTCACATGGTGTTCGCGCATATGCGCCAACAGCAACCGCAGCCCCGCCGGTCTCATGAGCAGATAGTCCGGCTTCAAGCTCCTCAAAAATTCCACCTGCACCGACGGGGGATTGTCCGGCTGCAGCATGCCCAGTCGGCCGGTTTCCCAGAGTGAACTCGTCGGTCGGCCCCAATGGGGCAGCCACAGCCCTTCGTTCATCGCGACCGTCCCGGGCACCCGCGTCAGGGCGGCATACGCGACGCTCGACACTCCTTTCAGATTGGCGAGGACGCCCGTCACCGACTCGCGATGCCAGATTTCCTCTCGCAGGCCGATGGATTCCCACGTCAGACCGTCGAGTTCCGTCTTGCGGATCCGAACCGGAACGCCCGTCGAGCCACCGCTCGTCGTCAGCCCCAGGGCTCCGAACGCTGTCGGGTAGGTGCGCGCGTACAGCTTCTCCCCGAGGTCTCTGACGTCCGATCGCTGCAGGACCGGGATGGAGTTCCACGCCTGCTCCGTCAGCGGATCTTCCGGCCGCAGGCCGATTTTCTTGAACAGATCGCGGTAGAAAGGCACCTGTTCTGCGGCGTGCGCGACGAGTCCGCGGAGATTGACGAGTTGAGTCGCGCGAATCTGCTCCGCCGTCTGCCATTGCGAGGATTCGAGCAGGCGATTATGCAGGGTCAAAAGCTCGGCCGCCTTCGGTGTCGAGCGCATCCGCCATGCCTTCCAGGCTGCCTCGGGCGGCGGCTGTCCGATGCCGGTCACCGCTGGCGCCTATGAGGCTGCAATGAGCGCACGGGGGTTGGGTTCGATAGTGACAGCACGGAGGTTCCAAATAGTGTTTTTAAATCAAAGAATTACGCTCAGGGGCGAACAGCAGTGAAAGACTTTGGTGCCCAGGAGAGGACTCGAACCTCCACGAATTGCTCCACTGGTACCTGAAACCAGCGCGTCTACCAGTTCCGCCACCTGGGCAAGAGGGGTGCCGAACATGCGAGGCGCAGGAATTTACGCACTGACCTGGGGCTTGTCAATTCGCACCGGTCCGGCCTATCGCCCGGTACACAGCCGGGCACCGCCGTGCGTCGAGAGGTCGCCGGGCTTTTGAAATTCGGAAGCAACACCCAGCATTTCTGTAGTTTATATAAACCTGCGGATGCGCCATCATGCGCCGAGGGTCAAAACCTCGGTGTCCCAACGTGGAGAATTCGCAATGATTCGAACCGGGCAACAGTATCTGGATTCCATCCGCGACAATCGCGAGGTGTACATCAACGGCGAGCGCGTCAAGGATGTGACCCGGAACCCGATGCTCAAGCCGCTGATCGACATCCGCGCCCGCATCTACGACATGCAGCACGAGAAGGCGACACGCGACATTCTGGCGTACCCGCATCAGGGCGAATACCACGCCGTCGCCAATAAATTGCCGCGCACGCAAAGTGACTGGTGGGACAAGCGCCGCGCCACCGACACCGTGCTCGAAGCGATCGGCGGAGTCGTCACGCGGGTGGGCGACGAAACGGTCGGGGAAATGTGGTCGCTGTACGACGGCCAGGATGTGCTCAACGAGGTGGATGCGCAATTCTCCGCGAACATCCGCCGCCACATCGAATCGGTGCTGCACACCGACCCGTTCCACGTCTCCGCGAACACCGACCCCAAGGGCGACCGGTCCAAGCCGCCGCAGGAACAGGACCCCGACATGCTGCTGCATGTGGTCAAGGAAACGGATTCCGGGATCGTGGTGCGCGGCGCGAAATACGAGACCGCCGCGGCCTATGCCAATCAGGCCTTTACCAAGCCGACGATCGCCAATTGGGGCAACGCGGCGCTCTCGGATTATGCGGTGGGGTTCATCTGCGATTTGAGCTCGCCCAACCTGAAGTTCATCTGCCGCACCGGATTTGCCGGGCGGGCGCCCGCCGCGGACTATCCGCTTGCGAACCGCTTCGATGAGGTGGATGCGCTGGTCATTTTCGATGACGTACACATCCCCTGGGAGAACGTGCTCTTTTACCGGCACACCAAGGCGGCGACGTTCATCCGCGCCACGCTGCATCGTTATTCGGCCTTCGCCTTCGTGCAGCGCAATCTCAAATGGGCGGACATGATGATCGGCGCCGCCCTGTTCAACGCGCGCCAGACCGGGCTCGACAAGCAGCAGGCGGTGCAGGAGAAGTTGGCGCAGCTCGCCGTGTACCGGGAGGGCATCAATGCGCACCTGACCGCGGCGATCACGCTGGCGGAGAAGAGCCCCGCCGGGCTGCTGATGCCGAATCAATCGCTGCTCTATTGCGGGCGCGTGCACGCGTGTTCGCAGATGCACGAGATGATGCACATTGCGCGCGAGCTGTGCGGCGGGCAGATCTGCATCACGCCCGATAAGGCATCCTTCGATTCGCCCGAGACCAAGCCGTGGCTCGACAAGTTCTATTCGGTCAACGAGGATTGGGTGGCTGATGACCGCCGCAAGCTGCTGGCGCTCGCGCGCGACCTGTTGAACTCCGACTACGCGGGCCATCGGCTGACCTTTCAGCTGTTTGCGCAATCCCCGCCGTTCGCCCATCTGAGCGCGGTCTACCGCAATTTCGATTGGGAGGGGCCGCTCGACTTCGTGCGCAAAGCGGCCGGTTTGTCGGAGCGCGTCCTGCCGACAACCGGGCGTGCCGCCGGCGATGGCGCGGTCAGCCACTGGTTCGCGTCGGCCGCGCGCGCGGAAGGTACCGCCGATGCCCCGCAGGCGGCCGAGGCCGCCGCCTGAGCGGCCAAGTGAGCGGCTGAGTGAGCGGCACCGAGTCGACAGCAGCGCCGGCATTGCCCGATGAGGCGGCTCTGCGGCAGCAGTTCCTGGTCGGCATGAGTCATGCGGCCTGCACGGTCAACGTCGTCACCACCGATGGGATTGCCGGCCGTCACGGCGTGACGGTGTCGGCCATGGTGTCGGTGTCCGCGGATACGCCGCAACCGACTCTGCTGGTGTGCATTCACCATTTGAGTGCTGTCGCCGCCGCGGTGCTCGAGAACGGCGTCTTTTGCGTCAACGTCCTGCGCGATGATCAGTCGCACATTTCCGATAATTTCGCCGGGCGCGCCGGGGTGCGAGGCGCCGCGAAGTTCGATTGCGCCACCTGGACCACGCAGTTGACCGGGGCGCCCCGCGTGGTCGACTCGCTGGTGGCGTTCGACTGCCGCGTCACGGCGAGCGAGCGGGTGGGCTCGCATGTCGTGGTCTTCGGCAGCGTTCTGGACATCTTCGTCTCCGGCGGCGGCGCGCCGCTGATTTATGCGAACCGCGCCTATGGCGTGCCGCGTCGATTTCACCCGCGGCGCTCCGTGCGCGGCGCGGCGACGGCCGCGGCCGGCGCGCTGTCGATCGGTTGCTACCAGGTGTTTGCGCCTTACATCGTGCCGGCGCTGGCGGCCCGGCTCACCAAACTGCATCCGGGAATCGCGCTGACGATGGTCGAGGCGGATCAGGAGCACATCATCGCGAGTCTGCGCCGGCACGATGCAGAGATCGCGGTGCTGTACGACTTTGGATTGGCGCCGGACCTCGAGGTCGAGTTTCTCGCCGAGCTCACTCCCTACGTGCTGCTGCCCGAGGGCCATCCGCTCGCCGGGGCGTCGGGCGTTGCGCTCGAGGATTTGGTTTCCGAGCCGCTGGTGTTGCTCGATATCGAACCGAGCCGGGATTATTTCCTCTCGCTGTTTCGAGATCGCGGGCTCGAGCCGCTGGTCGGCTACCGCACGCGATCGCTCGAAATGCTGCGCGGCTTCGTCGGCCACGGTTTGGGTTACGGCCTGCTCGCCACCAAACCCGCCAATAACATGTCGTATGACGGCCGCGCGCTGGTGTCGCGCCCCTTGACGACGGCGGTCCGGACCAGCCGCCTGGTACTCGTCACGCTGCAGGGCGAATCGCCCCGTCCGTTGGCCCTGGAGTTTGCCGCGCATTGCCGTTCCCTGTTCGGAGTCCCCCATGCACACTCGCATCCGTAAGTTCAACACTCGCGATACCTATCCGGAACAGAAACTCGACAACGATCTGTGTCAGGCGGTGGTGGCGCGCGGCCGAACGGTATTCGTGCGCGGCCAGGTGGGCCAGGATCTCGAGACGGCGGCCAATGTGGGCGTGGGGGACGCCGGCGCCCAGGCCGAGCAGGCCATGAGCAACATCAGGCAACTCTTGAGCGAAGCGGGCGCGAGCCTCGAGCATATCTGCAAGGTCACGATCTATCTCACCGATCCGCGCTATCGCGAGGTCGTCTACCGGACCATCGGCCGCTGGCTGAAGGGAGTGTATCCGGTGTCCACCGGAATCGTGGTCGCGGGGCTGGCGCGCCCGGAGTGGCTGGTCGAAGTGGACGTGATCGCTGTCATCCCCGACGGAGAGTAACGATGACGTTTTCGATCGTGGGCCGATCATTCGATCCGCCGATGTTCGGGGTGGCCATTGCGTCCTCCTCGCCCGCGGTCGCGGCGCGCTGTGCGCATGCGCGCGCGGGTGTGGGCGCGGTGGCGACGCAAAACATCACCGATCCGGGGCTCGGCCCCAAAATCCTCGATTCGCTGCAGGCGGCCTCGACCGCAGCCGCCGCGCTCGGGCAGGCGCTGGGCGCCACGCCCTATGGCGACTACCGCCAATTGCTGGTGCTGGGTGCGGCCGGCGCGCCGGCGATTCATTCCGGCCGGCACGCGCTCGGACTCGCGGCGTCGGCCGTCGGGACGGATAGCGCGGCCGCGGGCAACCTGCTGGCGTCCGCCGGGATTCCGGCGGCGATGGTGGCGGCATTCGAGGCTGCGCACGGACATCTCGGTGAGCGGCTGCAGAGCGCCTTGCGTGCCGCTCTCGCACTCGGCGGCGAGGCGGGCCCGGTGCATTCCGCCGGGCTCCTGATCGTGCGCGAGGTCTCCTGGCCCATCGTCGACTTGCGCGTCGATTGGACCGACTCGGATCCGATTGCCGCGCTCGGCGCGATCTGGCGGATTTATGCGCCGCAAATCGAGGACTACGTGCAGCGCGCGCTGCGACCGGGCGCTGCCCCCGCCTTCGGAGTTCCGGGCAATTTGTGATCCAGGACGGTCGCCCTCGTGACGGCGCCCCTGAGTCGGACAGGCGCCGCGGCATGAAATTCACCTTGCGTCAGTTGGGCTATTTCATCGCGGCTGCGGAGACCGGCAGCATCACCTCGGCCTCGAAGCGCGCGAGCATTTCGCAGCCGGCGATTTCGACGGCGATCTCGCATATCGAGCGTGAATTGCAGGTCCAATTGTTCCTGCGCCATCATGCCCAGGGCCTGTCGCTCACGCCGGCGGGCCGCGCCTTGCTGCGCGATGCCAAACAGTTGCTGAAGCAGGCGGACGGCCTGTATTCCGCCGCCGCGGACATCAGCCAGCAGATGCGCGGCGAGTTGTCCGTCGGCTGGTTTTCGACGCTCGCGCCGGTCGTGATGCCGGAGGTCGTGCGCGGCTTCCACAAGGCGTATCCCGGGACCCATATCCGCTCGCTCGAATGTCACCAAGAGGCGCTGCTGCAGAAGCTGCGGGCCGCCGAGATCGAGTTGGCGATCACCTACGATTTACGGATCAGCGAGGAGATGACATTCTCGCCGCTCGCGAGCTTGCCGCCGTATGCGTTGTTCGGCGCGGCTCATCCGTTGGCCAGGGAACGCAGCGTCAGGCTCGGTCAACTCGCGAGCCTGCCGATGGTCTTGCTCGATCTGCCCATGAGCCGCGAATATTTTCTGGCCCTATTCATGCGGGAGCGTTTGGAGCCGACCATTGCGTGGTCTTCGGCACAACCCGAGGTCGTTCGCTCCATGGTCGCGAACGGCTTGGGCTATTCATTGGTCAACGTGCGCCCGAAATGCGACCTGGCGCTCGACGGTCGCCGCGTGGTCCTGGTGCCGTTGGCGGGCGATCCACCGCCGACGCGGGTTGGCATTGCCACACTGACGCAACTGAAGAAGACGCGTCTGGTGGAGGCGTTCGAGCGCCACTGCCGGGAATTTATTTCCGATGCTCATATTCCCGGCATGGCGGCGCCGGCGGTTGCGCGGCGGCGCAAGCGGCGTTGAATACCCTGCACGAGTCAGCGTATGCGGAGCTCATGCGCCTGATCCGGGCGCGAGACTGGCGCGCGGCCGAAGCGGCCTGCGCGAGCTTCAATCGCGCGTATCCGCAGATCGCCGCGGGCTGGCATGCGGCGAGTCACGTCGCGATGCGCCTCGGGCGCGCCGGCGAGGCGGCCGCGCGCAACGAGCAGGCGCTCGAGCTCGAGCCGCACAACCCGACATTTCTGCTGAGACGCGCAGAATGCCTGCTGGCGCTCGGCCAAGCGGCGGCGGCCATTGAAGCCGCCGCCGCCGCGCAACGCCACGCTGCGGCCGATCCGGTGACGCTCGATGCGATCGGCGGCATCTACAGCAAAGCCAACGATCAAGCGCGAGCGCTCGCCGCCTACGATGCGGCGGTGGCGCTGGCGCCGGGCAATCCGCATTTCCTTTACAACCGCGCGGCGGCGCGCCGGTTTCTCGGCCAGATCCACGAGGCGGAAATCGATTACGACCGGGTGATTGCGCTCAAGCCGACGGATTTCGAGGCGTACCGGAATCGCTCGGATTTGCGGCCGCAGACCGAAGCCAGCAACCACGTGGCCGAGCTCGAGGCGTTGCTCGCGGGTCCGCTGCCCGACTGGCGCGCGGAAGTGCAGCTTCGCTATGCCCTCGCCAAGGAATACGAGGACCTCGGCCGTCATCCGCAGTCCTTCGAGCAGCTATTGCGCGGCGCCAAGCAGCGGCGCGCGCACATGCGCTACGAGGTGAACACGGATGTCGCCACCGTCGGGTGGATCATCGAGGCGTTTCCCGCGGGTCCGTCCCGGGTCGATCCGCGAGCGAGCGCGGAGTCGCCTATTTTCATCGTCGGACTGCCGCGCAGCGGCAGCACGCTCGTCGAGCGCATCTTGAGCAGCCACTCCGAAATCATCAGCGGCGGGGAACTGAATCATTTCGCCTTGAGCCTGGTCGATGCGGTGCGGCGCGGAAGCTCCGCGGCGCTGCCGCGGCGCGAGCTCGTCGCCCGCTCCGCGGAGGTGGATTTCGCCGCCCTGGGTCACGACTATCTGGCGCGCGCAAAATCCGCGATCGGAAGCGGGCAGCGCTTCACCGACAAAATGCCGCTGAACTATTTGTACTGCGGATTGATTCACCGGGCACTGCCGAACGCGCGTCTCGTGCATGTCAGCCGGCGTCCCATGGCGGCCTGCTATGCGATGTTCAAGATGCTGTTCGAGGATGGTTATCCCTTCTCCTATGATTTCGCGGAGCTTGCGCAATACTACGTCGCCTATCGTCGGCTGATGGATCATTGGCAAGCGACCCTGCCGGGCGTCATCCATCCCTTGAGCTATGAATCCCTGGTCGCGGATCAACTCGGAGAATCGCGCAAGCTCTTGCAGTTCTGCGGCCTGGATTGGGAGGATGCCTGCGCGCTCTTTCATGAAAATCCGTCGGCCACGACCACGGCCAGTGCAGCGCAGGTGCGCCGGCCGATCTACGAAGCCTCGGTATCGCAGTGGCGGCATTACGAGCGCGAACTCGCGCCGCTGCGCGCGCTGCTCGACGCCGCCGGTGTGGAAACATGACACAATAGCCTATGACACGACGTGGACCCACGGGCTCACGACGACCCAAAGCACCGGCGGCGAACGCCGGCGCGGATTGGCGCGTCGATGACCCGAATTTGGAGCTGGAGAAGGCGCGCTACGCGGATCCGATCGCCAGCCGCGAACTGATCCTCAAGCATTTGGCGGAAGCGCCGGAACCCTTGACCGCCGCGCGGCTGGCCAAACGCTTGGGCTTGCACACCAACGCGCAGCGTGATGCGCTCGTGAAACGGCTCGCGGCGATGGTGCGGGATGGTCAAGCGATCGAGGGACCCAACGGTTTCGCGACGGCCGGCGAGGGCGAGCGCGTGGCGGGGCGGCTGCGCGGCCGCGCGAACGGCGACGTCCTGGTGCTGCCCGATGATGGCTCGGCGCCGCTGGTGCTGGCGCGCGCGGATACGGCCACGCTGATGCACGGCGACCGGGTCGAGGTGTTGGCGGTCGGCATGAACGAACGCGGCCGCCGCATCGCGCGCTTGATCCGGCGGATCGGCGATGCGCCGGCGCGAATCGGCGGCCTCTGGCACGCAGGCCACGGACGCGGCCGGGTCGAGCCGGAAGATCCGGGTCATTGGTATTCCGTGGAAGTCGCCGCACGCGATCGGCACGGCGCCGAAGAGGGCGACAGCGTGATCGTCGAGGTGACCAAACGGCCTCAGGGTGACACCGCCGCCCAGGGTCGCATCGTCGAGGTGCTGCGTAACTTGCGCCCGTCGGATCTGGCCGCGCGCTTTGCCATCCTGCGCCACGACTTGCCCCAGGAATTTCCGCCCGCAGTGGTGCAAGCGGCGAATCGCTTTGCACCCGACGTGCTGGCGGCGGACTTTGCGGGCCGCGAGGATCTGCGCGATCTGCCCTTGGTCACCATCGACGGCGAGGATGCCAAGGACTTCGACGATGCGGTGTTTGCCGAAGCGCAGCGCGGCGGCGGCTGGCGGCTGGTCGTCGCCATTGCCGATGTCAGCAATTACGTGCGCTACGGCAGCGAGTTGGACATCGAGGCGCGCTCGCGCGCCACGTCCGTGTATTTTCCGGATCGCGTCATCCCGATGTTGCCCGAACATCTCTCCAATCACTTATGTTCGCTCATGCCGCGGGTCGAACGGCTGGCGTTCGTGTGCGACATGCGCATCAGCAAGACGGGCAAGCCCGGCAAGAGCGTCTTCTACGAGGCGGTGATCCGCTCGCACGCGCGGCTCACCTACGATCGCGCCTGGAAATACCTCGAGAACCCGCGCGCGTCGGCCGACGCGGACCTGACGCCGGCCATTCGTTCCTCATTGGACATGCTGTACGCCGCGTACGGCGCGCTCAAGGCGGCGCGCGATGCCCGCGGTGCGCTCGATTTTCGCGGCGGCGAGACCAAGGCGCGCATCGGCGCCAACGGAACGATCGAAGGTTTTTATGCCGTGACCCGCAATGATGCGCACCGGCTGATCGAGGAATGCATGATCGCCGCCAACGTCGAGGCGGCGGTGGCCTTGCGTCTCGCCAAGGCCGGCAGTCTGTATCGCGTGCATGGTCAGCCGGAAGACAAGCGCGTCACCGAACTGCAAAAGGTCCTGAGTGCCTTGCAGGTGGGCGCGGTTTTTTCGGAGAAGCCGACGCCGCGCGAGTTTCGCCAATTGGTGGAACGGCTGGCCGCAAGACCGGACGGTTTGCTGCTCGAAAGTCTGGTCATCCGGTCGCTGGCCCAGGCGGTGTACCAGCAGACCAACATCGGCCACTTCGGACTCGCGCTCGAGGAATACGCGCACTTCACCTCGCCGATCCGCCGCTATCCGGATCTGCTCGTGCACCGCGCGATCAAAGCCGCGGTGCTGCCGCAGTCGCCTTCCGGACGACGTTACTCGACGGCGGAGCTGCAAACGCTGGGCGCGGAGAGCTCGCAGCGCGAGCGGCGTGCCGACGACGCGTCGCGCGATGTGATGGGCTATCTCAAGTGCCTGTACCTGCAACCGCGGGTCGGCGAGACATTCGATGCGACGATCACGAGTGCGCTCGAGTTCGGCTTGTTCGTACAGCTGAAGGAGATGCCGATCGACGGATTGGTGCACATCTCCGCGATCCCGGGTGATTATTGGGAACTGGAAAACGGCGGCATGGGCCTGGTCGGCCAGCGCACCGGCCGCCGCTGGCAGATGGGCGACACCGTCCGCGTGCGCTTGAGCCGCGTCGATCTCACCCAGCGGCAAATCGACTTCGACTTGATCGATGCCGACGGAGCGGTGGGGTCAGGCACGGTGCGCGCGCCGAGAACCGGGCGAGGCCGGGGCGGGGGTGGCGAGCGTAGCGGGGGCGGTGAGCGTGGCGGTCGCGGCGGGCGTGGCCGGGGCGGGGGTAATGATCGCGGTGGGCGAGGCCGGGGTGGGTAATGAGCGCGGCGGGCGTGGCTGATTCGAAGCGGCACTTCGTGTATGGATTGCATGCCGTCCACGCGGTGCTCGAGCGCGCACCGGAGCGCGTGCTCGAACTCTTCATGGCGGAGCCGCGCGACGATGCGCGCAGTCGAGCTTTGCGGGAAGTCGCCGTGCAGGCCGGTGTTCACGTGCACGCGGTGGACGGGGCCGCGCTCGGCAAACTGGTGGGCGATGTGGTTCATCAGGGCGCGGTGGCGGCGGTGCGGCCGCTGAAATCCTGGGACGAGAACGATCTCATCGCGGCATTGATTCAACTGCCTGAGGCGCCGCTGCTGCTGGTCCTCGACGGTGTCACCGACCCCCATAACCTCGGAGCCTGTCTGCGTACGGCGGAAGGCGCGGGCGCCCACGGCGTCATCATTCCCCGGGATCGAGCGGCCGCGGTGGATGCGGCCGCGCGCAAGGTGGCGGCGGGCGCCGCCGAGTTCGTGCCCGTGGCGACCGTCACGAACCTGGCGCGCACCCTCGATTTGCTGAAAGAGCGCGGCGTCTGGGTTGCCGGCACCGACGCGGACGCGCAGCAAAGCCTGTATGCGGCGGACCTCAATCGACCCCTCGCGCTGGTGCTGGGAGCCGAGGGCAGCGGTCTGCGGCGTCTCACCCGGGAGAAGTGCGATTTCTTGGTGCGCATTCCGATGGCCGGGCGGCTGGAATCGCTCAATGTCTCGGTGGCCGCGGGAGTGCTGCTGTTCGAAGCCCGCCGGCAGCGCGGGTCAGCCCCCCAGTCAGCCGCGTTGAGTTGACCGCCGCGGCCTAAAACGCGTATCCTTCGCGCTCTTTTTCGCCGGCTGACCGGCATCACTCCTTGCCTCACCGCTCGCAACGGGAGGCTATGTCCATAGGGAGACATCAATGCGGCATTACGAAATAGTGCTCCTGGTCCATCCGGATCAGAGCGAGCAAGTTCCTGCGATGGTCGATCGCTACAAAGGCATGATCAGCGCCGGCGGCGGCGCGGTCCATCGGTTCGAAGATTGGGGCCGGCGCCAGCTGACATTCCCCATCTCCAAGGTGCACAAGGCGCACTACATCCTGCTCAACGTCGAGTGCGATCAGAAAACGCTCGCCGAACTCACGGGCTCGTTCCGCTTCAGCGATGCGGTGCTGCGCCACCTGGTCGTCAAGATGGATGAGGCGGTGACCGAAGCCTCGCCGATGGCGCGCGCGCCGGATGAGAATGCGCGGCGCCATGACGACTTCGGCGACGACGGTGATGATGACGACCTGCCCATGGGCGCGCGCTAAAGACGCCCGGCAACCAAGGAGACCCACATGGCACGTTTTTTCCGCCGCAAGAAGTTCTGCCGATTCACGGCCGATGACGTCAAGCAGATCGACTACAAGGATCTGACGACGCTCAAGAGCTACATCACCGAGACCGGCAAAATCGTCCCGAGCCGCATCACCGGCACGCGCGCCCACTACCAGCGCCAGCTGCAGCTCGCGATCCGGCGTGCGCGGTTCCTGGCGTTGCTGCCCTACACCGATCAGCACTAAAGGGCGGCGCGCACATGGAAATCATATTGTTGCAGAAGGTCGCGAACCTCGGCCAGATCGGCGACCGGGTCAAGGTCAAGTCCGGCTACGCCCGCAATTTCTTGGTGCCCACCGGCCGCGCCACCATGGCGACCGCGGCGAATATCGCCAAGTTCGAAGCGCAGCGCCATGAACTCGAAGCGAAGGCGAACCAGGAACTCGCCGCGGCCCAGGCGCGCGCCCTCAAGTTCGAGAATTTCAAGCTCGAGATCAAGGCCAAGGCGGGCGCCGAGGGCAAGCTGTTCGGTTCGATCGGCACGGCCGATATCGCCGAGGCGGCCGTCAAGGCGGGCCAGCCGATCAGCCGCAGCGAAGTGCGCATGCCGACCGGACCGATTCGCCTCACCGGCGACCATCAGGTGCAACTGCATCTGCACACCGACGTCGATGTGACCCTCGCGGTCACGATCGTTGCGGAAGAGTAGCGGTCTGCCGAAGTGACCGGAGCGTCCGCCGGCGACGGCTTGCGGCTGCCGCCGCATTCGGTCGAAGCCGAGCAATCCGTGCTCGGCGGTTTGATGCTGGATTCCGCGGCCTGGGACCAGGTCGCCGACCGCGTCCTCGCCGAGGACTTCTATCGCAATGATCATCGGCTGATCTTCGCGGCCGCCGCGGCACTGATCGAGCGCAATCAACCCTGCGATGCCGTCACTCTGTCCGGCCACCTCGACAGCCAGGGGTTGCTCGATCAGGTCGGCGGCCTGTCGTACTTGGGATCGCTGGCGCGCGACACCCCGACCGCGGCCAACATCCGGGCCTATGCCGACATCGTGCGCGAGCGCTCGGTGCTGCGCCAGCTCGTCACCGCCGGCAACCTCATCGCCGGCAGTGCGCTCGAACCCGAGGGACGCGAAGCGCGCGAAATCGTCGATGATGCCGAGCGCGCGGTATTCGAGATTGCCGAGCGGGGTTCGCGCGGCAAGATCGGCTTCCGCACCGTCAAGAGCATTCTGCCGGATGTGGTCAACCGGATCGATGAGCTGTATCACTCCGACGGCAAGATGACCGGCATCGCCACCGGTTTCAAGCAACTCGATGAGATGACCTCCGGGCTGCAGCCGGGCGACCTGATCATCGTGGCGGGCCGGCCCTCGATGGGCAAGACCACGCTGGCGGTGAACATCGCCGAGAATGCGGCGCTCGGCTCCGGCAAGTCGGCGGCCATATTCAGCATGGAAATGTCGGCGGAATCGCTGACGCTGCGCATGATTTCCTCCCTCGGCCGCATCAATCAGAGCAACCTGCGCTCCGGCCGCTTGAACGAGGACGACTGGCCGCGAATCGATTCCGCGATGACGCAGTTGAGCGGCGCCAACATCTACGTCGACGAGACGCCGGCGCTCACGCCGACCGAAATCCGCGCGCGCGCGCGGCGCTTGAAGCGCGAGCGCGGACTCGATTTGATCGTCGTGGACTATTTACAGTTGATGCAGGTGGCGGGCACCAAGGAGAATCGCGCCACCGAGATCTCCGAGATTTCGCGGTCTCTGAAAGCGTTGGCGAAGGAACTCAAGGTGCCGGTGATCGCGCTATCGCAGCTCAATCGAGGCGTCGAGCAGCGGGTGGAGAAGAGGCCGGTGATGTCGGATCTGCGCGAAAGCGGCGCCATCGAGCAGGACAGCGACCTGATCCTGTTGATCTATCGGGAAGAGGTGTACGACAAGAACACCACACGCAAAGGCATAGCCGATATTATCATTGCCAAGCAGCGCAACGGCCCGACCGGCGACCTGCAGCTCACCTTCCTGGGCGAGTACACGAAGTTCGAGAATTACGCGCCGGAGTCCTACGCCGAGGGCGTGTTTCGGTGACCGACCGGTGAGCCGCTCGTGACGCCGCTGGTGAGCGCGACGATCGATGGCGGCGCGCTGCGCCACAATTTGAGCGTCATCAGGCAGTGGGCGCCCAAGTCGCGCGTGATGGCGGTCATCAAGGCGAACGCCTACGGCCACGGACTCGTGGCGGTGGCGCGCGCGCTCGAATCCGCGGACGCCTTTGCGGTCGCGCGGGTGGATGAGGGACTGATGCTGCGCGCGGCCGGTATCGCGACGCCCACGGTGTTGCTCGAAGGGGTCTTCGACCGGGAACAGCTCGAGGCGGCGGCGGGCGCGGGATTCGAACTCGTGGTGCACACCGCGGAACAAGTGGACCTGCTGCGTGCGGCCGCGCCCGGCATGAGCTTCAAGGTGTGGCTGAAGCTCGACAGCGGCATGAACCGGCTGGGATTCAAGGGCGCGGCATTCGACTCCGCGCACGCGGCGCTCGGTGCGCTCGCCGCGGTTCGCTCCCCGGTCAACTTGTTCACCCACCTGGCCTCCGCCGATGAGCCGGATCTGCCCACGACCGGCGAACAACTCGCGCGCTTCGATGCCGCGACCCGCGCTCTGCCCGGCGAGCGCAGTATCGCCAACTCCGCCGGCATGCTGAGTTTCGCGGAGGCTCAGGCCGACTGGGTGCGGCCGGGTCTGCTCGTGTACGGTGTCTCACCCATTGCGGGCTCGATCGGCGCGGACTACGGCCTGCGGCCGGTCATGACGCTCAAATCGCATGTGATCGCGCACAAGGATCTGGCGGCGGGCGAGCGCGTCGGCTACGGCGGCGATTGGACCGCGACCCGGCCCACGCGCCTGGCCGTCGCGGCGGTCGGCTACGGCGATGGTTACCCGCGCGCCTTGCCGTCGGGCGCGCCGGTGCTGGTGAACGGCGAACGGGCGAGCTTGGCGGGCAGGGTGTCGATGGACATGATCGGAATCGACGTCACCGACTTGAAGCGTCCGCCGGCGTTGGGAGATTCCGTGGTGTTGTGGGGCGAGGGACTGCCCGTCGAGGAGATTGCGGTATGGGCCGATACCATACCGTATGAACTGCTGTGCGGGATCAGCCAGCGGGTCGCGGTAACGATATACTGACGCACGGTGAAAACAGCCACAGGGAAGTCAAGCAACGGCGCCCGCTCGCCGCTCCACGTGCGACTTGGCTGCACGCTGCTCGCGGCGCTCCCTCTGTCATGCCTCGCGGCGTCCGCCTCGGCGAACTGCAATCTCACGAAAGTCGTGGACATACCGCTCACCATGTCGGGCACGAGCCCGCTGGTCCACGCAAAAATCAACGACCAAGACGTGCAGTTCACGCTCGACAGCGGCGCCTTTTACAGCTCGATCAGCCCCGCCAGCGCGGCACAACTGAAGCTGCATCTGTCGCCGGCGCCGTATGGTTTTTATCTGTCCGGCGTCGGTGGACGTACCGACGCCTCGATCGCAACCGTGAAGGTGTTGACCTTTGCCGGCGTGCCCATACGCGACGTGCAGTTCCTGGTCGGCGGCAGCGAGGTCGGCAGAGACAGCGTCGGGCTGCTCGGCCAAAACTTTCTGCGCATCGCAGACGTCGAATATGATCTTGCCAATGGTGTGATCCGCTTGTGGCGCACCGATAAATGTGAGCACACGCTGCTGGCGTATTGGGCCAAGCCCCAGCAGCCCTATTCCCTGGTCGACATCAATCGAACCACCCCCCTCGCGCCGCATACCATTGGGCCGGCGTTCTTGAATGGGGTCAAGATCCGAGTCATG
>Ga0209611_10001095_pt1 | contig 44821 bp, 40 predicted proteins | sample S1TSphgellanicum_3_FD_187693 | JGI IMG/M metagenome (GOLD analysis project Ga0209611, IMG submission 187693) | Host-associated microbial communities from peat moss isolated from Minnesota, USA - S1T2_Fc - Sphagnum magellanicum MG (SPAdes) (version 2) | ecosystem: Host-associated > Plants > Peat...
GGGGGGGGGGGGGTGGGAAGTACAAGAAATTAGCAGAGGAAAAAGGAGGCACTACTGGGAGACGACAACAAAAGGTGTACAATCGTCCGTCCAGTTTCAGCTCCAAGACATCTCTCTGGGCAATAGGAGGAGGAGAAGACGACAACGACCACCACCACCACCAAGGAGACAACGAGCACGACGAAGGAGTTGGAAAAGACAAGACGAAGGCCGATTATGGACAAGTGTTGGGCGGTTCTTTCAACTTTTAAAGAACCGGAACTGGAACTCAGAACCAAAGAACCGCCTTCCCCGGTTCTTTGACCAAACAGATCAGAATCAAAGAAACGCCGCTCCAGGCTAATTAAAAACATTGAAGGACCATCAGTCTTCGTGAAAGAACTGGCAAAGACCCGACGATTCTTTGACTTTCCAGTTTGTGACAACCATGGTTATATGCCAAACCCAACTATTTGAATTCTCCCAGAACTGACAAGTAAGGGGAATATACTACCCCAGGGGGAGATAACCGTCAAATATCTGTCTCTAAATTCTAAGAACCGCACAAACACTGTGTAGCGAACCAGAGATGCATACATTAATGGCAGAGAAGAGACTCTTTTCAAACAAGCTAACTGCCTGGTGCTTGAAACCTACAGAAGTTCTTACTGTCAACACTAAGTACGACATCTAAAGGTCTCTGGGGTCAGATCCCTTCAACCTTTTTTTTTAAGGATTTTGTGATTTTGAGCGGGTGCCTCTTAGACATATATTTGGAGTGCATATCTGGCAATACTGCAGATGTTGAATTGTGGAACTTCCTGCTACACAAAATTTCAATATATCGAAATCTGGCTATGTGCAATAAAAAAATTTCATTACAAGTTGGCAAGATATGGAAATTTGCACTAGCAGAAATTGGCGAAATGTATATCACATAATCTAAAATATGACAACAGAACCTATATACTACATAGCTTTATCGCAATGCACATTGCACTATCATCTATGTAGTATAGAGCTATCTATTTGTAGAATTCTCTTAGACTTGAATAAAGTCCTTTGTCATTGTTGGGTGATTGCTCACAATAAGAGTTAGAAATTAGGAGTTAGAACTTAGGACACACTATGGAGACAAACACAAATTACAATGGACATTGGACATTGGATGATTGGACACAGAAGCTCAAACACAATGGAGTCCAAACTTACAACGTACATATGACACACAAGCTCAAACTCAAAATTGGACAATATATAATATAACATAATGTTGAATAGTGGATATATATTAGACATTCACTTCAAATACATGACACTCAAAACAAATAGACAAAGACTTTCAAACTTTTTTCTTAAACTTCAATTAGACATCAAGACTCAAATTAAGATTCAAAATTTCAAGTCAAGATGCAAACATATTTAAAAATATGATGCTTCAACTAGACTTGGACATACAAAGTCTAGACCTTCAAACAAATGCAGACAAATTTAGACACAAACTTATAGATGAATTCATGGAGATTCAAGTCTCAAATAGACATAGACTCTCTAACCCAAACATAATAAAAAGACACAATATTAGACATTTTCATTGCTCATACAAACACAAACTCAGAAAGACTCAAATATTAGACACAAATTCACAAATTCCTTAATTCATATAAAATTTAAAATACACAAAATCAAACATATTCACTATTCAAAAACAGTTTTAAAATCATACATATTACAAATGTAGATTGACATAGACTTAGAGAAACACACAAACATAAAATCAAACAAACTCAATAAGACTTAATCAAATAGACCTTCAATGGTGCATCTTCAACTTCAACCCTAAACCTAATGTTCTAATTTCCTTATCAAAAAACCACCCAACTCTAACCAAAAGTTGTCATCATTGAAAGTTGAAAAGGCCTTAAATTATTTCCATTATAACATAATTCAAACTTTGCCTAGGTTTTTGCCCCTTCTAATCATCAAAACATGTGTCATATGGGGAGGTGTTCAAAGTGAAGAAAGTTTGGGAATACATTCCAACAACTATGTGCAAGTGTTCATTGAAGTAATTCTTCAATTTTGATTTCATGAAAGATAATGTGGAAAAGGTTCGTTCATCTTCCACTAACTCCAACACTTACATTATTATTATCTCTACCAAGTTGAAAAATTCTAAAAATAATGCATTAGGATGCGGGAAGCCTCCAATGTTCTCCAAAACCATATTAAAGGATTGACATGAAATGGAACCTCCATTGTTGCAACAACATTGGACTTCATGTTGATCTTGACTATGCTAACTTGCATCTCAAAACCACTTGCGAATAAAATGGATGGCCAAATCCTAGCCACTTCCAAGGATGTATTTAAGTTTGAAAGTTTGACATGTTCCAAACGTCGTCTAGTGCAATAGTGTGATTTGATCAAGTCCAAATGATGATTGAAATTATCTTTCACATCAACTTGAAACCAATACTAGGGATAACAAATTCCCATAAAGTCCATGATATGAAATGGTGGAAACTTTGAGCTTAATTCCAATATTAGTGATTCAGTTGCAACTGCAAGTAAAACCACCCAAAGGACAACTGATTACAAGGTCATAAACTACAGCCAAACATCCAAATTTTAATTTGGTAGACCTTGAAAGTAATAGAAAAAATGCAATTTACACATAGACTCAAACATACCCTTCTTTTCTAGTACTTAAAAAGTTCAAACAAACTTCTAAACTTACAAATAAACTAAACATATTCAAACTTATATAAACAAAGACAGATTTAAACTCAAACAAAAATAGAACAAAAATAAAAAAAAGACAGAGACAAAAATAGACTCAACTTGAAACAAAAACAAATTCAACTTGGGATAAAGATAGACACAAACAAAAAGAAACTCAAAGAAACAAAAAGAGATTTAGACAAAAAGAGATTCAAAGAAACAAAAAAAGACTCGGACAAAAAGAAACTCAAAGAAACAAAAAGAGACTCGGACAAAAAGAGACTCAAAGAGACAAAGAGAGAATTGGACAAAAACAGACTCAAAGAAACAAAAATAGACTCAAATAAAGATAGATTCAAACTTCAAAGACAAATTTAAACAAAAACAAACTCAAACTTCAGAGAGACAAAGACAAACTTAGACAAAGACATATAGACTCAAACAAAGATTTACAAACTATTTTTTTCCAATAGAGTCCAAATTCTAGACTTAAGCTCAAAGCTTTAGATTGACTCACACCAATTTAAGCAAAAACTTTGACTAATTTAAATTGACTTAAATTAACTTAGATAAAAATTCAAATTGATTCAAACATGCTAAGTTTATACATATTAGGTATTCACATCAAGATTGCATGCACTGTTACGTTCAAATAGACATAGAATCACAAACCTAAACTTCAAAGACAGACTTAAACATAGACAAACTCAAATTTAAAGAAACAAAAACAAACTCAAACAAAGACAAACAAGCTCAAACAAAGACTTATAAATAAGTTTTTTCCAACAAGATCTAAATTCAAGTATACTTAAGCTTAAAGCCTCAAATTGACTCACATTGATTCAAGCAAAAACTTTGATTAACTCAAATTGACTCAAATTGACTTAAATAAAAATTCAAATTGACTCAAACATGCTAAGTTTTTGCATATTATGTATTCACATCAAAATTACATGCATTGGTGCAAAACCCATGTTGCACTTAAATAGACACATAATCACATACCTAAATAAATTCAAACAAAGAAGGTCTAAGATAAATAGAGATAGAAGAAAAATCAAATGTATTTAGACAATGTATTCATTACTCAAATAAACACAAATTCAAATGAACTCAAGTGAAGATAGACTCAAAATGGGTTGAAACAAAAAACCTAAATAAAATGCATTTGCAGCATCCATAAAACCATTGAAGATCTCCCAAAACACACGGATCTTTTGCCCATGGGCATCTAAACTTGTAGCCTAAAAAGTAAAACCCGCATAATCAAAACATAAATATCCAACACCCGAGGTGTTGAAGTCTAAGGAACTTGCTTTCCATTTTATATGCACTATGTTGTGAATGCAATCAACCAAATCATGGAACTCCTTGAAAACATCATATGTATATTTCATGCCAAAATTTGAATAATGAGTATATAATTATCCTTGACAAATCTTGATTACTACAACATAATCACAAACAAAAAATCCCTCTTTTGTGTAAATTTGATCAGTGCATGGATAGTCTCCAACATGGGCATCAAATAAGAAAAGGAAATGAACAAATTCACATCACAAAGAAGCTCAAAATTCACCTGAATGGCCATCAAAGATGAATTATCTTTAGCCATCTTTGCAACTAGTGGCATGTACATTGAGAGAGTTCATTTTGTTGGATTGAGCATGTTAATCCAACGTGTTTTAACATTTTGCAAGATCTTGTTCCCCTTCACTTTCATCAATTTACAAGCTTTAAAAACTCAAAGTGCCTTTTTTGGCTATGAAAAAAATATGAATACGGCGATTGAAGCAAATCTTTTATGCACTTCACAACAAGGATATGAAATAAAGTTTACAACACCAAATTAGTGCGATGTGCCATGCAATGAATGCCTTCCAAGTGGGGAACATATTTATCTTGTATTTGGCATGTAACACCATTTTTCAAACCCTAGAAAACATTTACACCATCAACACCAAATGACAATAATTTTGCAACAACATCTATATCAAAAACACCTACATGTTTTTTTACAGCATCCACACTCACTTTAGTCAGATTATTAGAACCTCTCCCTCAATGACCTACTCTTTAAAAAATCAACACAAGTAAATGACACAAATCTTGAACAACATAACAATGAATTGAAATCCACAATCGGTTATCAATTGTGGTGACTTCATCATAGGAAAGAGCAAGATACCTTGAACTTGCAACAACTTTTCACATTTTGTTAAAGACTTGCTTGTGCAAACATTCGGCCATTACCCAACCAACATAATCACTCCAATGATGTTTAGGGTTTAGGAGAACATTGAAAAAAGAAAACAATGGTTTCATGGCCTCAAACTCCAACATAGGACGACCTAATTATAACATATGCAAAATGGTGGCAAATTGCTACCTTTTTTTTCTTCTTTCCCCTTTCAAGCCTCCCTAAATCACTTGTTCAACAATGGAAATATGACTTTGTTGAAAATAGATTACCTCATTCTTGGCATGGGTCCATTTCTTGTTCACATAAAACTCTCGTTCCTTTTTACCAAATGTGGCATATCTCAAACTGCTTTTGTCTTTCCTTCATTCTTTTCAAGTGTGTCCGATTTAGGACCCAAAATAACCTCCTTTCCTTTCATAACTGAACACACAATGCATTTCGCATCGTCAATTTTTCCAAAATCACTCTTGAACATTTCTACCCACGGAAACTATGTAGCCCATATGTCTTTGCCCTTGTGAAAAACATCATAGTTTTTTTAGATTTCTTGGACAGTGGTTTGTCTTTTTCATTTGGCAAAATTTAGTTGTCAAATAGGTCGGATGTAGTAAGGGGAATGAAGGTTGGTAAACTAGCCAGACACACCAATTACACAACAAGATTGCTATGTTTTGATTTCGAGTTTGATGCAACCTTGCTATCATTTGAGCTTGCCTCAAAAGAAGGCATTGCTAAAAACTTAGGTGGGATCACCAAAAAAAATTTGTTGTCAGGATTGCAATTGGACTTGAAGAAAAAAGGTAGAACAATGTTGGTTATTTTACTCTCACACTCCCTATTGAAGCCATCAAATTCACACAACACGAACTTCAAGAGAAATTTGTTGTGTGCACTATGCACGTTGCACATTACATAGTGCACACTACACACAGAGGCCATAGAGTCTAGAGTCTAAACACAAACTGTCCAATGTTTCATATTCATAGAAATTCACCATGCTCATAGCTCCCAAAAAAACAAACAATAATGCAAGTCTCAAGACATTATAAAGTCCAAACTCCAGAGTCCAATGCACTCCACAATGCTCATTATTTAGAAAACAAACAAAGAACAACTTAATTTCTAGAGAAAAAACAAGGAGAAAACATAAACATGCTTGCATTTCAAAGTTTGGCAAATTGGCATTCATAGTGTCACACTCCAATTTGATGATGAAAATGATGCAACGGTGCACCTTTAATACTTCACATTAATGATCATAATGTCATAAGCTTAAAGCTCCTCTACCCCACCTCAATGCTCGTGGCAATGGTTGCTGCATAATGAGCACATGAAGTGGTGATAAGACGATGCAAACTTGATGTGATTTGTGACGAAGGACCCATTGTTCATGGAGTTCATCAACAATTAACCTAAATTTGACAATGCAAGCTACTGATTGGCTCTACATCACAACCAACCAAATTTAGGCAATCTATGTTAAGGTTTCCATCTCAAGGTGGTGATCAAGCTCTATGAATGTGATGATATATGGCAATTTAAAATTCTTTTTCCCTTTTCCCCTATAATGGATTTCGCACGGCATTTTCTTCCAGCGCTTTCCAGCGATTTTTCGCTAATAAACAAAAGGATGGATCCCTTTGATCTTGCTCTCAGTGAGCTCCACTGGTCTTCCTATGTGTCTCCTCTTTACTGAAATAGTAACCTTACAAGCAATTCATAGTTCTTCATGCTTTGGCTCTCAAATCTCTCTTTGTGCAAGAAAGTTTGGCTTGCATGGATTTTGTCCATATGATTTTTATTTAGTTCTTCAAGAAGAAAGTATCAAATTGTTCCTTGACTTCAATTTTCCTCTTCTTGTTGCTTTCATAATATTTAAACCTTTGTTGGCTTTGTCCAAAGGGCAAAAGCAAGTTGTGAAGAATCTGGCAAGGCTCTTACAGATGAATTGTAGGGCAGATTCCCAAACCATGACTGATGTTCACATTGGGTGTGATCTACCCAGACAGCATTCTACAAGCAATGTGGTTGGAGATGACAACTGTTCTGGTCTAATCACACAATTATTTTCAGAGCCTTGTCCCAAAAAAGATATGTTCTGCTTCATAATGTTACGCACTAATTTTTATCAAGATAGAGTGTCAGTGGGAGCTTGATTATGCATGGCACAATAGAGTTATCCGTAAAGTAACCCTGTCTTTACAGCCACAGTGAACCAGCACCCACCAGTGCACCATCAAGGACCGATGATATGTGATCAGGAAACAGTTTTCTGTTGGGTTCCAGTTCCCTAGCTCACTTGGTTTATTTACTACCTACCAACTAGGTAGGTGGTAAAAACAGCCCCTACCTACTATGTATAAACTATCTACGTACCTAGTAGTACCCTATTTTGTTACCTACCTGTCTTTATGCTAGACCTACTTCTTATAGAATGGGTTACCAAGATGAAACCGGGTAGTAACTCAGTTGAGGATCATCCACAACTGAGTCATAACAGGCATCCAGTGGATGGTGCACTGGTGGGTGCTCGTTCACTGTGGCCCTGTCTTTACCCTGTCTTTGGGCCTCCTTTCACCCCCTATCCTCTCTTTCAGTGATATCCACAAAGTAAAGACATTTTAATGAACATCAGTGTGAAATGCTCATACTCAGCATTTAATGCACAAGGTTCGAGACTAATTATAGTAGTTGTACAGTTAGGAGCAGTGAAAATATATGTAGCAGCACTGGAGGCGCTCAGGAAAAAGGAAAGACAGGATGAAACTCAGTTTACCACCAAAATTGATGGTTTTCTGAGTTTCGTCCCCCGTTGAATGCTAATGTACTTTTTTGCAGGTTTTAAAAAAATCTCACCCTGTTATGACCAAACTCAGAGTTCTGGTGCTGTGTTTTCCTGACTTTACGGATATCTCAATGTACTTGAAATTTTCAAAGCAGTGGGCTCATTGACCCTCCGCATCTTTCTGATTAATGTTTCCAGTTGATTGCAATGTTTTCACAAAATAAACAAAAAAAAGAAGTGCAAATGGAGTGGGGGGGAGGTACTTGTCTCCTTTGCTCGCTGTTTGAAGCAAAGTCAAGGTTCCACTATGTCACCTCCTATTGCAAAAGCTTGAAGAAGATTAAGAGTGGCTGCACCTTGGATGTAGGCTCACACCATATTAAGCTCATTATTGGGTTACCATGATTTCAAATCACGACCATCTCCATTGATGTTGTCACCCTGTAACTCAAACAGCTGCATTCCCTTCACATCCTCACAGTCTGCTAGCAACCTTGGCTTTGCAAACTGTCCGGCCATTCTCCCAACCTGTCCTGCACCAAGGTTTTAGAGTTTATTAAGCCTTGTTTAGTAGGTGCTACTACTTCCTTGTATTGGAAATGTGCATTGCATGCATGTCCTAAAATGAATGTACCTCAAGACAAGAAGCAAGTAATCAGCAACCAAATGGTTCCAAGAAAACTAGAGAAACACCGGCCTTACTTGATTGGCACTTGACCTCCAAACATGAGGACGACTCTCATCTGCAAGAGAACAATGTGGAAGGTATCCTTAATGTTGTTGGCATCAACATGATCCTTCTTTCTTCCCCTTCATTTGTCTTTCTCATTGCAAAACAATTTCATGCGAAATTGTCAAAGTGATGGTGATGGTCTGATTATCATCATCACTGGACCTTTTTTTAAATATCCAAATATTATGATTTCACTTGTACTAGTGTGGCCTGTGCCATTGGCCCAAGTGTGAACCCATTGCAAAATAGGGAAACTCAACATGTGAACTTTGTTTTGCAATGTATGTATTGATTTTTTGAAGAGCCAAATCTGAAAGGAAATCATGCTTGAATTGAATGGTAAGCCTTCAAAAGCCTTCAAGTGTTACCACGTTCTCAACTGATTTTTCCTTCCAAAACCTGGTTTTTTGGAAATTATTTGGATTTTTAGCTGCAGAAATCATTTTAAAATCAATATCTCCCACATTCTGAATCCAAATCTTACCAAATAAATTCCATTAAATCCTGCTCATCAAGATCTTTCCAACAGCACATTCCAATTCCTCCGAAATTTTCAGCTACGATTTAATTTAATTTTCAGTGATGAAATCATTCAATATTCAAGAACTTTTGCATTGCAAGTCCAAACACCATGGAACCGAGCCCATGCACCCCTCCTCATCCAGAGCTTTCCAAAGACACCAAGAACACGATCTGAAGCATCCCAGTATGGTGGATCTCATAACCACAAAACAAAACAAACTACCTTCTTTCATAGATACATTAGCTCTTACTTTCATTACTTACATCTATAATGTATATACATTGTGTAAAAGAAAAAATATATAAATTATTATTCTTAGACACCTATGACGGTGGAAAAAGTAATGTAATATTTAAAATCATTTTACATGAGAAATAATTGTATAAAGGTGAAGAAAGTTGTTTTTTAATGTATAGATAAATAAGAAATGTGAATTAAACTTTAATCAATTTTCAAAAAAAATCCCAAACCATTTATAGTTTTAAAATAAAATGAAATAAATCTCTAAATTTTACTTTTACGATCATTTTATTTTCATTAAATTTATGATCATTTTTATTTTTATTTATGATCATTGATTTATGCGAAAACTTATATTTAGCTTCACTTTGAAAAAAGGAAATTTTCCAAGCATATGTGGGAAAGAGGTAAGAATAATGGTAAAAGAGATGGAGGTTATTTCATTTTATAATGGTTTTATAAATATTATTCTAATATTAATTTTAAATTGTCAAATTTTCTGGTATATTTAAATTAATTTAAAAATTCTATAGTTTTATAATCATTTTTTTAAAATTATGGAATGTACTCTTGTACTTAAATACAAATCCAGAGAACAACTAGTTTAAGGAAGGATGAATGGATGGATGATTAGTTTCTTCACCTAAAATTAAATTTTTTTCTGTTGATGTGGATAACAACGAGAACAACGATAATGCCAATAACTGTCCACCTGACCTCACAAAATTACCAAATTACGAAAAAAAGGAAAATCCCCCCCCACACCCACACAGCCCGGCCCGGATTCCGCAAGGACAAGATGCTTTGCTCCTTCCAGCAAACGTTGCAGTGGCGCTCGAGAACTGTGGTACTCTTGAGAGAGAGAGAGAGAGCCAGCAGCTATGGAGCTCTCATCATGCGTAGCCACGCATCGTATTACTCCTCCTATCGCTCCTGGATTTTTTCCAGTGGTGCGTCTAAAGAAGAAGCTGTTGCCTTATGTTTATCATCAGGATCTTGCAATTCATGGCTGGAAATCTTCCGTGGTCAGCAATAGTTGCAAGAGAAGCTCTGGAATTGGAGGTGCTGAATCTGCTGCATTATTCTTCTGTAGCAGAGTAAAAGCGAGCTTGGGAGGAGATTCGGCTTTTTTGAGCAGCAGCAGCAGCAGCAGCAGCAGCAGCAGAGGAAGGTTGTGTCATGGCCCCTGGACTTGTTTGGGAGTGGATTCAGGGAGATTGGGATCGCGGATCAATGCATTGGGTGGGGGTGGTGGTGAAGGAGACGGAGTGGTACAAGCACGAGCCGCGCGAGGGATCATACAGCCGGTATAGCCTTGTCTTTTGGGGTTGGCGGAGCAAAACAGGGCACAAGATGGGAATTTGAGATGGTGTGCTTGGTTTTTTTGTTTCTCTCTTTTTTTTCTTTTTTTTTCTTTTTGCGTCTTTAGGGTTTGGAGATGGTGAAGAGGGAATGCGGGATGTTGTTGGGGTTGATGCAAAAAAGGGGGAGTGGCATGACGTGCAGGCCAAGGAGGCCCTTCATCTTGGTGTGTCAATGGGCCTGTTTTTGGCGCTGGACACTTATCTCAAGAATGTGTTTGAAGCCAATGCTATCCGGTTTCCCAGTGCGCTGTTTGGTATGATGGCGCTGTTTGCGCTACTCAATCTGGTGAGTGTCGTAAACGAAGGGGCTGCTGCCCGGGTGGAGACCTTCTTTGTGCCTGCTAATCTCTTCATCCAGAGATGGCTGCCATTGTTCTATGTGCCATCCTTGGTGGTGGTGCCTCTAGCTGTCAAAGACATTCCTGCAGCTGCAGGAGTGAAAATTAGTGCAATCTTGGGTGAGTAATTGAGTGCAGTACTGGTCTCTTGTACATGAAATGCTTTAGCAATTGTAAATTGAGCATTGTTGTAGTGGATGTACCCACATGCGGGTGTGTGCTCGATAATTTCATGTTTGAAGGATGTGATCAAGAAGTCACAAAACTGTAGTGGCATAAGATGGCTGATACAGTTGGGGATTGGCAGTGGGAGGTTGGATTGCAAGCTTAGCTGTTGCTGGATTCACAGCTGTAAGAGTGAGGGCAATGGTGAAGACGCAATTGCTACCTGCTGATCCTATCCCAAAGCCAGCACCTTTTTCTTCAAAGGAGGTCTGGTCATGGGCTGCAGTAATGCTGCTCTCATTTGTGATGGCAGTCAATCAACCCACTGCATTAGGGCCTGTGTCAACCACAGCTCTTCCCTTTTTCTTGTCAGCTACTGTACTGGGATATCTGCTTGGCAGCAGGTGAAGTAACTTGGGATTTCCTCCATGTTCCTTACACCCTTGGATGTGTCTCTGCTAAATCACTGTTTCCAAGACTACAAACAACAAGAGTAGTATCACACTAATTCATCTTGCAAACATGTCTTTGGAATTGGATGCAGATTGCCTGCAGATGCAAAAAAGGTACTCCACCCCATCATTTCATGTGCAATCACGGCAAACCTAGCAGCAATTGCATTAGGTTTTGCCACACACACTGGTTTTAAATCTACTTTAGGTGGGTCATGCTACCTGCTTTACTATATTGGGTGTTTGCAAAATTGAATTATCAGCTTTCAGAGCAGGGTGATAAATTGCTTGTGTTTCTCACCTCCTTTCTTCTGACATTTCCTCCCCATGAATAAGCTTTTTTTTCTTTCCAGTAGATGGATCTTGGAAAGTGGGGAAGGTCTGGATGTCATTATATGGAGCTATCTGTCTCATGGGGAGATCGATTGGAAATATGTGCAGGGGGTTACTTGACAAAAAGTGCTGCAAATCCAGGGGCTGGAGATCTGCTCATGGGATTTCTGGGATCAGTCATTCTCTCATTTGCATTTTCCTTGTTCCGCCAACGAAAAGTGAGCATGTGATCTTCAATGAAAAGCTCTTTGAGATTTCAAGCAGTTAATTGAACTAGGATTGATTGTGTGATCATGCTAATGCAGGAAGAATGGTGCAGGTAGTGCAGAGACATGCCACTGAAATTGTGACAGCAGTGGGCATGACATCCATCTTCTCCTTATATTCCACAGCAGCTGCTGGCCGTCTTCTGGGATTACCACCCTTCCTCACATGTTCCATTGTTCCCCGTTGTGTTACTGTTGCTCTGGCCCTCCCCATTGCAAGGCTTCTTGAAGGTTTGCCCAACTTTCCATCTCTAGACTTTCTCTGTCACAATTACCGATTGACCTTAAGAGACAATCTCAGTACTTTCTGGTTGTAATCTATTGAATCGTCCATCACTTGATTTTGATTCACAAGGCTTATGCATTGTTTACTCACCATTCAGTTTGTCTGTCAATGTTGCAGGAAGTAACATATCTCTCACTGCTGCAGTTGTTGTACTGACTGGGCTTGTTGGAGCAAATTTCGCCCAGACGCTGATGAATACATTTGGATTCACAGATCCTATAGCAAGGGGCATGGCTACAGCCTCCAGGTTGTTTCTCCATCATTGGCCATCTCATTTCTGAAAGCATCATTACCACTAATCTGCTATAGATGGACCTGCTCATAAGAAGTCTTCCTTTCTAGAACAAGCTAGTTGTATGACTGAATAGGAAGGGAATAGGAACTTATACTGGGTGTGGTGGAGGGATTGCAGTTCACACGGATTAGGAACAGCCGCATTGGCAGCTGAAGAACCAGAAGCTTTACCCTTCTGTGCTATTGCATATGCTTTCACTGGCATATTTAGTACTCTGTTGTGCACATTGCCACCTGTACGCAGTTCACTCCTCATGATAGCTGGAGCTTGAGAAAGTGACCCATTCAAACATCAATCTCCATGCCTGCTTACCACTCCCATCTGAACAGGCATGCTCTTAATGGTAAGCCAGCATGTATCACTACCAGATCTAGCTGACCTGTAGATGTTCAGTAGTCTTATTGCCAACAAAAAATTTCATGTATTCAATATTGAATTCTTCTGGTGCAACATCACCCCTTGTCATTCCATGAAAGGTAGAAGTTACAGTCCAAGTTTGCTGTTTTGGTTCATTGATCTACCAGGGCAGCATCTTGGTTGTACAATAGTGGTTTCATTAACTTTGTGATCCATTCTTCATTGCAGATAGCAAACTTAATGTGGAATTTGTGTCATAAAGCTCATGAAATTTGTTTTCAGAAAAATGAAGCTCAATGTGGGGGCCATGTATGCAGTAAATTTATCGATGTGAACATGCTGTGTTAGTTTTTCCCTGGAAGCGACAAAATGGTTATCATCAGTGTTACTGTAGAGTTCCCTCTGCAGTCTCATGCATAGCTGATGTTTTGCAAGTGACATCAATAGGGTTTTAGCCTGCAATCTCAGAAGGTTACCTTCTTCAAAGTGTTATTCTGTAGCTTCCTCTGCAATCTCATAAATATGTAATCTTGAACTGCGATTATTTCTCATGCACCAGAAGAACTTCATGGTCAAGTAAAACACTTCCAAGAATCCCAGTCTCCACTAGTCAAAGGGCCAAAAGTCAGAAATGTAGATGATCAAGTTAGCAGTGGGTTCCATAGCACATTGCAGTGGGATCCCTTCTTATGGTCTGAAATGTGCTGAAGCTTCACTCCCCTGAAATCTGTGAGCCCTTTCAACACCCAATTACAGTCAGAGAAGGGACCAATCTTTTACAAACAACACATGAGATGGCACAATGGCCGACAGGTTTGGAAATTTGCTTCAATCCTGGGTTTTTTCAGCTAGTTGAAAGGATGATATAATTGCATACACTGGTTAGATTCACAGCCCTGTCGAAGTCAATTTTCTTTGGTTGGGCCTGCAGTCTGATAACATAACTCTCTGGTGGTATTTTTGACAACCATTTTGATGAATTTTTCTGACAAATTGATTCTATTCACAGCTACATGTCCATGAAATGAGCCTTCGGTCTTTTTGCTGAGAAATCACCTTGTTAGTGGCCTTACCTCCTGATTTCATTTTACTTGAGTCAGACAGATCTACCTCCCAACTTGTCACATTACTCTCTCCATTTACCCATGTGCTGCCATGCTCAATGGATCTCCACAAAGCATTCACCTTAATCATCAGGAGTTGTTTTGAGAAATGAAACTAAACTTTCCTACCAGCCTGTGCTAGCATCTTGTTCAGCCTTGTGCTTATTGTGGAGCATTATTCTCCCTGTTATGGACTTATTAAACATTGCAGAGGCTTTCACTGACCTGACCTTCATCTTTTGGTGAGATCACAACACATCAATCAATCCCAAGTCTTGTTTGAACCAGAGGCTCAGTTTCCCAGCTGCCACCAGCAGTACAATCTGCAACACCTTAAATCTGAGTGGGTACTGGTTAAAAAACCATCTTCAGCAAAGGTTCACAATCCACAGAAAAATTAACATTATTTTTTCCTGATATGTTCATGAACCTTATCATTTTCAATCCTGAATTACCACAACTTACCGGTCCTGCAGTTTTCAAACTCTACAAACCCAAACACAAGTTGTTCTGTAGATCACCCATCTGACATACAGGCTGATACCGTGTGCATAATATACAAGATTGCAGAGAAAAACTCACTCTTCAAAGGTAATTGTTATGAAATAAATCCAACAAGAATGAGTGCAGTTGTAAAGCCTCTTGAATTTTCTCAAAGTATCAGACAATCACCTCCTTTGGGATTCATCATGACATAGCTGACATTGTTCCCTGACTGATTTCATAAGCTCCTGACAGTGAGAATGTACATATGTCCACAATATGTAATCTGCACAAAACAGGCTAAACAGAAATCCTGAGTTTCTGTCACATTTCAGCAAGCAACAGAAAGACTCAGTCATGATGTTGTTTTACAGCACATAGGAAACCCTTGGAGTCATCTGTCATCACAGAGATGAAACATGTGCTTGATATCTGAAGGAACAAGATCATACCAGAACAGATGCAAATGTTGCAGAGACAGAACACAAAACTAACCTCAGACCCTCATTGTGAATCCTGACTTCAGGTTACTAGTTCAAGAGAGAACAATCAGTTGCATTCAGGTGAAACTGACCCTACAAAACCAAATCTTTACCCAAAAACCAATCAATCAACTATCCATGCCTGCATAACTTAACAAATACATGGAATAATTCAAGACAACTTTTCAATAAGATTCACATTAACTTTTATCACAAAACCATGACTATTATGAAATTGGTAACAAGGACAACAGGGACAGTTCTAATAGAATGCAACCTATCAGACAGCAGAATAGTTAGCTGCACACTTACAACACACATCTCTGCAACCTTCCATCAATTGTCCAAAGCAATATCTCAATGTGCTATGTTGAAGTGATGCACAACCACCACGTGCCTCACTGTTTTAGGAAATCATCACCTGCAAAATCTGACCTTTAGAATCCTCCTTCAGGACCTAAATTTGTGAGCAATGTACATATGTCCATTCAAATTTAACCAAACCTTTCACAATTTGCAAGGCTCATAAATCTCAGCCAAGGTCAAATACAAGATTTTTTAAATCCTGAGATCCTTTCTCCTGTTACTGTCATCTCACATGTCTGTTGAAGAGAGCCTTCAGATATCTGAGCTTGAAGTCCATGCAATGTTGGAAAACAAAACCACCTGCACAGCAGTGAGGAGCACAAAACTGCCAGTCTGGGTAAATCACCCACCATTTTTTTCTGCATAATTCCGCAGTGATACTTCAACATCACTGTCATCATCACTGCAAAGTATGTCCCTGCCCATAACTGGTATTATCTGTTTGTAATTTTAAAGAAGGAAGCAAAGGACACAATTTTTCATTTTCGCAAGGCGCAGAGCTGAAACTGAAGTTGGCATTTATTTATTCAATCCAACATTTTGGTCCAGTCATGAGGCTCCCACATCTTGGTGAAATCTCGAACAGCCTGTTGTTGTTGCTTCAGTGAAGCTGACTGTCCATGCATCTCTATCCCTTCTGTCTCTAACATACCTCGGATTACATCTGCTCCAAACTGTGGCTTGAATGAGGCTTCATCATCAATGACATGCACATATCCTGCATTTAGGCCAAACTCTACATGAAAATATGGGAAGTTCTTAGGTATACAAGCACGCAATCCTTTGCCAGTGGTGTCAATGAGCTTCTTTGAGTTATGTTGACTCCACTCACTTTCTGCCTCCTCTATTGCCTGCATTCAAGTGCAAGTGGGATTACATATCAGTCACCCAAGATAAGAAAGGAAAGAGAAGCCTGAACATAGGCTGGCACAAACAGTGACTGCTGACCTTTTTGAAGTACAGAGGGGCCTCCTTGGCAAAAGATGCTGGTATAGGTATACATTCCACAACACAATGGTGGCGCATACGTGAGAGGTGCATTGCTGTTTCCAAAAAAATAACTTCTTTTTCCTGTTCACTGAACATACGAACTAGACACTTCTTGAAGTTGCGGAGTTCCTCCCAAACAGCCTCGTCCACATTGCGTGTTGCTCCTTCATGCTGCAAACCCAGCCAAACCTTGTCAACTTACAACCCATTACATGCAAAGCCTGACCCAACTCAATCATGACACTCTTGAGTCCTCACACAGTCCCCTTCACTTTACCTGCATTGGAACTATGAAGCAGTGAGAAGGTACAATTGGTCGGCGAGGAGAAAGTGTAAGATAGGTGAAATTTGCAAGGGCAATTGTGAGATGCTTGGGCCTTTCTGCATTGTCAAAACACCATTGGCAACGCTCATGTTGGGTTACAATGCGGTTTCTGCCTTGGGTTGCTACAGTTTCCCTGGTTCCAGCTGACTTTTTCTGTTTTTTCCCAGCTGCTGGACCATAATCATCATACTCATCATCTGCTTTGTACAATTTGTTGCGACTTATAGTTTCTGCAAGGTCTCTATCAGCAGTTTTCCTCCTTGAGAGTATTGTTTTTTGTCCCAACACCTCAAGCCTGGCCAAAACTCCAGAAGGTCTGGAAGTAGGCTCCTCTGCATTAGCATCAGCGAATACCTCCTTCTCATGCTTTGCAGCAGATTCACTTTGTTTCTGTGTGCAAAGAAAACCAAAACCAATTTAGTTGAGACCCATGACAGTGGGCTTGTAAAACAAAAGAAAGGGCCACCCTCATAGCTTGACAGGGTATTAAACTATCACCTCATCTCACTATAAGGACAACAAGGGAAACATGTGCAATACCAAAAGCTCCTCTGCTTCCTTGTGTTTGCCTTGTAATCGCAATCGCATCACTTTTGCTGCCATTTGATTGGTGCTTAACCCTTGTAGTTGGACACCACTGGATTCAGTTCTTTTATCACTTTCAACTTCTATCCTTGAGATACTTGTTAGATGTTCTGTAACTGGAGCTTCTTCTGACTCTCTCTTGAGCACAGCTCCAGATTCCACAATCCTGGGGGTTTCATCAACAGCAGAGATTTGTGCCCCCAATTCCACCTTTTCTTCTTGGGCAGACTTGAGATTCAACCCCTTAAAGAAACTGCCATCATCATTGAACTTATTGTAGGTTACTGCTGCAGCCCGGAAAACTGCAGCATCTTCAGGGCGCATGCCTGGCTTCCCACCCCTTCCCTTACTCTTCCAAGACAGTGAACGATCTGCCTGAGGTGCTTTCATGCGAGAACCTTCTGCTTTCACCTCACGAAGGTAGTCTCTGCTTGAAGTTCTTATTCTTCTATCATCTTCATCTTCAGGTTCAGGAGGTGCATCTGCTTTTCCTACTCCTTCTGAGACATCACGGCCTTCGCTGGTACGCCGTCTGTCTCTCTTAGCATGCATGTGTGAATTTGCATGTGCAGCTCTTTGAACTGCAACACTAGTGGTAAGTGCTGCCAGGGAACCCCATCTTTCTTCTACCACCTGCCCAACATGTGCTATCTCAGAATCAAAGCAAACATAAGACATCACTACATTCACAAAATGAATATCAACAATACATTGAATGCAAAGGGGACTGGTTATATAGCTTAGTAGACCTCATCCAGCTGCCGTCCTTCACGTGCAGCTTGCTCTTGTGCCCTCTTCAAAGCTTTCAGGCGCCAACTAGCACCTCCATCACCAACACCAGGAGGTGGTGGCAGCCCACTGCGACCAACCTTTTGGAGGCCACCAGTGTCTCCTTCAGATGGCAATCCATTGCCAGCACTTTTCCAGTATGGATTCAACTCTTTTACAGAACTCTGGGGCTTCTGCAAAGGCCAATCCCAAATCCTCCATTATGTTAAACCATGAATTTGGGCACAGAAATACCAAACCTAAAAAATCCACTACATCATCCATCATCCCTGATCCCAAGAAAAGAATCTTAGAATTGAAAAACCCTAAACAAAACATGTGTTACCTCTCCCTCAAGGGTGTGTACATCCTCGGACTCCACAACAACTGGTGCAGGCCGCTCTGGTGCCTGTGTCATCCATTCCAAGCCAGCTTCCTTTCTTCGAACCTCCTGTTTTGCCTGATGCTCTTCTGTCCTGTTCTTGGGACCGTCTGCAGAAATAGAAAAAAGAGTGACATTAGAGAAAGTCCCTGGCAACATAAAAAACCCTAATCCACACCACTAGACACCACCAAGCGGATTCAACTCCATACGGTACACATAAGATGTATTCGCATACCTGAGCCGTCATCGTCGTCGTCGTCATCAGAGGAACCCTCGCTGCTCTCCTCATCTTTCCTGCTCTTTCTATGCTTCTTTCTCTTTACCCTATGTTCAGACTTCCGTTCCTTTCTTGCTGAATGCTTCCGCTTTGCCGCGTCGTCCTTATTATTACTCCCCCGCTTCTCATCTGCTTCACTCTAAAAAAACACGTTACAAAATTAAGCGTGAGCGTGTAGATTGTCAGTTTTGCAGAAGAAGAAATCAAAATCCAACAACCAGAAAACAACCAAATGAAAAGAATCACGGACAAAAATCTCTCTCTCTCTCTCTCTCTCTCTAGCTCTAGCGTGAGGCAACGACGCTAGATTTTCAGACAATAAAACTTACATGATTCTGCGATACAACGGCGGGGACAGAATCCCGTGGAATGAAGCGCAACGCTCCCAACATCGCCAACCGCAGAGCGCACACAAAGAGAAAAACGCTTCCAAAAACGGAGCGTCCTGAGAGCTGGCTTTGCGTTGCGTTTCTCTCTTCGAAACACAACCCTACAAACCCTAAAAATTCCAAATCCTGGAAAAGACCTATGTAACGTCCATAATTGACCCTAAACTCCGAAATAATTCCGGTGCTAGAATTGCTTTGTTTTAAGGCAATTCCACCTGGAATCAATGAGGAAAGTCCTGTTTCTCCACCACGTAACCTACAGTTCAGAGGTTCTCCCATCACTCACAATGCATAACCTCTCACCCATTTTTCCCTGGCCTACATCAATCTGAACAGACATCGGTCATGATTTTTCATCCATTGAGAGGAGAGTTCCATGTTTTTCCATCCATTTACAAGAGGGTTATACAACTTTTCATCCACCAACAAGAGGGTTACAACTTAAAACCTGTACACAATAGGTTATGGACCAGGTAACCGGTGAGAGGCCACAGGTTACAGGATATGACCAAGCCGTGGGAACGGCGAGGTTATATCCGGTAAACTTTGGACTTGAGCTGGTTACCGGACATGAACGATGGATGTGATCATCGAGATGACCTTCGTCATCCAGTTGATTCTTGCTTCCTACCTGTCTACTCTCTTCTCTCGTTATTGTGAAGTGTCAAATGAATTAGTTGTCATGTTTGCACCTTGTTTTGAAATATCATCCATGAGGGTGGGCCTCGATTTTGAAATTGCCTATTCATCATCCAAAAGCAAGAAGGTTTTCAGGTATTATCATCCATGAGGGCAGGGTTCTGGAGCTTAGTAGGTAGGAAATGACTAGAAGGTCACAGATTATGGATTCTGAACTGTGTCCTCTCAGCCAATCAGGTGAGCGAGATGATCACATCAGTTGTTTATGTAATTATAATTATTGTGCAAATATTGTAAATTTTAATTTCAATTTATCTATGAAAGAAAGTAGTTTGTTTGCTTTGTTTTGTTTGTACTTATGAGATCCACTGAACCAGGATGCTTCAGATCGCGTTCTTGGTCTCTTAGGAAAGCCCTTGAGGAGGAGGGTCGCATTGGCTTGGTTTCAGGGCGTTTGGACTTGCCGCACAAAAGTTCTTGAATATTGAATGATTTCTTCACTGAAAATTAAATTAAATCGTAGCTGAAAATTTCGGAGGAATTGGAACATGCCTTTTGCTGTTGTTGGAAAGATCTTGATGAGCAGGATTTAATGGAATTTATTTGGGAAGATTTGGATTCAGAATGTGGGAGATATTGATTTTCAAATGATTTCTGCCGCTGAAAATTTCAAAAAACCAGGTTTTGGAAGGAAAAATCAGTTGAGGACGAGTTCACACTTGGGCCAACGGCACAGGCCACACTAAGTTACCAAGTGAAGAGGTATGAAAAGTTGTCTTTCTGGATCTATGTTTTTTTTGTTAAAAACATTCTCTAAAAACATTTATCATAGTCACAAGAAACTTTTCAATACTTTTTTCATCAAGTTGTATCTCTTCTTTTTTTTTCAATTGAATCTTAATTTAATTATTGAATTGAATTCAGTTGAATTCAAATTTCTTCAATATGTTTGAATTCAATTCAAAATGCATACAATGTCATTCAATATTTTTATTCAAATGAAACTTAATTTTCACAAAATTAATTCATCAATTGTCAACTGTAATGCACAACAATGCCAAAGCCTAAGCAAATTTACCAATTCAATTTCAATTCAATTGTGTGACCTCTATAGCTGAGTGTAGTAGGCTAAGTACCCAACTAATTTCTTCTTCCAAAATCAATTTTCATAATTTAATTATATTTCCAATAATAAAAAATACTCGAATATTTATTATCTCCTTCTGAAAATATACCACAAATTGAAAAACTGAAAAAAAATTATATAAAATAATTGAAAACCCACTACTTTTGACTGTTAGAGGTAGTACCTGTGATTTTTCTGGTGGCAAAAATTTACCATTTTACTATATAATAATAAAAAGAAGCAACATGGTCAAGGGAACTTTGTTGAAAAATTTCCAAAAGATTCATCACATTTCAAGAAAGAAAGTTATGAAATCGCCAAGATTTTTTAGCGGGTTTTTAGGTTTAGTCTTTTGAAATAGCCATATTTAACTAATACAATTCTACTAGTTCGCCAACGTGTAATGGAATTCCTAGATTTTCTTTGAATTTATGCCAAAATCCTTTTGTGGCTATTCGCCACTTTTGGTGCAACATGAGAAAATTGAAGGGGAAAAAAACACCGGGTAGACCCTAAACCCTAAACCTGGGTTCACTTTGGTGATTTATCAGGGTTTAGGGTTTAAGGGGCGTTTTCTGTTGGAGCCAGTGTCAAAGTGCTCTGGAGCTGATTGTCAGCAATTTCTTCATGGGCAGAGCGATCGGACTACGAGCACTAGGAGATGGAGCAAGCAGCATGGTTCGGAATACCATGGCCAGAGTTTAATCACGGTCTGGTCTACACGGACACTGTGAAATACGCAACCTCTGCCTCGCGTACTTCTCTTCACCCTTCTCCTTGTGTTGTTTTCTAAACATTACATTTGTAGAGTAATAAGCGGCTCTGACTGTCTTAGTCACCACTTTCTTCTTCCGATTCCTGCACGAAGAGTGTTCAACCTCACCCTCTTGTTGTCTTGGAAACAAAGTTGTCGAACGGAGTGCAGATTTTGTGGCTTTTTTTTCTTTTTTTTTTGCTTTTCAATCCATGTCTGATTAGGGTTATTATCAATGGGCTGCTGTTGTTAAGTCTTTCGGGGAAGGTGATTTGCACACCAACAGCAGCAGCAACAGCTGACAGGGTTTTGGATGCAAAATTGCAGTGTCTGAATGCCGTGCTCTGAATTTTGCTTCTTTCTCATCTTCTTTTTCAGTATATGGCCATCTCATCACCCTATGAATTTGCCTGGATGTATTGGCAATTTTTGGCTAGTTTTGGAATGTAACTATGGACAGGAAGGACATCAAGGAGTCATGATGTGAATGCACATGATGAAATTTCTGGCAAAACTTTGCAGCTCAGAGCTTACTGGATTTTTATTCTTTGAGATACAAGGAGTCAGCATCAAAACAAGGGTAGGTCATGAGTCCTAACACCTTTCTTAGATTGCATGCAGAGTTGTGACAGTGTAGAGTATACTTGTTAGTCAATTTCTGCTTTCAAGTGCTGCATTTCAGTAACAATCAAAACTAGAAGAAGCTTAAAATTGCTCACCACACCATTGTTTTAATTTAGGTCTTTGCCTCAATCCATTTTGAAATGTGCCTCTTGTTGATGTGTTGCAGATGGTTGCAGAGAATCTGTAATGGTCAGGTGCGTTGCAGGTCACCTTTTGAATGGTTTTTGTTTGGTTTTTCCTGGAGTGTTTCTCTTGATGGAGTATTCAAATGACTGAGTCCCCAATAATGGTGCAAACAGATACGCGTTGATGGCAATGTCATAGTGACATCAGACTCCATACTCAGGTTCTCAGACTTGCACATGTGTGTGCAAATCCTAGAGCCTAAACCCATAACTCTGAATCTCCTGCTCTCAATTTCTTGAGGTCACACATCTTGCTTACAAAAATGAGATGAGTCTAAAAAGTTGCATCTAGAGGGTTTCAGTAAGAAGGTTGGAGTACTGCATTCAACTTCCTGAGGCTCTGAAATTGGTAGCAGACATCCTGACTGTCCAGTTTCTCCAATGCTATAAGTTTGCAGCACTCAAGTTTGGTTGACTCCTTCATAATAGTTTTTGAATTGCTTTTAACTTAGAGAACAGTGTTTCAATGTGTGCTTGAGGCTTTGAATGGACATGGATAAGCTGTGAAGGGGACTAAAATTGTGTGTTGCTGTGGAAGGGCACCTGCAGAAATGGAGCATGTCTGGAGTATGTCAGGCACCCCTGGCGAGAGCCAGAGGTCCCCTTTAGACTTCAAATCCTCTTTGAAGATGATCACTTGGTAAGTGTCTTATGTTGATATTCACACCACATTTTCCTTGGTGATCATTGTGTGGAGCTTCAGATCTTTCCTTCTATCAAACAATTGTGATAGATTTCTCAGAGTCTAAGCTCTGGTGTTTGTTGTTCATACTTGTGGAATTTGTATTTGCCTTGTGGATGTTGAAGCTCAGCATTCCTGAGAAACTGTAGCAAGTTTTCAGTTGGATCAGTGGTTGCTGACCATTATCACTTGACATGGAGCTGGCACCAACGTAGACTATTTCCTCGCAATTCAAGTATCAATTCCAATATATGAGCCTAATTCTCATGATTCAGGTAGCTGTTAACAAACCATCAGGCCTGCAAGTGCTGCCAGGGGGTCTGTTTCAGCAAAGAACAGTCCTCACTCAGTTGCAGTGGAGAAGTGATTCTAATGATAAGCAAGCTACCCATGGTATAGCTGCTCTGCATGAAAAGAACCTTTGGAAGCCATCTCCAGTGCACCGCCTTGGGAGAGGTACTTCAGGTTTGTCACTAATCCTGAACATCATCATTATACACAGGTATTTTGGACCTTGGAACAGGTTGACAATTTCTGCATAATCCTCATATGTGCAGGAGTTCTGCTCTGTGCAAAATCACCAGCTGCAAAGTCACAAATTGCTGCTGATTTAGCTGCTGGCACTTCTGCAAGCAGCAGAAGCAGGTTGGTTGTCATTTCTCATTCCTCCATCAGTTTGTGACTTCTCTGTAAGGTACACAAAATAGATGTAGAGACTACAATCTACACTGATACAAGACTATTTCTCAAAGAATCATCACAAGTTCTTCAGCAATTGTTGCTCTCTATTGGAGGACTGGCTGAAAATCATCTGTCTATTGTCTGCCTAGGGTAGCTGGAAGCATTCACAAAGTTGGTTTGATGGGATTAAGATGCGTCTTCTCAGCAATCTAGATACAGCTATCTAGCATTCACTGTTGAACACAAGGAAATGGTGGTCTGTGCATTCAGACTGGAATTTTGAGAAATGCCAAGTATTTCTGTATCCGTTTTGGTCCAGCTTGAATGCTTACTTGTACAGGGGCCAAGCCAAACTGAAACTTACTTCAGACTCACATGAGGATTCCATATTGATGTTTTTTTCATTGGCTATGTCTCTTTAGTGCTAGCCAACATCATGACAGAGTCCTCTCATACTTCTGGAAATGGAACAGAAGTTCAGGATGTAGATTTTGTATATTTGTTTGCCTGAAATTTGGGCAGAAAATTGTATTATTGTCTACACCTACAGTCATAAGTTGTCGAATTGATTGGGTAGTCATGGCAGCTTGTCACTGCTAGTCGATGAAGGTGATGGTCTGGCACTTTGTGCATGACTCCCACAAGGTTATGACTTCACTCTGTCATATTACCTTCAAATTGTTGTTGTGGAGATTTCTCTACAATTTCATAGATACGTGCTCACCAATCTAGGTACGGATGTCTGGGATTCAATGGCAAACGGAAGGAATCAGTGGTCTGTGTGTGTTGGCTGGTATTTTCAGAAAGACATAAGTTTTTTATATCTTGGCTTAGATGCTTGCTTGTACAGAGGAAAAGCTAAACAAATGAAGCTAACCTTCACAAGCTTGTTGCAGCTTGAATGAGGATGCTTTGTTGACCTTTTTCATAATGCCTACTTCTTGAGTGCTAATTGACATCATGACTTAGTCTTCCTGTTGGTTCCAGAACTGTGACACAAAGCAGGTTTTTGTCGAACTGTTTGGCCAAAGGTTTTACTAGAGTTATTGGATTAGAATCTACACCCACTGCTTGGTGGAATTTCTCATATGTAACCTTATTGCTCTACCTTTCTGTTTTAAATATGTTGTTGTAGGTGTGAAGATGATTCTGAAGCAGAGCGGCGAATTACTAAAACATACCGCGCTCTAGCAAGTGGGATCATCCCAACTGATGAGGTTTTTCTCGCTGAAACATATGCACTAACACCTTATTATCTTCTGCAAATTGATTGTTGGAGTTTTCTAAAGAATATTTCTGAAGCTTGAGCATGTCTTCTTGGATGAAGGTGGCCAACAGATATTCTCATGTTCTAATTGCAGGGTGTATGTTATGTTTTTTGCAGGTGGTAGTGGACCAGCCTATAGGCAAAGTTAGGTACGCAGGAGTTGCTGGTGGACTTTACATGGCCTGTGAAACTGGTATAGTAAGTGGACTACATTATGATTTGTCATGCAGAGATTTCACTCCTAATCTAACTCATTCTCTTTACTACAGCAGTTTGTCTTTGTTTGCAGGTGCAGGAGGGAAACCGTCACGAAGCAGGGTGACAGTCCTGTGGCGAAATGTCATTGACAATCAGAGTTTGGTTGAGGTACGTCCTGGTTCATTCATGCTGAGGCACAAACTTAAAAAGTTCTGAACACCTGAAAATTACCAAATCCTTCTCCTAAAACATTGTTGATCACTTCTGTCATTTGACTTAAGAGCAGTACATCGATAGTTTGAAAATTGGTTACAAAATAACTATCCATCAGACTGATTAGAAGAGAACTCTCCACACAGATATATGATTGTAAGACAGCTGTTGCCAAGCAGTGAGGTGAAGCTTGTGATTTTCAAAGATTTTTGTTGATACGCAGGTGCAAATTTTCACAGGAAGACCCCATCAAATACGGATACACTTAGCAGCTATTGGCCATCCACTAGTGGGTAAGGAGAATATCATTCTGCCATTGTCTTTTTCCCTGCAGGATATTTTGACTCACACTTAACTTCAAAAAAGTGCAAAATAGAATTCTTTGTAATATTTTGGAACAAGCTGCTTCTTGATTTCACATTCAACACTTTACATCTGGAATTCAACATCCAAATGGGTGAACACTTTGTACATGTACATAATGTGCAAGCTCTAGGCAGACAATAAGAATCAGCCAGGGAGGAGGATATGTGTCAAAACCAAATGCATTTGAAGCATGGTGTGTCTCATTGATGTCTTAAGTCTCAGACTATGAGCAATAGTTCAATATACTACAACATAGAGAATTGATTCATGTGAACTTTCAAAAGCATTCTTAGGTCATGATGGTGCAATTTGAGCTACTGGATTGGTAAAAGCTAACATGTATTGATTGCTTCTAGAGAGTCTCTGGTTAAGGATGCCTCAATTAGGATATATTTTGAATTGAATCTGTATGTCACCAAGCCACTTTTGTTAGAAATCCATGCAAATTGATAATTGTCTTGAATCTATTGGCAACTGATTCAAAGGGTTCAAATGTGTTTCCTGATACAGGTGATCCTCTCTACCTGGCAGGGGGACAACCAAGACCTCTTTCCATAACTGCCATCAGCAGAAACCTAGAGGAGGATCTAGACCCTGCAGATGATGGGCAAGTTTTCAGGACCTGTTTTTTCATAGAGACCCCGTCTTCCTTTGCAGATGTAGTTTTTGTGGTTCCAAGTGCAAAAGAGAATTAGTAATAAGTGGCTTCTGAATGAATGGTCAACCACAAAACTATGCTTTTCCAGGAAAGGGCTACCATTTGCACCACCACCATAGGTTAATAACAGCAGCATAGTACATCTTGCTGCAGAAGTACCTCACTGGTCCATTATTGATGCTGGTCTCCAGAAAGTTCTCACACAATCACAACTTTCTGGAGGACTTGATGATGAGCCACCTTCACAGATCTTGTTGACAAATCTTTGCTGTAATGTAATGCTTGCAAATGGTGAGTGTTTTGCAGGGGATATCAACGACCAAGTTTTGCATTGCCAGGTGACACTGGTTACCTTTTGCATGCTTGGCACCTGTCATTCATCCACCCTGTGACCACTGAGGCAAGCCACTTGATTGTTGCCACATTTTCTATCATTACACAAAACTGAAACAACAAACACTTAGTTTAAGCTTTCATTAGGGTTGGCTGGAATTGGGAAAGGAGAATTACCACTGAGTTTTCTAAAAATTCCCTTTACAAAATATGCTATATGTGGAACCTATTTCTCAGATGCTTCTTATGCTTAGTACTTACAGCATAGTGTCTTAATTGCAATTGATGGTTCTTGTCATAGACTAGAGAGCTTTTGTATATCCAAAAGGGGAAAAAGCATCTGAAGTTAGTGTGGTTTGTGTTTCACAGAGGATGAACATAGTCGCACCACCTCCTCCACAACTCTGTGCACCTCATGAATGACAAAATACAGCTCCTGTGTAAGCAACAATTGGTAGCTGAAGTTTGTTTATCTAATCTTCAGCAAATACAATGTACCAGCAAGTTGTTTGATATGATAACAAGGATAGGAGCCTCAGCTATTAGCTGATCTTTGGCTCTTCAGTCTTTTATAATTAAGTCCTTGCTTGAAAGCCCTTTTGTGTTGAAGATTGGAAAGAATCCTAGAAGATTTAAAGAGGATTCATCGAATCCAACAATTGAGTAAAACCCCCAAAACACAAATGATCCTTCGCATATTGTGAAATGATGCAATCAAAGGATTTGAATTCATCTCAAAGCAAAGAGTTCCCAAGTTCCTGACATGTTCTCCAAAGAGTTTCCAATAGCACCTCACTTTTCTCCCATATGCTTTGGCAAATGTTGTTCTCCTTTCACCTATATATCTGGGCCAAAGGGACACAAGCTTACAATTCAGAGCAGAACATTTTGATTTCAGGGAGCCTATATAGCTGTGTTTTATTTGAGTGGTAGATCAATAGTTGGCTCATTGCTAAGAAGAAAATTGAACTTTCGAGGCACCTCATCTAATTTATTAGGATTGTGAACGGGTTTGATCACTTGTCTTGTCAATGTATAGTTCTAAATTATTGTTTGAATTTGCAATTGTGTGTACTTTTTCATTTTTTTTTGGTCATCCAACGATCTATATTAGACCTGAATTTGGAACTTACATGACTAATGCCCTATATGTAATAAGATTTTGTTTTTTATATTACACTTGTTTATTCCACTTTAGCTTTAAATTATTGTGCTAAAGCAGAATGAAAATGCTATCTATTTTGTTCAAAACATTTTTTCATCTTTTCCTGAGAACCAAGTGTGTTTGGAGGTGCGCATTCTGAAGATTAGCATCATGTAGATTGGCAGTGAGAGGATGCAAATATCAGAACTCCATTTCTAAATAAGAAAGAAAAGTTAGCCCCCTTTCCGAACATGACTTTTGTTTGTTAATATTCTCATTAAATATTGTTTATGAAAATTCAGATACAACTGTAACAATTCTATGAACATTTACATCAAATCTAATCATGTCACAGGTTCAATCTAGTGTAGTCAGATTTAGAAATCCTGTGAAATGCTGAATGTCTTCTATTTGGAGATCCAAAGAATCAACAAGTTTTCTGCATAATTTCATTATTGAAATTTCTTTCATCTAATGAAACCAAACTGAAAAAAAACAATTCTACCTTTCAATGAAGGTATCATCCTCTCTCCTGGCAACAAATTGATCAATACTACAAATCAGTTTCAACTTGAAAACTCCAAGACTTGGAAATGATGTTGGCTAGCACTCAATGACATAAGCTCATTAAAAAATCAGTAGTATCATCACTTAAGCTGCAACAAACTTGTGAGCATAACATTGATTTGATTCACTTGTCCATGCGCAAGCAAATGAATCTAAGATACTAACTATTGGCTAATAAACAAATGACATGTACATATATACATATGAGTTCTCTAAAATCTCATGACAGGTTGCTCTACGTCAGGCTGCTCAAGGAATGATGTCTCACTGGGAACCCACTGGCAAGAAAGAAAACCCTTTGATTGGAGCATCCTCCAACCTGGCATCCAGAAGTCCGCTCCAACAAGATCAGCTCTAGAGAGGTTATATAGGAATAGCATCATCTCACATAGCCATGAGCAGTGGCTCAATAGTCTACATATCCATAAGCAGTGTAACAGCAAAAACTAGAATAAGGTATTTATTACAGGGAGGCACTGGAACAATTTCTAATGCAGCAGCTACCCCTCGAATGTCATTACAATCATATAAGTTCCCACTTAGTTTCCAAAAAAACTCCATACATAAAGCGAAAGGAGGGATGTAACACCAAACCAAGTGGCATAAATGGCAGAAGCAGGAGGAGAAAAAAACTACAAGTAGGCCCCAAAGTCACTCCTTCAGTGGGTACCAAATCATGGTCTAATACTGTTTGTTAGTAATTCTAGCTGTCAACCTACAATATACAAGGATTGGAGGTTCTTAACACTAGGTCGAAATTCACAGACAGAACAAGCAGCACATGTTGAAAATGCTTGTGCTGATTTCAATAGACAAGCCTAAGGCAAAGGGGATTTCACAGGTCTCTTACTACACTTACGATGACTGGGGGTGCCCACTTGTAGCACTCTCCAACTTATTCAACCTAACAAAAACCAGAGAAAAGGTGAGAAAGATAACCACCTCCATATTTACCCACTCCTCACTTTCTGGTCTTCTCCCAGAAGTGCAAAAACAAATTGTACAAGCTTCAGCTGAATAACTGGAATCATCCTCGCACAGTTGCAGTGTTACTGGTGCGGCTATCAGCACTGGCACCTGGTGATAACCCACTCATTGTCCCAGCCCCCTTTGTGATGAGGTCATACAAGAGCTTACGCTGCAGTTCACTTGTGTGTGGCAGTGTAGCTTGCAGAAGCTCCACAGGGATCTCCTTCTTCAAGGCTTCATCTGCAGCAGCATTGATTGCAGGGATATTCCCTGGATATGACATCATGAGAGAATGGATCACACTGTCATACTTATTGGTACAGTACTTTGTCAATAGTGCAAAAAATGCATCAAATGCATGTTGCCAGATGTTGAGATTCTGCAGAATGTAAAGTGCATTTCGATCTCTTCTAACAATGTTGGCCCGTTCCAAAACTGATCGTAAAATTACAGTTGCCCCGTCTCCAGATGGGGAGCCCATGGGACGCAATGGAGGTGGCTCAGCCACTGACACCACAGAGAGCAAGCATGCACTTAAAGAGAGCAGGTCCATATTCAACACTGCCAAAGCTATCACATGTGCAAGTCCTGCACTTGTTGCTGCAGAGCTTACATCAGACTGCGGCCCATTGAACAAAAAGCGCAGGTGACGAAATACAGCCATACATACAATCAAAACAAGCTGACTCCCAGGAGTCAGCAACTGAAGATAACGTGTCAGAAGCTTTCTCCCCTTGGGCAAAGATACGAGCCGCAAGAAGACAAGATCATCTTTAGGACTTAAACCCATCAGACGGCCATTCACTATGCCAGCCCCAATATCTGCTGGGTTCCCCAATGGATCAGCCAACTGAAGAGAGGCTGCCAAGCCCTCAAGAAGAATTTGTCGCCTCCGTCGCAGCTGGGCACCCCCATCTGGATGCTGTTGACTAACAAGCAAGCGATCAATATCATCAACATCAAGCAGGAGACAAAGACCATCTTCAATTGCTATTCGTGCTGCCAGCATCGGCTCTTGCTCCAATGGCCTTTGTGATGACATAGACTCTATGCTGATATCTCCATTTCCATTCTCTCCACCACCTATCCCCATTCCATCCACCATGGCAGGATCCACTTCCAAAAGAGGCCGAGGCCTACGGATGGATGAGAAGGGAACCCTGCCCAATGCATCCACCTGGAGGAAGGCATGGGGCTCAGCAGCAGCACGTGTATGTGAGGGCATATCACGAGGATGGGAAGGTGCAAAATGACGACGGCCATGAGGGGTTCCCCCAGTATTTTTGGCTTGCACAGCCTGGTGATAGTAATCATCAATGTAGGGGTCACTGCTATGTGTGGCTGCCCACTGAATACGCACTATATTCTCTATCTCCTCAGCTGTCATGTACTTGGACCGTAGCACCCGCCATCCATTTTGACTTCCCCTACCTGCACCCCATTTGATTAGTACAGGAGTCAGCATTTCAGCTTGAGACACACCTACACCCTTGCACTGCCAAGGGCTGAAGAACTTCTACTCCAGTTTAGGCAACTGTAGGCCCATGTTGTATTAACCCATTAACATCTCAAATAGGACAAATTGGAGAAACTAGCATCCTGATCCATAACACCATTGCTACTGGAGACATTAGTAATTTGCTATGATCAGGAATTCTGAAATATGATCCAAACATTTAGTGAGTCAACATCACAGAAAAAGCAGTATTAACACATCAGCCAAAGTATTAAGCTGTGCCAAAAGTGGGCACTACTGATGTGTTGCTTACCTCCATGATTTGCATCAGGTGGTGAGACCTGCTGGTGAAAGCGCTGTTGTGAAAGAGTCTGCCGGGCATGATACTGGGGGTCATATCGTTGATCTCGTGGATCCCAGAACTCACCAGGCACCCCACCATCACTCAGCTTCTGCATCATATGTGGTGCTGTGGGAGGGGGTGAAGCATGCATCGGGTGAGCAGGTATTTGTCCATACAGTGGTGGAGGACTGGAGTGCAATGGTGGCGGTCTTTGGTACTGGAGCATTACCTGTGGGGGAGTTAAGGGCATTTGCTGGGGTCTGGAATTTCCCACCAGTCCACTTGTCCCACTTGGCCGAGGCAACCATGATCCTGGTTGCTCTGGAGCAGGTGTCAAAAGGGGTCCAGTGCTGCTGAATGCAGGCTGACCAGCACCATACACCATCTGAGTGGGCAAGACACCCCCACTCAGGGAGTGGGAAGGCAGCCCTGACATGGGGTGACGATATTGCCCAGGCTGCAGCCCTTGAGGTGGTGCCACAGCTGCCCCTCGCTGCACCTGCCCAACATGCAGCATTGTCTTAGAGCACTCACTCCTTTGAAATTGAAGAATTCATTGAGAATACAAGTACACACAAAGAGGGTTACAATGCACATAGTCAATATACCTGATGTGGTTGCCGCACAGATGTCGGGGTGTATGCTCCACCAAGAGCAGGAGGGGAAGCTGCATGACTTAGTCCAGGATCTCCACCCCACCAGCGCATTGGTGGGTGAGGCTGCAAAGGCTGATGTGCAGGAAGTGCTGCCTGGGAGACTTCAAAGTCATTTCCACGGATGGACTGATGTTGATGATTTGGCCACCAACCCTTATCCCCACCATCAGCTTCTTTGTCCTGTATTGTCCGATCCAGCCAACTGGAAGCAGGACTACCCTCATACAGCCACTCAGGTGACCCAGCAGCTGGAAATGTTCCACACCAAAGGTTTAATCAGACTCTGCTTAGACATCATTACTGAAACACACATCTCCAAATTCAACTCACTACTTGATAGCCCAAACTTGCTAGTAAGAAGAACACACATTCATACCCTCTCTGCTTGTGGACAGGGGTCGCCCTTCTTCCACTGCATTCTGCTGTCCTTCCCGCCTTGGTGATATGTGATTAAGCTTCACACACGGAAGACATTAAAAAGTTATTATCACAATATCCATCAAATTCTTACAAGAAGCACGACAGTTTGCCAAACTTGATATAAATTTGGTGAGCACAAATCACACCAACAGAAGCCTGTTGAAAGCATCAATAGAGAGATAACTCCTTTTCAGGTAATCTAATTCAAATCTACCTTGAGAAAGGATGATGTAAGATCCGATACATCATCAGCCCATTCAGGTGTTGTGTCCAAACTTGCAGACTGCAAAGTCACACACACACAGCAATTATGAAAAGAACAAGCTTAAAACAAGTTAATCACATGAGAATCTCCTTCACACTGAGTTGTAACCAAGATCACAACCAAAAGGGCATGGCAAAAGGCAGTGCAGGATGATGCAAATGAGCATATTGTTTAACCCAAAAATTTAAAAACAGGTACACACCCCCTCCCTGTCACCAGTGTTGGAAATGGCATCATCTCCATCATCAAGCTGCTCTCCACCATCATCTTCACCTAAACCCCCGAGCTCAACATCCTCACTTGAACCTCTCCCAAAAAATGCATACTGAGACGCATCAAAGAACTCATCACCTGCTCGCCCAGTCCCTTGGTCAGTTCACATCACTCATGAGAATCGTCATCCTCACTGATGAACTGCAAAGGCTGGTAGAAGTACTGTTTTGTCACAACCCCACACGTGTATGTCTAGGGATTAAAGAAAACAACAGTGAGCAAAGAAAGAAAGAAAGAAAGAAATGGCACTCACGTGATGCTGCTAGGGATTGAGACGAGCTCTCCACTGCTGTGCCACTGTCGGCTCCCTTCTCCTCATTGCCCTCAACGAGATCCGACTTCTGAAGCTTCTTCTCGCCGAGATCCTGCATAGTTGTTGTTGCCTTCTTACTTGCTTTGGCAGAGAACAAAAAAACTCCACTAGAAAAGCCTTTTTAGCGTTTGCTGATATTAGCTTTCTGCTACTCTTCTGTCAATCTAAACTAGATACAAGTACAGTTGCTCCACATGGTAGCCGTTGCAGACGCCGCGTCTGCCCCCGCGTTTTCCGCCGAACAAACTTCCTTTCTACCCGCAAAAAAAAAGTGGTAACGAGTCCCAAAAACACCAACAAAAAAGAACACACACACACACACACACACACACACACTGTCTCTCTCTGTCTCTTTCTCCTCTTCCCTAAGGGTTTCCAAGACTATCAACACCTCGACCTCATCGAGCGATACTTAAAGAGCACAGCTCCAACGCTAGCTCGTCAATAGCACAAAAGACAGACGGAAGATGCTTTCCCGGAACCAAAAAAATTCACAGCCAAACACACAACCCAAAAAACAAAAACAAAAGTTGCCCTTCAAATACGGCAAAGCGTGGATTCAATTCGTCAAATGCGACCCCAAAAACAAAAATCCCTCATTCGTTCGTAAACAGCAAAAGAACAAAAACAAAACAAAAGGCAAAAATCAAAAATCAAAACACCTCCTCTCTCTCTCTCTCTCTCTCTCTTCACAACTTACACATCTCCTAACCTCCAACAACCAAAACAAAAGAAAATACAACAACAAGAAGAAGGAAAGAAAGAAAGAACGAATATCCGATGCGATGATGCGAGTGACAAAACTGATTACGACAGATCCGAGCTACGACAACAGACCGAGGAAGCAGCCAATTTGTGATTCTCTGTTCTGGATTTTGTGTGAGAATTGCGGGGAATTTCTAACAGATTTTGTGTGGGGAGCGAGAATTTGGTGCTTCGGGGGCTGCGAGAGGAGAAATACAAAGCAAAAGTAAACCCTAATATGTTGCGCTCTTGCTCTCGTGGTGCCGTGTGGCGCGGGTGTTGCCCTAATTTACTTTACTTAATCAACTTTAATTAGCTTAATTATAATATAACCGGATTTAACTTAATTACAAGTTGTGTTTTTTTGGAGGCGAATTTTCGCACTGTGGCGACAAAAAAAAAATTAGAATTTTTTTTTTCTAGTGTAAATTGAAAAAAAAAAATTGTCAATCTTTCGAAACCAAAAAATTTTGAAAAAAGAAAACAAAACAAAGACTATTAAATTAATTTACAAGCTTATTTATTATTAAAAGCAAAAAATTGTGTGTTGTGGCGCAGGTGTTGCCCTAATTTACTTTTACTTAATCAACTTTAATTAGCTTAACTATAATATAACCGGATTTAACTTAATACAAGTTATGTTTTTTGGGCGGCGAATTTTCGCACTGGAAAAAAAAAAATTGAAATTGTTTTTGTTTTTTTAAGTGTAAATTGAAAAAATTTGCCAAACTTTCAAAAACCACAAATTTCAAAAAAATAAAATTAAAAAAGCCTATTGTTTAAATTACAACCATATTTATTGTTAGAAGCCCCAAATTGTGTTGTGTGGCGCAAGTGTTGCCCTAATTTACCCTTTCTTAATCAACTTTAATTAGCTTAACTATAATATAACCGGATTTAACTTAATTACAAAGTGCGATTTTTTGGGGGAGAAATTTTCACACTCTGGCGACAAAACAAATTTCGAATTTTTTTTTTAAAAAATTGTAAATTCAAAAAATTTGCCAAACATTTAAAACTATAAATTTTGCAAAAAGAAAATAAATAAAAACCAAAATTTAAATTTACAACCAAATTTATTGTTAGAAGCCCAAAAAAGAGTTTCTCTTAAATTTCTATGCGGTATTTTTTTTAACTAACAAATTTTCTTTAATTCTAAGAAAACATCGCAACCTTTGAAAAACAAGATCTATATTATATTTATCCACTATTTCTAATCCAATTGTACCCTTATAAATGAATTTAGATTTTGTAATAACTATGAGAAAATTCAGGCTTTGGGCAAAAAAACATTTTTGGCAAAATATGGACTCTTGTCGACAAAAACAATCCCATTGGAACTCATACAAAGGATTTTTGTGAAAAAAATTGCACCAAAGTCACCAAATTTCAAGGAATTCTTTGTCTAAAATCATCCTATTTAGACAATAGGTTCAAGCTGACGGCTCCAAAATATAGCAAGATTCTTTTTTTTTATTATTTTCCTCTCTAACCTATAGCCAAATTTGGCTAATTCCTCTTGTGGATAATCACCAATGTGGCTATGTCACAAAATCAAAATAAAAGCCCTTGTTGGGAATCCATGACTTTTTGGGTTTATATTTTAGATCTATCATGAGTCATGTATTTTGGAATACCTTCTAGTGAACCCCTCTGCATACTCTAGAGGTGAATTTGCATATCATCTTCAATTTGAACCATGTCATGGTGGCAAAACGATTCAACACAATTAAGAACAGCGGTTGTGTGACCATGCTTCAAAGCCTTCAATTGTAATTTATTAGTTTGAACCCCGTGCCTAATGCACAGGTGTGTGTGTGTATTTGATGGTACATATTACAAAATTACAATTACAAACTACATTTCCAAAACCTCTTTATATACGACATTCCGCATGTATCCATCAAGACCCTGGCCGCTGAAAATCTTGATGTTTGCACTGCTTGTGACCCGTGAGATAGCAACATACAGCTGACTATGGGAATAGACTGGAGACAGCAAATATACCCCAACATTATTCAACTTGTAAGTAAGTAATAAGTTGCTTATTTAGTAGGTATCAATCTGTTGAAAATTATTTCTTTGTTTTTGTATGTTGATAAGTTCCAGTATCCAGACCCCCTCCCTGTTCATAATGGGTAGGGTTTTTGGTGCAGCCAATTTTACGTGCATCATAATAATACCTTTGGCATCCAGCATATTATTATTATTGGCAAAATTGTTTTTCTGGGCAATCTGATCATTACAATTACCAATATATCTATTAAGTTTGTGTGCTAAAATGGCAGCTGACATCCATTGCCATTATTATTATGGCAAATGCAAGCCTTGAAATTTTCAATATCTAATAAAAGTGTGCTTAATGACTGCTCGCTCTGGCATCCATTGAACTATAATAAAAAATTATGGCAATGTAAAAAGCATTGAGAATTTCCAATGTTTTAAATAAAATTTCAAAAAAAAAAGCTCAACCCAACTCTTTTAGTTGTTGAGAAAGAAACAGGATGAGTGTACCTAAGTCCAAAAACCCCAAAATAAAAAATAAATATAAAAATAAAAATTTACAACACTAATATATATTATTCTCTGCTACGCCACATCAGTATTCCACTCTTTCTTCACCCTGTCAGAGTAAACAAACCATGACAAAACGGGTGGATGATTGGACAAATGAACGAATGGATGACGAGACAAATGGATGAAATGATGCTTCACGACATCCTTTACTATATGTAATACCATCATTCTTAGGTCTAAATTGATAAAATTCATCACATATATAATTTTTAGCTTAATTATACATAATTGAAAAGTACTTGGATCAAATTCACCAAGAAATATAAATTAATATTTTTTTTTGCAAAGGTTTTACTTGGTCAAGATTTTATTTTTAAAATGACCCACTTTTAAAATTCTCCCAAGAAATTTTATTTTCCATAAAAACCTTTTCACAATTTCCTTGTTAAGAATCTAGGAACTCACCTTAGCAATATATTCTTAGTAGATGAAATGTCATACAAAAGCTTGCAAAATCATCTTGTGAATGTCATTTTCTTTAATCCTTTGCCCAGTCTAATATAGAGGACAATTATTTGTTAGGGATTGTTATTTCATATTTAAAATTCTTTTTTAAGAATTGAATCGTTTTGGTAGAATTAGGAGTGTTAGTCCTCATGACCTTCAATATGGAAGGTTATTCCAAGCTTGCAACAACAAATGTGATGACATTTACCATTAAAAAAAATGTCATCATGATATAGTGATTATATATTTATTTATTTATTTATTTATTTATTATTTTTCATATCTCAAAAATTTGTTTAAATATGGAACATTATTAGTGTCCAATTTTGTGGAGTCCTTTTGGTGTCATTAAAAATGTGAGCATTTTTGTTCACTCACATAAATAGTTGTAGTTGAACCGTTGGGGAAAAATTGTGACCCTTCTTATTGTTGATTAAAATTCAAGTCATTGACTTTAATGAATGAAAAATCATTAGGTTGGATGGAAGTTGTGTTTGTCTTAGTTTTTTTAATGATTAAATAATCAATACAATTTCCCTAGCTTTTTGGATTAAACATATGGTTTTGTATTTGTTTGATTGCCCTAACATTTATCGATTTTTTAGGTTGTTTGTGTTTTTTCATCCAAAAAAGAAAAAAAATTCTAGACTTAGTACACAATGAACTTGTAAGAAGTTCATTAGATTTAATACATGGTTGCCACCATGATCACAACAAAAGAGATGAAATAATTTCAATATATTGATTTTACAAGTGTTGGGAAAAAAAAACAGAATAATTATACATGATGGCCATCAAAGATCACAAAATAAAATTAGAGATTCAAAAACGTAAAAAAGATTATTTATGTAAGCCACAAACGATTGAAATCAAGGCCTAATGTAAAGGACCTATAAGTATTAAATCCAACAATTCATATACAAATTATACACAACGTATTGCATCAATTTGTGTCATTTTCACTAATGAAAACGTTGTAGGTTTGGAAAGCCTAAAGAACATTGCATTAAAAAACCCAAAAAAAACATAAATAACATTAATGAAGTAAAATAGATATGGTTTTTATCACCCAAATGGATTATCCAAAATGTTTGAGAATACTACAACCAAAAACTCAAATGGTAAGATATAAGTATGTAGAAAATAACACAACAAATCAACAAAGAATAAACACATTTTAGAATTGAAATTTAAAAGTTAAGGGATTCACAAAAGTAAGAATATGCATTTGTTGCATCTCCACTACCACTCCTTATCACTCCTTATTTATTGCATGAATCGAGTATAATTTGAATCCCAATCAATGTTCTTTTTCAATTTCTTGATGGAATCAAATTGGGCAACATCCCTGAATAGATTTCAATTTAATTGATGACATTGTTTCAAGGAACTTTTTAAATTATAGCAAACATACATAAATGTGGTGAAACCCTCCCGAAAAAATCAAAATTTTATCACTTTTTTAGATGAATTTTTTTTTTAAATAAAAGGAGAATCTTTGATAGGATATTATGTTTTCAAGAAATTGTTGGCAATTTTTTGGCAAAAGAATTGATTGATTACAATACCATGATGGCAAAAAATAATAATTTGCAATGATTGTAAAATGGTATTTGATTTTCAAAACCATTGGAAGACACATTGGTAATGGCCATCATTGAAGGGTAGTTTGATTGATATATGTCAATTAGTAGTAAAAATTTATAATAGGATTTGCAATATGTTTAAGGTCACATCTATAATTTTATTTTTCATATCAAAATGCAATCATGTAAACATATTACAAATTAAGACTTGTACTAGTTATCTTTACATGCTACAAATTTGATTTATACTAGTTAGATTTACCAATTATATTTAATAGTCATTAGTTTTGAACTATGAATAAGAAGTTTAAAAATAAGACTTGTTGTACAGTTTTGAATATAAGCAAGTTATTTTTGTTTTGAAGTTTTGGCAAGAAGAATATATTCATTTGAGTTTTGATTTGCATAAATATTTTTTCATTTCAATTATGTTTTAGATTTCAATTATGTTTTAGATTTGTTTGAATCTATGTTGTTGTGGGTAAGAAGTATACATATTTTAAAAATTATTAATAGAATAAGTTGTAAAAAGCCAAATTTTATGTGTAATTAAATCTATAAAAAGGAAGAATACAATAAAATACTCTCTTTTCCATTTGGCAACCATCCCAAAGAATAATTTTGTTTGATCTTTGATTATAACATTGATCAAATTTCCTTGGTTCAATTTTTTTTGTGTGGATTTTTAAATACAAATTTAAAATTTTATTTTGTACATTGTGAATTTGAAATTTTGAATAGGTTGTTGATACATATATCATCTACTTTGTAAAAGAATTGAATTCTAACTATTGGGAGGTCTAAAATCTCAAGACATATCAATTATAATCTTCATGATCTTGTAATAAGGTTTAAAATCTTTAGAACTGTAACAAGGAGTGTACATAAACAAATAAATCAAACAATAGACCATGATTTAAAAGGGTAAAGAAATAATGCATCGATAATTATACTTATTGAAAGGTTTGACAAATAAATGGGCACTAATCAACCATAACAAGCAATTAATGTCATATCAAAAGGATAAATAAATAATGCATGTGGAATTGTAAGTCAAAGGACATTGTCCAATCCAAAAAACCAATCTAAAGGTGTTAGAAGTTCATCAAATTGACAAGTAAATCTTTATGGAATAGAAGGCACAATTGGGACAATATCGAAAACCCAAAACAAAAATGACAAGATTGTACTATCAACAAATATAGAGCAAATGGTTTGAGTGGAAATTAAAGGAATTTTGACCTTTCATTAGGATTTGGGACCAAAAAGTTCTCAACAATGTATCAATGCAAAACCTACAAATCAAGAAGAATTTGAGGATGAATTGTTTTTGTTATAAGTTATATAAGTTCATTAAGACCAAGAAGATCCACATAACCATAATGTTGTTATAGTCGATGTTGATTCTAAAAATTTAAATCAATTTGTTACAAATCCAAATCAAATACCAATTTGGCTTGGAATTGTTCCAATGAATAATTCATCTATAAAATGTGTTGTACTACTAAACATATTATCAAAGATTGTCCATATGTTGCAAAAGAAGTCAAATAATTAATGTTCATTCAAGTATGGGAATTCATTATTCAACTAGTTGGTTCATAAGAAATATTGGAAATTTGATCACAATTTCAATTCATCATGACCTATGATCAATACTAACACTATTGTTCAAGCTTTTACAAGTCAGATAAAGAATTATCAATGGTTAGTGAACCGAACAAAGGAACAATCAACTTCAATTGTAATGCCACCATATTGGTATGGGTCAAATCAATACACATTTCTAATAGGAACATCAATGATGTTGATTGGTACAAATTATGTAGCAACACAACCAAACATGTGATATAATGCACTAAACACCAATGACTCAAGAAGTGGTTCAAATGTAATTTCCAATCATTATTATATTGGTTATTGCACTTGAACCTATGGCCATTCAATCATCAATCATTATAGTAAATCAAATAGCCTCAAGAGGAGGAGGTGGAGAATGTAATATGCCAAAATTGCCACCACTTAATTTCAAACTTAAATCAATAAGGTGACCTATACCCCCTAATAGATCAAGTGCACATCCGGTTGGTTAGAATTAAATTTGGGGTGGGAACCATTTTTTCCACCATGGTGTCCACCTATACCTAGACCATCAAACTTAGTTGCATTCATCAAGCCTCTTACATAAAAGTAATTGTTATTTCCAACATATGTTAAATACACCAATTGTGATATTCATGTTTGTGTGTTTAAAAAGGTGAATACATTTTTAATGGTGGGATAGTTATTGAGGACATTATTAATTTGTTTAGCTTTATATTAACATACAATATTTCTAAATGGAGGGAGATTTTTGTGGCAAACTCATCCTCGGGTGGTACCACTAAGAACATCACATTCCAAATATGTTTTTGTCATTCAAATATAGATTGGCAAAAATATAGTATTTAGAAAATGTTTTACAAAATGGGGGTTAGATGAAATCAATAGTATCACAAAGAAATCGAAGGTTAATTTGGGATTACTTAAACCCTAACATGCACCTTATGATTTGCAAATAGCAAATTAAACAACTACTAAACCTCTAGGGTTGATTCAAGATTTGTAAATATTTATGCATGGTATTTTATGTAATATCATTTTTATTTTTATGAAAAATAATGTATGAAATTTTACTTATTTTATGTGACTTGCTAGATTTTGGTTGAAAGATGTAAAAGTTTCACATGATTGGGGCAATAAATAATCAAAAGAATTCATATCTTTTGTCTTTAACCAATGAAGTCTTCAATATTATTGTAAGTTATGAAACATATTATTTCTTTTATAATTTTTCAGGTTACCGCCAAATATTGATTTCACTATAAAATCAATACAAAATTTCTTTTGTTACTAGTTAAGGAACATTTGTATGGATTGTAATGTTATGCATATGAAAAATGAATCACCAACTTATTAATGTGTAATTAACAAATCTTCAAATATATCTATATATCTATATAGATCTTTTTGAATGATTTTATTGTTTTCAACAATAAATGGATATCCTTTTGGACAAATTATGATTATGTGTCATGACTTTGGTATTAGTTTGAATTTGAAAAAAATGTAGATTATTTTGAATATTCCAATATTAACAACAATGTTTTCAATGGTATGGCCAAGTTCTACCAATGTTCTATTCAAAAAAGTTTTTTATCATGGAGCCTATAACCAACTTGGTGCAAAAAAATTACAACCCAATTTTAACCTTTTATCTAGATTAATGATTTCAAATAACATGCAAATAAATTAAAAATTAGTATGTAAAGGCACTAATTTTGATTAACCCAAATAATTGGGATTTAGAATTTCATGTTCATATAGATGATTCACATTTAATAATAGGAGTTATTTTAATTCAAAATCAGGTTTGAAATTTTGATTAGCTTGTTGTTTATGCATCCAAATTATTGAATCATGTATAAACAAATTATACAACTACAAATAGAGAAATTTTAATAATGGTTTATGTACAACATAAATATCAACACTACATTTTTTTAATGTTCAATTTCACTTTATGTTTCATTTGATTGTAAATCAATTGGCCATTTCAATTAGGATTATCAATTTTTTGTCCAACTTAACTAGATGTTTAATTTGACAAATAATTAAATAAGTTAATATAATCAAGTTGATTTGTCAAAAAATACACATAATTTAAGCCCAAAGTTTTTAATCAAAATGTACATGTCCACTAATGAAGGAAGATTAGTCAGTCAACTTAAAACCTTAAAAAACTATGTTTTCTACTAGTGAACACCACATATATTGCTACAAGATTGAAATAATTTATTATACACACAATTAACAAGGTCAACGTTCCAAACGTTACCAAATGGGTTAGTTTACACAAAATTGAAATGTACATGAAAAATAAAACATTTCCAAATAGGGGAACACCATACCTAATAATTAATTATTGTCTTTTTTAGACAATTTGCATGTTTCAAAGAAAATGAAATTATGAAAAGGACTATGGATTTTTTTTACGAGGTATCAAAAAAACATTAGAAAGACAATGAAATATGCAAATAAAGGATTGAGTTTATGGTTAAGAGCATTTATTCATACTTTTGTAATGGTTCACAAGGGAATGTCTTGTTCGAATTTTGAAGACTTTGCATCAAGTCCTCAATCTAATGGAACAAAAAAGAACAAAGTTGGAAGCCTAGAGGCCCCAAGGTCTATTGCAATTACGAATTGGCCCAAATTCACATTCTTTCCAAAGTTTATGAAATTTGGTCCAAGCCAATCACATGTCTTGGGTGACTGTATTGAGTGCTTGATGTAAGTTTGACATGATGCATGAGAGGACGAGAGCTATGGATGATGTACAGAATAATGTTTGAAAGGTTCAATGCCTATCATTAGCTCACAACATGCTTGGGTGAGGTCCATTGAAAGTGAAACTTGTGGGAGTTGGTAAAATGTGAATTCAAATTGCATTCAGTTGGTATGTGGCCACTGTGAGTTCACTTACTAAACACTATTTAAGGGCTTATTTTTTTTGGTGGTCATGAAGCTTGAGATTTGTCAAAATCAATTTAATCTATTGTAATGTCTAATTCTTAGAATTGAGTTATGGATTCACTTCATTGCATTGTATGCATATGATTTACACATCATCTGTGAGGATGCTTGATTTCATTAAATAGCCATAGGTGAGATCGAATTTGGGGTTGTGATTGGAATCCCATCTATTTGCTTAGGAATGTTAAGTAATGGCCCTACCAAATTTGGCATCGGTTTTTGTACAATAGATTAGGAATTTGGAATAAAATAATGTTGGATGTATGAGGTATAATCTATGAGTAATGTGTTAGTAGGATTGTTTTCAAAATACTTTGAATATAATTTTACAAAGTTCTTGTGCATATAATGTTTTTTAAATGGCAACAACTTTGGGTGTTGGAAATGAATCTATGTTCATTGTTGTCCATTTTGTCTATCTATGTTCTTGTGCAATAATGTAAGAGGTCAATGTGGCTTTCTTTGTTCTTGCAATATAATTTTTGTTTAGCATGTGGAGAATTGATTTCTAATCAACATGAATTGGATTTGGTTATAGACAAATGTAAGGTACTTAGACTTCAAACATAAGAAGACACAAGAAACACTTTGGTTTGAGAACCAATGAAACCCACCATTGGCTACACTAAATATGGTGGCAATGGCACTAGGCACAATGCAATTGAATGTTTTTCATGGAATGAAAAAGCTTACAAAATATGTCAATGATGGGCAACTTGAGAAGGGAATACAACAAGAAGTAACATAGTCACTTTTGTTCAAGTGAAGTAGTTTGGTTGATATGTGTGCAAGTGTAAGAGCATGGAAGGATGATGCTCAAAGTGTGTTCAACGAGATCCCATCTCAAGATGTGGTCACTTGGAATGCCATGATATTGGGACATGTGAAATGTGGGTAGGCTAGAAAACATTGGAATTGTTTCAACAAATTCAACGAGAAGCAATGAAATGATGACAAATGGTTTTAGGATCGTCTAATTTTGTTCAATTGATTCTCGCAAACTTACCAACACTTTTTCACATGCTTCAAGACACCTTTTAAGATTGAAATTAGGATTCAAAGAAGTTTGGCATGCTGTGAAGGAAGTTGTGAAGCTCTGAATTGAAGCTCAGGATCACAGAAACTGGAGGTTGGAGTTCTTCATGTAAGCACTGGAGTGCGCAAGAGTCGCACAAGAGTAGCAGTAGCTAGAGCAAGTGGAGGAGGAGGAGCAGCAGCAAAAAGAGAGAGGGAAAAGGTCGTTGTGTGCACTGGCAGGCAAGCGCGCTACAAGTAAGCAAGACAGCGGGCCCGGGCAAGGGCAGGCAAGCATCTGTGTGCTTGTCAGTGCTCCGAAGAAGAGAGAAACAACGGCTTAAGGTTTAGAGAAGGAGGTCGGGCCCACCATCACCACAGTCCTCTTGCAACGACAGCTCGCTGCAGCATGAGCGGGAGGGTTCATTCACCTGGTACCCCTCCCCTACCCTCTCTTTCGTTGGGCTACATTATAGGTAACCTACGTTTCTTAGTAGGCCTACCATTCAAGTTCGCCATTTTAATTTTTTTTTTAAATTTTGAAAATTTT
>Ga0209611_10001096_pt1 | contig 44812 bp, 30 predicted proteins | sample S1TSphgellanicum_3_FD_187693 | JGI IMG/M metagenome (GOLD analysis project Ga0209611, IMG submission 187693) | Host-associated microbial communities from peat moss isolated from Minnesota, USA - S1T2_Fc - Sphagnum magellanicum MG (SPAdes) (version 2) | ecosystem: Host-associated > Plants > Peat...
TGTCTTCATACAAGAATTCGCCTGCAGACGCCTATTGATCTTTGCAACGTACACAACTTACACTTACATACCATCAGCAGTTCTGATACCAAAAGCGAGGGTGCAAGACCCTACACACACACTGATCATTCATAGACACAGTTCACATTCACACAAATTCGGCAAAGCTGATCACTAAAGCCAGAACTCTGAAATCTTACTTGCAAGTAACACGACAAAATGCAAACTTCTTTGCTACAACATATGTCATCCAGATCAGACACCTTACAACGTTGAGCCCGTCAGATCAAAGTTCTCAATATGCTCTAGGTCCATGGAGTCTCTGACCCTGATCTTTATAGATTGCAGTAACACAACCTTACTGTTGTTTGCATTTGCGGATCACCCACGACTCGAAGGCTCTCAAATCCACATAAGTTGGGAGACTTCCAACATGAAGCAACATGACTCCAAGACTCGCTATTGCTACCCAATGGACTGATCCTCATACCACTAAGATCAGCAGACCTCTTCCCATCTACTACTCATTTAAACAATGCTCTCAAGGAAACACAAACAACCACTTCGCTTGGTCACTGGCGCAGCGGAAAATTTCAGCAACCCACGAAGATCCTGCAGAACAGATCCCCTTCCTTCTTTACGCATTTCTGATTTTCAACCATTATCTGCTCCGATCTCTCACACTACTACACATTCAGCAAAATCAAAAGATTTCCTCTCCAGCTCTCCCCCTTCTCTGACCCTCTTTTCTAGCCTTCTTCTTCACTCTTTTTTCTTTCAATCCTTCTCAGCCTCCATCCTTCCCTCTTTCACTCCGATTTCCAAGCTTCCTGCACAAGCTTCCCATGCACCGTTGCCATTCTCACCTCCCTAAAATCATAAACCCCACTGCCTTCATTAAACCAGTTTTCGGCGGGCTTGACTCTTAAACCCTTAAAACAAAATTGGCTTTCACATCACAGAAACCACAAACAGGTTCCCTGTTCGGTCACCCCCTATCCGGTCACAACATTTTATGCTCCCCGATTGTAGGAAAGTGAGGGAATGAACCTTCACATTCCCAAGTGAGCTCCTACCTTGGGAGTTGGAATCCCAAGGGATTCCTGAATATTCAGAGACATATTTCATGGGTCAAAATTCATTGGATTAAAAATTTCCTTATATCATTAGAAAAACCTTGAAACTCAGATGTTTAAAATGAGTTTTCATGACTCATTTGAATACTTAAAACACAAGTTATGCCCAAAAGAAGGGTTAAGAGTCAAAGTGCCAATTTGATTTTCAACCATTAAAGTTGGGAATCGCCCTGAAATATATGCAAGTAGGTAGTGTGCTACATATCGTTAGAAAGATTTTAATTAGGGCTACAACTTTGCTTTAGACCTTATCTCAATTGGAGGTTTGCACAAAAAGTTATGGACCTTCAAAGTTTTGAGAGTTTCAATTTTGGGAATTTCGGGACTCCCAACTTGGGAGTCTCGAAACAAAATGACATTTGGATGTATAGCCCCCGTGATTAAACACAAAGAATACTATAAGGAGGAAGGTGTTGATTTCCCCCAAGTGCAGGTCGTGGTGAGTCTTGTGAGTTCGTGTATGTTTGTGGCTCGTCTGTGCATCAAAAGTGCTTCAACTACGCACTAACCAACTTGTTGTTTGGTTTGTGTAGATCCGTGTGAATAATTGAACCACTTGTCATTTGTCCTAATCCCCATCCTAGAGCTCCAGCACATCCTTTTACCTTCGAAATGCTGTGAGTTAAAGAACGTACCCCAATTCCTTCTCCTTTTGTTGTTTTCACCTTTGGACTCGCAGTTGAGTTTATCAAGTCATGCACAATATTGAACCACAACCAACCCAAATTTCCAATCATAATCAATCTTTCAAAACCAAAAGTTTCCTAACAATCATAGTGTTCAAATTGCATTACTCAACCTCATGCAACATACTATCTATTTATTTGTTTTGATTCCTCACAATCAAGTGTGGGTCATGCACAAAATTGAAAATTTACTCTACTATAACCTATAAATCCAATTGGCAATTTGGTTACTTTTTCTTTTACATCATCATTCAATTACTTGATTAATGTTGACACTTCAATAACTTGATTTCAAATTAGACCAAAAGATTTATTGTTGAAACTAAAATTCCCTTTTGTAAAAGTTTGTTCATGTTGTTTACACTTTTCAAGTGATCACTACAATTTGTAATCACACAAAATTATTTATAGATATGTCATTTTTTTATCCAATTCCTAACATGTAAAAATGAACCAATCACACATATCAAGTTAGGTATTGTTGAATATCATTTGGATCAATAACGATAACACTTTGTTTTGCACATGTATGCATCATTTCATGGTGACAACAACAATTATAAAGCCAAGACCAAATTTAAACTCTCATGAGCTCTATGTAACAAACATAGAAATAAGTCAAAGAAACTATGAAGGGATTCTATAATGAGGAATGCAAATGCAACCAAAATAGGTGTGCAAGATCCAAATTTTTGAAAATAAGAATGAAAATATGTTCACACTAGAATATTTCATGTTGACTCCAAAACTTAAAGAAGTGCAATTTGTTCAAAACATGAATAATCATGTACCTACCATTGATAATTGCTGTTTTTAATAATGTAATATTACAAGAAATAGTGTTTCAAGCAACACTAATTTGAATATTTAGATTTGATAGTTTAAAATAAATTCAAAAAGTTTAACCCACATGGTCACAATTATGTTGTTAGCTCCAAGGTAAGGACTCGAACAACCCTTTCACTATAAACTTGAAAGCTCAATTCTAGATTTCAAATGAACCAATGCATGATTCATTTCTTCTAACTCATCTTTTGGAAATTGTTAAATGACAAACTTCAATGATATATTTCCTAAATATACCAATTTGTGGAGAGGTTAAATTCAAATTCCTTAAAACAATTTTTAGGTTTAAGTCTATTAAATAAAAACTAAAAACCTAATGCATAACATTGCATTGATGATGCAAGTTAAATGAACATTGACTTACAAATATATAAAAAATCCAAACCTAGCATATGTAATGCCCATGATAGACATAATGATATGAACAAAGAGATTGTTTATGATCAAATTGATAATAACTCAAGCATGTCACCCCTCCACACCCATCGCTACAAAAGGTAATTTCTATTAGGTAATCTCTATCATAGTGTTTTGAGTTTCTTTCAACAAAGCCTACAAGACCTTGCCAATGAAATTGATGAGTTTATAATCTCTAATTCCTAAGAGTGATGATACATAGTACACAAAATTGAGCTCAGGGTGGTTTCAAGCCATCATATTTCTTACTGCAACAGTTTGACAATCACCACAAGCCTTAGAGAGAGGATGGTAAGGATGAACATTTCACATGGTATGTAGTTTGGGAAATGAGCTCTTCCCAAGCCAAGATATAGAGATCTTGCTATCAAAAATTGCAATTAAAAAGTGACCTAATATATGTCCATTGCTTACCATGGAACCCACTCACCTCTTTTTCCTTTCTTATTGACTTCAATCAAATGAAACCAAAGATTCATCCCAAACACAGCATCCCCATTCCATCCATGGAGGCTTACTACTTGAGCCTTGAGACAACCCACATAAGACAATGGATATGTTCTCTCATCTACTCCCTAGAATATTTTTTGCATCTGTTCAGTCTAGTGATTGGCAGTCTAAAAGCTCTGTATGAATTATACTAATTGCCAAATTTCAATTCACTATACAATGAAAAGATTCAGTGCTCAAACTTTGTTTAGAACTTTTAAATGGTATTGAAACTCTTACTCTGAGTGTCCTGGACCCTCCGCCCCCTAGACTTAGGGGAGTAAAGCCCACTATGATACAAGAAGAGACAGGTGTCATGTAGGAGAACGATATGAGCGGTAAACTTCTCCGCGCATCACCTCAATAGCCCCGTGCTCATGTGTGTATCGTTCAGGACCATAGTACATACCTGTCTTTTCCAACAATGACAGTGCTGCAGCTCGTCCATACATAGAAGAATAGAGCTTAAGATACTCAAAATCCTGGCAATTTTGCACCAATAAACCATGCAGAGACGTAGAAACTTCAAGTCAGAACCAATGTCTAGATGGTGTCATCAGAAAGCCAAAAAGCCACATATGAAAAACTCATTAAACACACAAGAACAGGTGAAAAACTTACCTGCATGCCACTCAGTAGCCGTTCAAGGCGTACAGATGCAACTGGTAGTGTACTAGCCGGGTTGAATACTTCTCCAGGATAGAACAGGACCCCATCCCCAGGTGGTAATCCCTGTCGGAAACGTATCTACAACTCCACCACAATTAAGAAAGTCAAAACAAGATCAGATAATGTGAGGAGAAAATCACTAACAAGATGACACTGAAAAAAGTGCCAAAGTCCCTTATTCAAGATTCAACACAAGCAAAAAGCAAGAGAATAATTACCTCAGCAGCTGGACAGTTTGCTTTTTCATAGCAATTAACACCCCAGTAGAGAAATCCAGTGCCACCTTCTTTCCAGACACGCCACATAACTGCACGGTGTTGTGTTCCCCGCATGCCCAGATGCAAGTTTGGGTGAAGGTCTGCAGGCCCCATGCACACATATGTCCACCACTCCTGCACATGGCTATTGTTGTTAATGCAGTAACCTTGATAACAAAGAGTATTCTTGCACCCTGCATATTGATATGATGGCAATAGTAGTGTCATGTCATGTTGCCTGTCCTCTGTCAACATTTAAAACAAGCAATTGACTCCATGGCAGGAGTTTAATGAACACACATAGCCTAGACATAAAGGGTCTGAAACTAGTTGTATGGTTGCCTACCTCACGATTTTCTGGCTGAAGTTCCTTTGTGATTTCTCCTACAAGCTCCTCCCTGCCTCCAAGAACCCACTCACTGCAACACAAATTCTGCTTCCTACTTAGTGACTCTCTCATGAAGGTTCCAAAGACCCACAAGGTACAACTAGAATCAAGTCTGGTGAGGAATTGTGTCTCCGCCTTGCACCTTGTACAGAAAATTTGTGTATGTGGACGTAGAAAGGTTGGCACTTTCAGGAATGCCTCAAAACTCCCAAGAGCTCCTGAAGAGTCACTGGGTCCTGAAACATGTTTGAGCGCAGATTGAGCAATATGAGCACCAAACTCCTCCAAACTTTATGCAGTGCAAGCACACCAATCAAAGAAGCCATTGATTTGCAGAAGGGTATGGACTAGTTTGTTTACCACAGTAGTAGGTAGTCAGTACTCGTGCATCAGGAGCTGTGCCTGTAATCTCCTCTGCCATGTGTCGGATGCTCTCATACTGGTCCAACCCTACAGGCTGGTACAAAGAATGGGCATAAACTGGGGAATATGAATATAAACTTGGATATACAAGGATGAATAGCTTACACATTGCACAAAGAGGCAACTGGCATGAGATTCTGTACTTGATCATTCTTGGTCTCACTATAAACTGCACAAAATACTACTGCAAGCCAACCTGGCCAGGTAGGGAGGTCCTTATACCTCATCCCACAAATAAAAGTATGCTTTCTTCCAGTGGTCTTTGGTTTTCAGAATTTCAAGCTCACGCCTCACCACCTCTTTTGCAGTTTCAGAGCTGCAAAAGTCACATGCTGGTGTTAATGCAAACCCTTGAGTGTCTATTGATAACTCATAGAACCACACTTGATGGCACACACAGCATCATTCTTCCTGCCTTCCTAGCTAGGAGTAGGAAAGAAAACTTACGAGGAAAGCACAGGGGCATAAGGCACTGCATAGACTGCTAGTCTCATATCCCCATAATATTCATCTGCCTTAGGGTGGTCCGCTGCAAAACACATCAACACAACAACAAAACATATAACTTTAAACAATCAGCATTTGCCTGTATTCGCATGCATGACTAGCAATGGTGATCAAAAACTAAGTGCAGATGGTTTGCAAGTAGAAGTCTTTCTACCTGGCCAGGGGCAGGTGTATGTGAGGACACGCATATTTTCACCCCATCGGCAGAAGAAGGGACTGAGTCGATATTGCAACAACCATTTGTAGTGCATATCGAGTGAATCATACCAAGCCTTGCTTCCATGCTCCAATCGGAATCGATCCTCTATCACTGTTTCTGATATCTGTGATTCTGGTCAACGATAAAACCTTGGGGGAACTTCCCAATATTGTTTTGACAGGAGTTATTGACAGCAGCACAACCAACTATCAGAAAACCCTCAGTTGTACAATTTTCAAAGAAATATTATTCTACATTGGATACACCAAAGACGGCAGGAAGAGAAGGTGTTATAGGCAACACAAATTCCCAAACAGTGATGTGGACTCCTAGGCGAACTGCAAGGGAGGTCTTGCATTCCTCATCAATGTCCATCTTGCCAGTCTCACCACAATTTGCAGCAAGTGGTGGTGATTGAATAAGCTCCTGCAATCCCTCACAGATAGCATGGAGGGATTCTATCTGCCATGCAATATAGGCCATGTATAAGGTATCAACTGAATTTGTCCTTCCATGTGAATAGAGCAATTGAGCAACCATGACTCTGAAAAATTATTTCCCCTGTTTCAGTCAATTGTAATCAGCATTTGACTTTGAAATTGAATCTATAAAAGCATATGGGAAGAAAGCATACCAACTCTTGTGGGGATTTGTTGATAACGGCCTCTGCTTGCATTAGGAAACTCTGCAGTTCTCTCTTGATTTCCACTTTCTGACATTCTGCTTTCTCCACTGCAGAACAGCTGCAAACAATTAACCCACTCAATCTCAAGTACAGAATTGCATTTTCTGAATCTTTTTCATCACCCCCACCAACTGGAATTGAGTTGGCAGCAAATGTCAAATAGTTTCTTGCACAGTGATACACCTGTCCTGTGCTAGGAACCAGTAGGAACCAGATGAACTAGCATAAGACCAAAAAACATTTTTCATGATCTCAGAAAAAGCAATATAGAAACCCACTCTGCATCCGGCTTCACAGCAGTGATGGCAATTTCACCCGTGTACACCCCAGGAGGTTGTGTTGGCGGTACATCCACAGACATCCAGACAGCTGTTGTCTCCCTGGAGTGATCAATAAAACCAACAGTAGAAGTTAGAATGTGATGCAAAATACATAGTCAATTCTTTTCAAGCAAACTTTCAGTTGGAATGAGAAGTGCTCTTTCTCAAGTGTCCCTTTACCCAGGAAGCAAGCCAATTTGTGAAATAGGAATCTCCAGAGGAACAAGAGCATCAGGCACACCCAGCATTGGTACCACCCTCCTTAATGTCACTTCCTTCCCTACTTGCAGCCTGAAATATCCCACAAACAAATAGCTTCAGTATCTCTGCTTTCTTATTGGTGTGGATAGCACACTATGGTCTACACCCTCAATAGCATATGTTGATCACATCCAGGTGAAAGTGGATATCACAGCCCCTCAATCAAGAACAGGTATCGTAGAGCTCCTTTACTTGTGACCAGAATGGCTGCAGAAATCTGAGCATTGTATTTGGACTTGACCCGCCATTCCACCACCTCCCCAGGAGAGTTTTGGTCGCAAGGCTATTTGCACACTTTCCTTCTCATTCCTTGCAGCCAACAATGAGATCTGCTTGACAGGAAAATGCCATTCATACCAAAGTTCCATGTTTTGAGAAATGTTAATCTGAGCACAATCTGGGATTGCCCAATGCCACCATCATCTCAGCACTTTGAACTACAAAAAACACCAAAAGAACAAGAGATGCTCAAGGGCTGCTGGTGGGCTCAGTTGCACCAAACTATTAACTCTTACAAGTGGGTGACTACTACACTGACATGAAGGAACCATACATGTCCTGTCCATATGTGTTTCAGCAACATCTGGCAAAAAAGGTATCAAAGAAAAACAGTTGTCTCATAGTGACAGACAGCATTTCTCCTACGCTACTGTGAGTCTTTCACGGTGTTGCAACTCATATGCACCGGGCAGGTACACAACACAGTTGCACAAGATCAATGCAGTCATTAAGATTTCACTTGTATCTGTTACTTGAAAATGATTTCAAAACTGTACAGTAGCAGTATTAGGGCCAAGTGAAACCACAACCACCAGAAGCTTTTAGTGATAGATTTCTGAAAAAACATCAAACTGGGTAGTGATAGTTGAAGCTTAATAAGAAAAAACTACATAATTTATTACTCTCCAACAGAAGAAGAGACAATAAAGTTGTAGTTTCTCCTGGTAAGTTCCAAGTGTTTTCTGGGGGGCATCAACTTCATAATCAATCTTGAGCACCAAGTCAGCAGGAGCAGGTCTAAAACCAATTCTCAACTGGGTCTCAATAAAACCTAATTGTTGGAATCTAGAATTCTCAACTGATTATGTTAGTCGAAAGCCAATTCACAAGGTCCCATGAAAACCTAATGGCTGGAATCTGGAATTCTCAACTGAGTGTGTTAGAACTAGAATTTTAACAAACTGCTCGGGGCCAATAGTAGTACAGAAAGAGGGAGGGAATTTTTTGCATCAAAAAAGAAATCATTCTTCACACACACACCTGTTCAAGAGGCCGTGGAGGCTCCTGGTGTCCAACAGTGGCAGTGCTGGGACAACACCAGACATGGACAAAATCAACCGTGGGGTGCTTTGACACATCATTAGCACTGAGGAAGTCAATTGAAGGCTTCACACCTGTATCATTCCACCCATATCCAGTGCCACCGCCTCCCACTCCTTCAACTGGTGGAGGACCTAAGAACTCCACATTGTTGTTCTGCATTATTGAAAACCCACCTGCACATTCTCAATGACAAAGAGAGTCAGAAGATGACCTACATTTCCAATTGCATATGTGCTAGAAACCCAAATGCAGGCAACGCACAAATTTCTCTCTCTCCCTCTCTCTCTCTCCAGAGATGATCTATCTCCGGACATGTCTTCCAGCAGCTACCACAGCAGGGCTGGCATTCCCAGTTGTTTGCTTGTCGTGCCACGTACATGGGATCTCACAAAATCGCAAGAAATCGTCAAAAGGAAAACCAAAAAATTAAAAAAAAATCACCAGCTCCACAAACTCTTCCGAGGTTTTTTCAGATGATGCCACCATCAGCACCACAACAGCAGAAGAAGATTCATCATGCACAAGGCCAGAGCAGGAGCAGCAAGAGAGCTCAAAAAAATCTCCCCACAAATGTGATTGCAACAACAACGACAGTTGTTAACACTGGGGAAGAAGAAGAGGATCAACAATACCCAATTTCCCAAAGAGAAATTAGAAACAGATTTCACAACACCGGAAAGAACAGCAGCAGCAGCAGCAGCAGCAAAAAGGTCGGTTACAGAATTGGGTACAAGAGATGCTGCTTGCGAGTAGGAAGGATGCGTGGAGGAGTAGCTGCTGCTGGATTTTTGGTGTACAAGAAAGATCGATCAAGCGTGAGCCGTCGTCGTCCTCTGTTGTCTACTTGCCTCTCCTCTTCTTCGATCCTGTTCCACTAGCCTCTCCTTGATCACAATCTCCAAGCTCTTCTGCTGCGTTGTAAGTGTCGTCTTTTGTGCTCTCTATCTCTCTCGCTCTCGCTCTCGCTTCCCCTTCCCCCTTCCCCTCTCCCGCACGGTTTGTTTTTCTGCCTGCCTTCCCCCCTGCTGCCCGATCGAACTGTAGGCGTACAGATGATAACCTATAAATTATGGACGAAACATCTCTCCACATAGATGATAATATCGCTGTGTCCATCCACTTATCCATCGATTACTGACCTCCACAGTCCCCCTTCATGGACGATTTCCCATGGATGGTAAGTTAGAGGAGAGGATACTGGCCGGTGTTTTGAAGCCTCGTGTGTGCAGAGAAGGAAAGCGCATGTCGAGAATGAAGTAGGAGGAGACGAGAAGAGAAGAGAAGAGAAGAGAAGAGAAGAGAGGAGAGAAGAGAATATATGAGAGAGGAGGCGTGGAGATGGAAATTGGGTTGTACTGAATGATGCTGTTGCCGGTGTGCAGCTATGTGTTGCTGATGAGTGAGGGGATGACGCCTGGAAGAATGGTGTTGTTGATTCAACTGGTAAATCGTCATCTCCCATTCCCCCATGGTGCAAGAAGGCCATATCAGATTCTATGTTGTAGAATGCAATTGTCACTACTCACTTTGAGCTCCACAACAACTTGAAGAAGTTACAAGGCAAGAATTTTCATAAGGTAATGCACTCGGACAAAACCAGAGTATGCAGGTATTGAAATAGTTCGTACGCCTCATGTTCATTCCAATATCTCAATTACTGCTAAGTTGGGAGTTATCAATAGGTAGTCAATTGTACAGGCTTTGTAGTTGTAAAGAGTTCTTTGTCTCTCAGATGTTCAATCTTATTGTCCTTTTGAAGAATAAGGGTTACCCTCTAAGGATTCTGTTGAAGAGGATTAGAGGGTTGCTCAATAAAGGAAAAATCCGTTTTGGAATTTCAGCATTTGGAGTTTTCCAATTGTTTGTTGCTAGCCAGTAGCATGCCTGAGTCTTCTTGCTGCTTCCAGATTTGCAGCAGAAACTCAGTACACAGGTTAGTGTTTTCACTGGCCTTAACTATCTGTAGGGAGCTGATGAAGTTAGTTGGGAGGTTGTGATAGAGAAGTCACTATCATCATGCTACTGTTGATGGTCCCTGAACAGGTGTGAGACTGGCACTATTGTTCATGCTGCTTTTGTCTTTTAGTTTGTGGTTGGTTCTTTTTTGGTTTTTGTTTCTTGGTCCTTTATTCTCTGTTTTGTCTTTCATTCTTTGGAATTCTCCGTGGCTTGTTGAAGAAGTGTTAACCTTGCTTTGCTTTTTCTTAATTGTGAGAATGGAGATTTCTCGATTCTTATGAGAATAATTAGTTTTTGGCATGTGATTATACATGAGAAAACATCAGCAGCAGCATAATAAGTATTATTGTGTTGAAGTTTTAAACCTAAGAGTTGTTGCAATAGGCAGCAGCAGCATTGCTGGTGTTGATTCTGAAGGTGATTTCAGACACACTCAACTGTGGTCACATTAGGATCACATTAGGATTGGGCAAATCTGGATTGCTCTAAACTCCCAGTTGGGTTGCAGAGGGTGCAGGAGGCTCTAGACATAGTGCATGTCATGGCTAACCTTCTGGGAACAGGGCTGGATCATCAGACACTTTCGATCTTGATCACTCTCTGTGAGCATGGCAACAACCCAGAGGCTTTAGCTGCCGTGGTCAAGGAGCTCTGTTGCAAAGCAGCAGCGCTTTCTGCAACTCCATCACCTGTGCAATGATAATTTTCACAAGGCAGACTTTATCAAGGTAATCTTCTTTCCTTGGAGGTGGTAGATTGTGAATGTTTGCTAAATTTCATCAAAGGCAGATTCCTTGTGAATTGGATTGAGAAGAAGTGGAGGTATCTAATAGATCCACTGCAAGTGAATCTGGATTTCTTATGAGGATCATAGAACTCGGGCATCGCACCCTGCAAATGTTTTGTAGGGAGGTTAGGTTCCAGAGCAGGATGGGTTTTGTTTAGGGTTTTGAGCCACCAAACCAGTGACAAGTTTCTTGACCTGGATGCCTCTGATCGTTATCCATTCTTTTGAGTGAAGTGAACATGAATTCTCATCCAGAAGAGGAGTTTGCAACTAACTGAGCTGAGGTCAATGGAAGGACAACAGCACCCTATGTATGATTCTCTGCATTGAGAGCACATTTGGACACTGCCATCTCAGATTTTTTGGTAAAAAGCATTGCAGACCAGGCATGTATCTGTCCCCTAGATACACCATATACCCTAGCTCCATATGTCATTGATCATTGAAGTCCACATATGGCCCGAAGTGCACTCAAGACCTCTGCTTCCATGAAAAGCAGAGCACTTGAAGCAGTAATGCTTATTTGGTGCTTCCAAGGGAGTGACTGACTGCAAACTTTTTTCACACAAGAGTAGATCCTTGTACACAAGAACAACACTCATGGTCTAGAAACTGGAACTAAAAACTTCCATGTTTTTCTTGTTGGTGAAGTTGTGGAACCTGAAATCAGATTGGCCGCCTCCATCAACACAATGCAGCAGGACTTGCTATTTTACCATCCCTTCTATGCATGAGTGTTTACATGTATTTTCTGCTTCAGATTCTCTTGTCAGAATTTTCATCTTTAGAGTATGAAATGTGGGGACATGTGGACTATTTTAGTTTCATTTGCTGTCTACACTTCTGCTCTATTTTGAAGGTGTTGGTGATCTTCTCTGGGCTGTGGTTAGTAAGAAGGGCTAAGACACTGTCATCTTCCAAGCCTACACCCAAGTGAACCAGGGCCAAGAATCTTGTCATCATGAAAGTGGAACTCACCAGGAGTGAGGTAGCACTCCCCCATGTCCTGGGACATCTTTGTCAGTACTTAGTTCCACAATTGTATCCTTCTTCTCTGCTCTTTGTGTGTTCACTGTTTCAGGTGTGTTCATTATATACCTTTGATCCTGAGTTTCCTGTGGGAGGTGGTGTCTAGTCACAGTAATCACCTTGCAAGTAAATTTTTTTCATAAGAACTCATGAGTGCTCTCTATATGGGAGTGGACTGAGAATAAATGCTCCCACTTGAACTGAGTTTCTGTTTGTTGTTCATAGGGCTCTTAATGAATGCTTATAGTTCACAAGGTTTTGTTTTTGCATCATTACTTGTCCAATGCAAGAGATAAATAGTTCCTGGCTTGTTGTTCTGTTAAGTCTGAACACTAAATATATCATAGTATTACTTCTGCATGCAGGTGGTTACACCCATCATCTCTAGCTGATGAACTCAGTGGAGAGTCATGACAGCCATTCACTGCTATTCCTGATGAAAGGTGATGGTCTGATGCTTTGTGAGTGACTCTCATAAGATGACTGCACTCTTTCTTGCCATGTTAGTTTCTGGTTTTGCTGGAACTGATGCAACAGTTGCCTTCAAAAGTGTTAATGTGAAGTTTTCTCTGCAATCTCATATACATATACATATTATTCTGCTGATGAAGGTTTCTCAATTCTCATGAGAGTCGTTACTTCTTTCTGATGAAGTCACTGGGTAGTCATGGCAAATTATTCACTGCCATTTGTGATGAAGGTGATGGTCTGATACTTTGTGAGCAACTCTTATAAGGTTCTGACTGCACCCATTGTCATGTTACCTCCAAATTGTCGTAGAGATTTCTCTGCACTTTCATTAGGTGCAAAACCTAAACCTTTGAATACATATTTCTTCTGCAAACAGTGTACATGTTTGATTATATCTGCAACTGCAGTATCTTGAGAGTTTTGGGTTACAAGTTGTGTATTAGTAAGCAACCTGCCAATCATGCCTTAAGAAGCATTGTTTAGCTAACCTAGACCTCTGCTCATCTGCTGACAATGACCTTGTAAGTGCTTTTGCCCAACATGTTGTTGAGATACAGCAGTATGTAATACCTTGGGACATTGGTCCAGCATCATATTTGGATTCTTTGTGAAGCCACCAAGGTCCACCTCCAAATTGAAGCCCAGAAAGGGAAGACTGATTCCTCTCCCTGGACACCATCAAAATTCTATTTGCTCACATCTGCAATCCCTGGAATTGTGTTGAGGTATATAAATGTCCCAACAATTCTCTCTGAATTCTTCAAAAGTGCCTCCCCCTTTCTATAGAGGAAAACATGTTTTGTGAACCAGTGGCTCTGAAATTAAGAGTTTGTTTATTTGTCTTAACTAATAATATTCAGTTTTTTGGCATCCTTTTCTCTCTCATAATGCTAATGTCCATTGGTACTTCAACTCATGTTATGGGCATCTCCCAGATCCCGGACATTGACCATATGCCCCTGTGTGCCTCCTATCCCCTCTTTTAAGTATCTTTTAAGTTATTGAGGGCTTCCTACCCTTTGGCCTTCAATAGTAAATTAGGATTTAAAGAGAAGGTGAAAGCTACTCTGAGTCTGTTCCCTCTGCCCAGAGGCAAAATGACTATACTTGAACAGGATCTGTTCTATAGTGCGAATGTTTGATCTGCCCAGAGGCAAAGAAGGAGACTTCACATCTGTGCAGGATTTGGGACACTAGTCTGGCTTGAACTGGGAACCAATTTACTGTTGACAACTGCAGACTGAACTATACTCTCTGTACTGCTATTTTTTTCATATCAATTTCATCTTGCATTCTACGACCCTAAGCGGCATCTTTTGAATGCATTGATGCCACTTAGGCTGGCTGTTCTTACCGACCTCCTATGAACAGCCTTGGCACTCCCATGTCTTCATGAAGTATTATGACCTCCTACCATGTGTAGTCAGGCTCAAAGTAACTAATAGTCTGTAATCTTGTAGTTGGATTGCTACTGCTGTTTGGACAACACTTGCTATACAGTGGGCCTGTAATACTTATTGCAATTTATCTTGCAAAGAGCGAATCTAGTACAATTCAATGTGGTTTTTGTGAGGAGAAATTTAGTGTAAGAGAAGGGAATCAATCAGACCAAAAAACACATGGAATCATAGCTTTAATGCATAGCTACAACATGGACTAAATCTCCCTGCAATTAAACTATGGTGCACCAAAAGCTTACCATCCATACACTCGTGACTCAAAATGTGTGAAGATGGTGAAGTGGATACTAAGACCTTGATGGCAGCAACTCTGAAAGCTCGTGAGTGAATGACTTTCAATGCATCACTACCAGAGACACTGGACAGCACAAGACATTGTCATAGTGCTCCCTACTTTCTCTTGACTTTCAATAGCTTGGCAACTTCCCTCATGCTCTTTTTTTAACCTCTCCCGAGCCTCCAATGAACTTCTGAACACCATGAATTGGCCACTTCAATGTTCTTCCGCTCTCCTCTTCTCTCCCTACCCAAAAACCATGCACACACCACCCTCCTTTCCTTCAGACAAGAAGCAAACACTATGCACCAGTATTGCACTTACCATCTTGCTCAGAACCTGTAGCTCCAAGATTGCATGTTGCCAATGCGACCACCCCCTCTTCCAGCTGCAAGCTCAATCATGGGCATTCACCACAAAGACCACACAGCAACAACAATCTTGCCAACTACCTAGCTGTGCATTGCAGCAACTTCATCCAGACACAAACAGTATCCAGCCTACTAAAACAAAAAAACTTTTACACAAAGCCTTGGGAGCTGCTCATTTCAGCTCATGCACATTATTGTGTTGTGGATGCAACAGGCCTAACAGTTGCAATACTAGGCTTTGGGAACATGACAGCTTTCATTCAAATTCAATGTAGTTTCTTTTGTCTGCAGTTGCAGACTAATGGGCATTTTTTGGTTGTTGTCTCTTTGATTCAAAGTCTTGCTCCTGGTTCAAGGTTGACATCATCATCTTTGAATGGGTTTTGGTTGGATTTGGTTTTCTACACACCCAAGAAGAGTATTGTGGACCCCTACTTAGATTTTCATTTCTCCTGTTCTGTCCTGAATGAAGAAGAGTAGTACCTAGTATCCTGCAGAGATTCCAAAAATCCTGGTCTTCTTACTTCACAAGATGCACCCAATTGGAGACCGGGCCTTATATAATAGAGGCCTTTTAGAGCATCTCCACCCACACCCGCTATTTGCGCCTCTTACCAACTTTTACTACATTCCGCATTAAAGTTCTAATTATTTTCCCATCCCCAAACACAAAGATGAAAAATTGGAGAGTATAAAGTTGGAGATCATATTTTAAAGTCACTGCATACACCAATCATTATAGCTGGCCAATGAAAAGCAATCATGTTCTTTTTCGTGATCGTTTTGGAAATCGTTGGATTATGTGCATATTCACAGGTTCATAGCCAATTGTAGGGAGCATCTCAGTAACATGGCAGCATAGCCAATGAACCTCAATCATATCACTTACCTCGTGACATTTTCGTACCTCCCTATTTCCTTTCTGCACATTCTTGGTAGCTGGTTGGATGAACCTCATAACTCACACACTTCTGTGCCCCATCGCCCAAAAGCTTGGCCCTCCCATAGATTCAGTTATATCCGATAACCAGCTTGAGTGTGCTGGTTACCATGAATCAGTACCCTGTGCTTGACTATGCACAGTAGCCTGCGTGCTCTTGTCAGTGACCTAGTCCAAACTCAATCTCACATTACATACAAAAGCAGGCCATTTTCCTACGGCCAGTGGAGATGCCCTTCAATTCGGGGTCAAATTCTTTCTATCTCATGGCAAAGGATTCAGTATAAGAATTCAGTTGTGCTTCAAACTGAAAGGCAAGAATAGAATCAATCCTTCAATCTGAAAGTCCACTTCAAAAAAGAATTCCCCTCATCAAATTCTCAAGCATGCAAGAAAATTTTGTTTGTGATTTTTTTCTTGTTGAGGAGTGAAATTAACTTGAATTGCAAATTCCTAGTCTAGGCTAAGATGTTGTCATTTTGTAAGTTCATTGATTTGTCCAAATGGAGAAAAGTGGTAATCACACCAATCTGACAAAGTCTAGAGCCAGGGACCAATGACTAAGTCTTTCTCTCTCTCTCTCTCTCTCTCTCCCTTGTTGGTCCAATTTTCTCTTTTGAAGAGGTCTGGAAACCAGCCTGCCATTTACAGGCTTTTTAGATGCCCTGGGACTAAACTCCAAAGATTGAGGTACTAAGAAGACCAGGTCTCTCCATTAAGTGTGTCTCTCATCTGTTTGCTTTATATGTCTCAGGAGCATGAAAGCTGAAAGGTCTCCAGGTTGGTGGTGGTATCCAAAATTTGCTATGGCAGCTTGGAGAAAATGCTTGGTGATGGACCATTGTGTGTTCACAAGGCTTTTTTTGGGTTTTTGATTGATGCTTCCAAATTTTACATTTTGTGCATTCTTAATTTACTAGCAATACCATTGAGCACAAACTCCTATCATTTTTCACCTATTGCAAAACTCACTTCTTTTATGGACCTCTAACGGGTAATTTGTTCTATCATAGTGTATTCTCCATTCGGGTTCATGTCACCCCGCACACACCATTGCACACCATCTATTGGAAATCCATTATGACTCAGTTGTGCATGAACCACAATTGAGTTACACCATTTTGCAACTTTTCATCCGTTATGTAGCCTTTTTATCCCAAATATGCATCCATTATACAACCTTAGTAAGGAACCCCCATTATGAGTCCCATTGTGCATGAACCATAATTGAGTAAACCAAGGTTCCACGAACCTTGATAACCTATCCTAGAAAAACTACTCCCTCATGACACTACCTACATAAACTACCTATGTAAAGGTGCATTCCCACTAGGTGTTAGGGACTCTTAGTGTTGAGTCCCCTAACACCGTGCTAGTCATTTAGGACTTACACCTACTTAACCATGAACATTTTATATTAAGTTAGCATTCACTTAACATTAAGGTATCACCGCCCGTTTAGCATTGTGTGCCACCTAGAATGCCACCTAGATTTTCATTTAACATTGACTTAACATCAAGTGTGAATGCACCGTAAGTAAGTTTCATAGGCAAGTAGGGAATGTATAACTATGTATGTAGTAGGTAAGGCATTGAGGGGGCTACAAGGTAGGTAGATGCATGCATGTGGTTCAACAATGGTATGAAAGTGAGTGTAAAAGTTTTAAAAATCTAGAAGATGATCACCCCAAAAGCTAGACACACATTTTTTGTGGCATCCACATTTAGTCAAAAGACCTCAAGGCTTTTGTGCTTTTGGGTTACACAATTTGTATTCTTTTCCATTGAAAAAGAGTTTAGATCCATACCATCCTTCTTCGTCGTACATGGAACAAGTCTTTTTTTTTTCCCCCCCCTCCCCAAAATATATCAAAAACTTGGAAAATTTTCCCCTCCCAAAAAATTCTTTGCTTCTAGGTTACCAATGTAACTGAGGTTTTTATGGGGTTGGGGGCCACATTATCCAATTTCTAGGTTTAGACTCTAGACTCTAGACTCTAGACACTCATAGGAAGTGCATGCAATGTACCTTCTCTGGTGTGTCCACATGCAAAGATGACAACATATTCGGGTCATGTACTTGGTAACATGGTAACATGGTGGTAGTGTGAACCATGGCTTTTATACCTTGGGTGAACCCGCACCAACATTGGTACCATGGTAAACATCCCAAAACCCATTTAAATTACTTCTCAATATTATAAATATCCCATGCTTAGACAAAAATTAGGGTCTCCAAGTTCAAATCTAGCATTTTTGGGCCTTAATTTGGCCACCCCAAGGGCTCATTAAAAAAGGTGAAGGTACCAAGGGGGGGCGCTGCTGGTTCACCCTGGCCATGAACAATTTAGGTAGTAGTCCTACAATTCTTTCTTGGGACCCTTCGTGACCAACATTCAAGATTCAAGGGCACCTGATTACCCCACTAGGTACCTGGGCAGCTTTGACATTAATTGTATTTAATTTTTTAAAAAAGTTGAAAATTTCACCAAAAAAATTCTTCAAATAAAAAAAAATTGCCAAGGAAAATATTGGATCTTCAGGAATATTCCCTGTGTTGAAATGAAATTTTCAAAATAAATAAATTATTTGACAGCCATGTGTGAGGTAAAGTTTTGCAGTTCCATCGATTTCAATGTAAAATATGCAATTTTCATTGTGGTGCATATGGCATTAATATTATAGTTTGACATTAGTTTGGCACCAAGTTTTCAAAGGCTGTGTCAAGTGAACAAAAGTTTTAGCATGCAACCCCCAGAAAACATTCAAGATTAGTTCCAAGCTCAACAAAAAATGGACAACACTTGGGTCATTTTTTGAATCTCCCAAGAAAACAGCACAAAAATGTTTCAAAGAAATTTCCAAATTCCAAGGCATTCTCAAATTCAAAGATCCTTTGCCTTTAACTTTCGAGCCATGAACAGAGATGCAAAAATTTTAAAATCCAACATTACAATTTTTTTAGCTATGTTAGCCTTGTCTCATTTTGTTAACCTCTTCAATTATGCATTCAAAAGCCTTGTGAAAAGTTATCATAAAATTGGCACCTAACCACAAAGGTGCATTTGACTCCAATGAGATGGGTTTCCCACCCACCCAACTTGGAAAGAATCAAAGATTAGTCCAAGTTCAACAAAATGCACAATACTTCCTCCTTTTTTCCCATTAATCTCCCAAGAATCAATAAAAATTTATGCAAACGCATGTGACTCTTGAGAAGGCTTCCAATTCCTAAGGTCTTCTTTCCCAACCTCAAAAGATTGATGCCCTCAAATACTTCCAATTCACAAGAGGAAATGAATATAAAAGAATCTAATGTTTGAAGTTTGAGCCAACTATAGTAAAAAAACAAGGGGGGTGTGTCACACTGTGGCCTTGCCATTTATGTACATGAAAACGTAATCTTAAGGCAAAAGAAGACTTATGAAAGCTCAAATATTTCACCATGCAAAAATATACTCTTCAAAAAAAATCCTCTAAAAGAAACCAAAATCCTTCAAGATATTATTATAACTCTGTAACTAATCTCAAGTTTCAACACAAGCCGAAATATCACCTTTCAAAAATCCTCATATAAAAATTAGGCGTATTACCTAAAGGCCAAAATCCCTTAAGCTACTATACTCTATAATGAATCTAAACACAATATCCTTTGCCTAGGAATTAGGTTAGCTAAATTAGTGTCACTTTGGCAAGTAGCCCCAAAAAGCCTAGAGGATGTTGTTAGACATGCTTGGGGCATTTGGGCTGGCTATCTAAAATGACCATTCTACAATGCTATAGAATGACCACTCTTTTATGTTAACATTCTTTTTATCTTGCTCTTTCTATTTTGGAAAATTGATGTTTTTTTTTTTGTCTTTGCACATCAATTTTTTCAGGAGTTTTGAAAGAATGGAGTACAATGAAGACTTCACCATACCATTACCATTCCACAATGAATGATTTCTTGAAGCTTCAATTTGCGCAGCTAAAGAAAGAAAGCTCCACAATACCCAATCCCCAAAAAGAAACTTCAGACTTAAAAGCAGGCTATGTAGATGCTCAATGTAGATGGCTTTACTTACAAATTGACTCAAGTCCCAGAGAAGAGATTATTACAATAGACAAAGCACTAGGTACTCATCACAAGTTTGATTGTTGATCTTCACAAGCGGGACCCATGGGAACTAATGCCTAGAGAAACAGTGTTTCTTGTCTTCCACACTGCCAACTTGCTTTCTTTTGTTGGGCTCTGCCACAAAAGAGACCACAAAGCATTGTTGGTTGGTCTTTATTTGGTCCCACATTTTGAGGAATGTTCACTGGGTATTCTCTGACCCTCTCTGAGTTGGTTCATTTTTTGATGTGTTTATTGTGAGATCTGAGTTCCACTTTCTGGAACTTTCATGGAACACTCAACTTTCTACAATTTCATGCAACCAATTTTTGTTTATTTTAACTGTTGTTGACTTGAACTCATCATACATTACAAGAGAAATACCGCTTTTTCTCACCTGTAAAGACCTCCTCTGATTTCTCTAGTTACATCTAGAGTGCGCCTTGCAGAGTGAAAAATTCTGCTGGGCTTTTCAAATACAGAAAGTTCTGTTCCTGTTGGCATTACACAGAAGGTACTCAAGAGAATGCAGCTCTTGATTCGTGTGAGATAAACTTTGTGGTTTCATCCATTACACAATGTATATTATGTGAATTTTGAAATTAAGATACAGCACACACAGTAAAAAATCATTGTCCTCATGCATTTAAGATTTGGGAAAAAAATTTGGTTTGAATTGTGAGTCAAATTGTGGTGAGAAAGGAGAACCTCACTGTAATCTGTCAGCTACCCTTTTGTCCCATCAAATTCATTTGCATTCTAGTCACCTTACCATGCCCCACAGTTCCATCATCTCTCAGAATTTTGTTTGAATAAAGAAGGGCAGAAGTGCTCCACCTTGAGATGCTTGGTCTTGTGGAAAGACCCTTCTTTCTGAACAAGGCAAGCACATAAGCAAACACAACATGACATCTTCCAAAGTAGTAATTTTCTTACCATAGAATCAGAGTATCCCAGCAGTCCCTGAGAGCTGTACTAAAAACTGCACCTAGGTGTGTTCTCACTGTGTACAAATCTTTGAGCAAGATGCAATTCAAAAAAAAGAGAGCCCCATAACAACCAACAAATGCAGTGTCACAAAGAAGGATCATCATCATGGAAGATAGTTTTGGATCTTTTTCATACACAATAAAATACATAGGCCACATGCCCTTTGAGAGCGACACTAAACATCAAGGCCTAATTCATCAGCAAAAATGAGACGGAGCGTCAGACTCTATAAGATAATGCCTTGTGGACGAATAGAACCCAGGAAACCTGACATAGGGAAAAAGGTGCAGCCCATAAGACATGGGCAGGCCAATATATCTCCATACAGTTTCGCCGGTCAGTACTGTCCTGACTTTCACAGAGACATTTATGCTGAAGCATCAGGCAATGCTGAATGTGATGCTACACCCCCAAATCAGTTCTCAGACATCCAACATTTGTGTTCAGGTTGAACATTACCAGTAGTGAAACTATAAACCAAAAAGTAGATCAGATGTTAGATCTCACAGCATTGTTTCATCGAGCCCTGAGACAGCCTCAATGCCAACCCCATTGGTCAGTAATCTGTGAAGATTCGTTTCATGTAGTTGGGGTTTGTAATGCCAGAGTCAGAAAAAAGGTGGTTGGAGCTGCGTGCATGGTGATGGTAGTCTTCTGATTCCCCACTGTACCCATACCCTGATCTTTGATGGTCTTGATAAGGACCTGCTGCATCATATCTTTCATAAGATGGCTCATACCGACTGTATGATGTGCCCTGGCTCTCATACTTTGGATTATAGTCTCTGTCCTCATAAGATTCCTGCCCATAAGATGGTCTGCTGGGAACAACAGATTGGGGATGTGAATCCATCACTCCATAGGCATAGGCAGGTGCATACTGGCCATATGCTGCCCCTCCCTCCCTCACATCATAGTGATCATAACTATCCCTTTCATGGTATGAAGATGGAGACTGATTGTATGATGAACTTTGCTGACTGTCTAAATGAGAAGCATAGGCATCCTCCCTTTCTGAGGGTGAAGGATGGGTAAATGTTACTGAGCTCTCTGTCTCACAGGGCAGATCTTCAGTATCCGTTTCCATTTCTGGAGAAGATTGATGTCTGAACAATGAAAAGACGTCAAGGACTTCAGGTTGCTTGGGGGCAGTTTTAGATTGGATGAAGTCAATGAAATTCTTGCTGTATATTGTGCCAGCATAGAACTCAGCTTTCTTCTTGGCCTTCCTTGCCCTCTTTAGCAGAGCCTCAGGATCAACTTTGCCTGTAACAGTCACTTTCTGATGTGCTATGTCACACACCACCATTGTCACACCTGCAAATACAACAATTCCAAAGAACCCCCCATTAGTCTATGCAATCCACACATGTCTATCCATCTATCCATCTCCACTCAAAATAGTCCTTACATCCAGACCGACTACCGAACACTCCAATCGATGTTGATCCAACAACATTTCCACTGAACGGAAAGAGTTACTCTTCCCAACGCAGTTGTGCCATTGCAAACCTCCCTGAAACTAACCATCATCCTGGTGAGTTCTTCCACTCCTCCATCCATCAAAGGGGAGCTGGTAGCCTGACAATTTCCATTACAAAATCCTCCAGAACATGCACACACACACACCCCACTCTTACAATCCATTCAGAAAACATAAAGGGTTTGTGGGGGCGGGGGGGTGCAGGGGTTCTGGCACTACCAGAGTAAGGACAAAAAATGAATCACTTACCATCCATCTTCCTGAGTTCGTTCCGAACTTTGTCTTCACACTTGCTACAGCACATGGGGACTCTCAGCTCAATCTCCTGCAAAGTCCATTACCCGTTTCTTGCAAGGTCAGCAAAAATCAAAATCGATACATTCTCTTGGTAAAACGGAATAAATCCCATGGTCTTCAGACTATGCCACCACCCATTTGCTTTCTCTAACAGATACAAGGTTTTAGTAAGTCTCCAGCACAGCTTCAAAGCGGAACATAACATGCATACTTACCGGATGGACCTTCTTTGGCTGACTGCTGCGGCGGGTGATCTCTTGGGGCCTTGAGGGTTGTTGTTTCTGTACCACAGGGTCACGGAATCGGACCACTTTAGGAGGAGGGCCAGAAGCAGAAGAAGGATGGCGAGAAGGAGGAGGCATCATCAGAGGAGGAGGGGGCTCACGAAACATTCGGTATGCCATGGCATCAGGGTAATTGGCGAACATAGGCGTCTCGTAGAAACGACCGATGCTCGGCGGCGGCGGCAGATCAGGGTAGCATGTGAAGGAAGGCGGCTGGGGATAGTTCCTATAGGAAATAGTCTCCCGGAAGTATGGTTCTGGTTCCTCTTCTCTGAAGTCCTGATCCATCCATTCGGGTTCTCCCATTCCAAAAAGCTGCACAACCCAACAATCGCAAAAAGAAACATTGCATGTTTTTTAGGTCATGCACAATCTCATAACCTGCACATACTTCCACATCATTATCTGATTAAGAAAGACAGCGCGCGCACACACGCACACACTAGTTCCGATTGATCTTAGAAAAGAAAAACCATGAAGCCACCCATTAGCCAGCAGCAGAGCAGCAGCGACATTCTACCTTGCCAATGAATGTAGCCATGGCTGACGATCGTTACAAACGTGAGCTCCAGCAACCGATAAATCCCGACTCCTCTCTTCTCTTCTTCAGCTTTTCGTCAAATCGTCCGAGGTAAACACAAAGGGTCATACGACAAACTTATAGAAAAGCACCACCACCTTATGACTTCTTCCGGTGTCTAAGGAGAAGAGACCTACATATACCATAGCAAGAGATAACATGACTTCTTGGGTTTAGTAGATCAGAGGGGCTCTTCTTCTTCTTCTTCTTCTTCGCAGGGGGCCGACCAAATAAAATAAAATAAGAAGGCTCTTAGAAAGACGATAGATTCTTACGAGACAATAGCTCCACCCACCGGGGAAGGGAGGAGTAGGTAGTACACAAAGAAGAAGAAGAAGAAGGGAAAGAGACAAAAGCCGACCAAAGGAGGAATCGAAACACTCTGGTAAAACGGATTTCACAAAAAGCAAATCCAAGTCCGCAAGCAACAACCCTGCTGAGTGCAGACTGGAGAAAGAACGAAAGAACGAACGAAGAAGAAAAGAAGAAGAAGCAGTGCCGAGAGGGGTGCTGCCTGCAGAGATCGACAGACACAACACGCCCTGGCGACAAAGGGGAAGCTCCTCGCACTCTTCCTTAAGGGGTAGCAAGCCGGCCGCCCCAAGAGCGCATGAGGCGAGAGAGGAGAAAGAGTAGCGGCGAGGGGAGGGGCCACCATTTCTTTCGCTTGGTATATATAGCCAGAATGCTAAATTAAAAAACTTAAAAGTGCTAAAATCGAGTGCTGTCCGAGATTTTCAATAGCCATAATTATACCAATCGCCATATTTTCCATACATGCTATGTAGCCTAAAATAAAGAAGGATTTTTGTTTAAAACTTTACTTTCATTTTTAGCTCATAGCCAAATCTGGCTAAATCTTCTTGTGGGATCATCCCTTGTTTTTTTTGCCGACTGTATATAGCCAGAATGCTATATTAAAAATTTAAAGTGCTAAAATCAAGTGCTGTCCGAGATTTTCAATAGCCATAATTATACCAATCGCCGTATTTTCATACGTGGTTGAAGAAGTATGTACCCAAAAATAAACAAGGATTTCTTTTTGTTCCCCTAAAATTACTTTCATATTTAGCTTGTAGCCAAATCTGGCTACATTTCTTGTGGATCCATCGCCACTTTGGATTCATTACAAATTTGAAAAAATATTAACTAAGGAGAGGATGGCCCGTGGAAAAAGGGCCGAGAAAAACTGTTACGCTGTCCACACACAGCTTGCCTCGTGGACTTGGGACAACGACCTGGTCATAAACATTACGTGGAGGATTCCCATTTGCAGGTGGGACCATGTCTAATATCACCGCCCAAGCTAGTGGAAATCCGAACCAATCCGCACCGTAAAATGGGTCTGTATACCACACTGTATAATTTCTGTACATTACGGTGCACCGTAATTTAGTAGTACCATAGTACCTTTTGCAGCTTCAACTCTAAATATTTTATTTTCAGAAATTTTCAAACTTTCACAATTTTTTTTTAATTTTTTTTTTCAAATCACAAAATTTTGTGTAGGAAATTAGAGAGTCTTTGTGAATGTTCTATTTTTTGACATGAAATTTTTTAATTTTAATTAATTATTTGACATACATGTGTTGAAGCCCGCCCTTGTTATTATTTAGAATAACGGTTGGTTTTTTTTTCCCCCCATTTTTTTGTTATTGAATTTTTGAGGAAAATTTCTCAAACTATGAGCAAAATTAGTCAAATTTACAATTAAAAAAAGGAAAAAATTCCCAATTTTTTTGGTAAAAATTAGGACATTTTTTTGTTGGAAAAATTAAATAAATAAATAAATGTTGGTGCACCTCAAGGTGATAAGTACTATGATGAATAATTGGGGGGTGGGGATTGGGAGGAATCAACTCCCTACCAAGCTACCATGTACCCACCTATTTGTTTAGTGCCATGATGGCATGCAAAGATCATACTTTCCTTGGCTATGGAAATGAGCCTTCTCCCCCCCTTTAATTTTTTAATTTTTAATTTTTAATTTAATTTAATTTTTTAATTAATTATTAATTTTTTATTTTGGGTTTTAGTGCCAACCTAGTTATGGGAGGGTGGCTTATCATACTACTACTACCTATTGCCCATTTTGACAACATGTTTTGAAATAGTCTCCTCATAAAAGAAATATTTCTTGCTGAAATTAGGGTATTAGGGGCACCGAATCTAAACAACTTTGTGTGACGATGAATGAAGGGTTTTTTAGGACCTAGTAGAGAGTATTCTTTTGAGACCATGTTTGTGTGTTTTGCATTTTATGAGTGTCGTCTTTTGTTGATACTTTTGGTCTTCTCCTCCTTTTTCTTTTTTTTTTTCTTTTTTAAAAAAATTTTTTTTAGTACCTCTCTTTCCCTTAGGAATTGGTGATTTCTTTTTTCTTTATTTATTTAATTTTTTAAATTGACAATACCATCATTTTTTAAATGTTTTTCCTTTAAATTTCACCTTTGCATTGAAGTTCAACAAAGTGGGTTCCACACTATTGGTGAGAGGACAAAGGCAAAAGGAAAAAAAGTGATGGAATTGCAAAAACCACTTTTGCATGGAGAGCTTTAGGTGGTTGGTTTCAAGAAATATACATTTTTTTTTTAATAATTTTTTTAAATTACCTAATAGGACAAAAAGGTATAGACAATTGTAAAGCACTCTAAAACAAGCCAAGTATGTACAAATTTGAAGCACTCTTTGTGTCAACAAATGGAGTTGGTTGCCCACTTTAGGGTCTATTTGCCCCCCCTACCCCCCAAACTTGTGTAACTTGTGCATTTATTATTCAACCCAGATTTGAAATTGTGACTCTAGTGGCTTGGACATGTTTCGACATGTTTGGACCAGTGTTGGTCGGTTATAACTTTTTTAAATAAGCTGGGTAAGGTTGTTTTTATTTATTCGGGAACCATACAGGTTATCAATATCAAACAAATTGAATAATAATCATTAGTTATTCATACGGGTAAGTTGTCGAATACCCAATTGAGAATTGCCACTTAACCTGCTGGTTATACTTTGGTTATAGGGTTTCTATAATTTTAAAAATATTTTATAATTTTTTAATATATTATTATTATTATTATTATTATTATTATTATATAAAGGACTAATAACCTACGCGGCTGAAAGGTAATCAGGTCATCCAGGTAAATTATTAGCTTCTGAAAATTCAGTATTAGGGGGGTTATCAATGTACCCGGTTATCAAAGAAACTCAAGATCCAGCTGATGCAGTTAGTTATTAACCAGCTTGATAACCAGGTCAAAAACTCAATAACCAGCCGACACGGGCTTGGACACCTAATAATTTAGTAGTTCTGAGATTCCTGACACGTACAAATTATTTTTAAATTTGTGGGGATTCTTCTTCATAGGCACACTAAAAACTATATAGTTTTCTTTTCATATTATGTTATGGCCTTATTCTGACTTTTTCAAAACCTTAGGCAACTTTTCATGACTCTTCATGCCTGTTCAATTTGGCCTCTCTTCTTAAATAAGTTAATTTTAAACCTCCTATTACGATTAGATCTCACGATTTGCATGCAGGCAACATTAGAGAGGCTTTAAATCTTCTATTACTATTAGATCTCATGATTTGCATGCAGGCAACATTAGAGAGGCTTTAAACCTCCTATTATTATTAGATCTCACGATTTGCATACAGGCAACATTAGACAGACTTTAAATCTCCTATTATTATTAGATCTCACGATTTGCATGAAGGCAACATTAGAGAGGCTTTAAACCTCCTACTACTATTAGATCCCATGATTTGCATGCAGGCAACATTAGAGAGGCGAGGCTGGGAGTGACATAGCTTCCTCCTACCACCACAAGAGGGACTTCCTCTTTCTCTCCTTTCTTTGGTTCTTGCGGGTTGTGCGTCTTTTGGCTTTTTTTTTTCGACTTTTGCTTTTGTTTTCAGTGTGATGGTTCTAGCCATTGATTTTTATTGGATTGTTTTTTTTTATTTCTCAATAAGTTAATTGTTCTAGTTAGGTCTTCTTTCTAGGATTTAGAGTTCTTCCTGGTGTGTCACATAGCTCCATTGTTACCGAATGAATGTCGTATGTAATAATGTTGATCAATGAATGAATGAATGTACATGTATTTGTATAACGCAATCAATCATAAAACCTTGCTTCGAAAATGTGGAGCGAGTCACAACAAAGTGCAATTTATTCAATATATCAACCGTTTTTAAATCAGTTTTAAATTTTTTAAAGGAAAAAATTATTATTATAGTGTGAATCTCACAAATGTCTTTTTTTTTATAAAGAATTTTGATTTTTAATTTCTTGAACACATCTATCTTATATTGTCGTGCAAGTGCAGCAACGGAGCACATGAAATGATGCTCACATCCCACAAACAATCATGAGCTGCAAAACTTTGATCCTCAATGTTTATCTTGATGGGACGGATGACGAGACGCACGGATTCAGGGGAGGCTTCATTTCTCATCCCGACGTCCTTTACTATATGTAATAAGCTCTGAAAACTGGAAAACCAGCACCCCACCAGCGCACCGTGAACAATGAATGGTAAGTGGTCAGGAAACAGTTTTCTGTTGGGTTTCAGTTCCTTAGCTAACCATGGTGATTATTAGCTCAGTTGTGGTGTTTTTTTTTCCTTTTTTTCTACCTACCCACTAACAACCCACAAGCTGGTTGTTACTAGGTAGGTAGTAAAAACAGCCCTTAGCTATGTATAAATTATAAACCATCTAGTTACCTAGTAGTTACCTATTTTCCGACCTGTTTGCCAGTGTATCAAAGCTATTTATTTTACAGAATTGGTTACGAAGGTGAAACCAAATATTAACTCAGTTCAAAGTTCATCCACAACCGTAGTAATGATGGGCATCCAATGGATGGTGCACTCGTGGATGCTGGTTTACCGTGGCCAATTAAATTAAATTATATGTAAGGGTTTGGCTTTTTTTTTTGAATTTCTCCCTTTCTTTTCTGTTTCTAAAAGAGAACACAAAGTGGATTGTGGAGGTTCTTTCAGTTCTCCACAATTAGGGTTTGGATGGTTGGACATGTGGGATGTGGGCCAACTTAGGTGGCCCCCAATGTTGGATGTTGGGCCAATATCATCCAAAGGGAAGAGACAAAAAAAAGACTTCACTTCACATGAGGGTAGGTTTTTGAGGTAAAAATTCTTTTCGTAATCAAATGCCCTAACCATGTTACGTGATTTTGTAAACAACTCCCTTTTTTTTTTTTTTTTTTGTATTTTGAGGAATCTCCCCCAGCAAAGTAACCCTAGGGTTAACCATTAACTCTAGGGAACTCCCCAATTTTATATGTTCCCATGTTCCCATGGAAATATTTCTTTTCGACAAAATGGGAAAGAAGGGAGGAAATGAAAAAGAGAGTTGTTTATGTAAGTGGAGGTTCGTTCCCACATGAGTGCATTCTCCTAAGGCTCGGGAACACCCTCGGGGCTCACGCCCTTGGGTGCCCCTTCCTCAGGAGAACGCACTCATATGGGAACCTCCCCCCTACAACATTGTTCCTCATGAATTTGCTTCATCTTTGCCACAAAGGGCCATGTACCTTCAGCTGCTTGTTTTCATGTTCATGAACGGAAATACCGTGGATTTGGATGAAAGTAGAATGGCCATGGTAAGTGGGAATAATGAGTGCATGGATAGGAGGTCTTACATATACTATGTACATCCCATGTGTGCTTGGCATGCATGGAATTGGGCATGACTAAAATTTTGGGACCAATGAAAGATCCATAACTTCTGGGCAGCGGGCAGCTTGGGGACTATATAACAATGCATGAAAGACTCACTCTTATATCAAGAGAATTGGTTTATTTTCAGAGTGGGTTTCAAAATTCAAGCTAAAGCTTGTCTTACCACCATGGAAGGGGCAAAAAGAAACTCCAAGCCTTGTTTTATGCCATTGTGCCTTTTCAATGTCAAGTTCTCATATAACCTTGTGCTCAACCCCTTTATGAGAAAACTATGTCTATTGATGTTGAATCCTTTAATTTTTTTCATATAACTTCAATGTCAAAATGTTTACACACTTTATATTCTACTTGAGACAAATTTAAGTTGACATGTGTGCATTATAATAGTAGTTCCAAACTAGAAATTTTAGTTGCAAATTGAATGGAACTTTGAAAATAAGTGAAAAAATTAACATTGACTAAATCCACCACCAATGTGACAATAAAAATTAAAGCTTGCAACTTAGTGTCATGGTCAAGAAGTGCAAACCATGAGAAAAAGGCATGAGAACCCATTGCCATGGTCTACACCATCCATTTAATGAAAGTGTCCACTTCAAGGTGGTGGTCCTTGAAAGTCATCCAATGATCAATGATGCACATTCACATTTTTTTTTTCCTCCACAAAACTCCATATTTTAGTTCGTGAACACCTCAATTGGAATGTCAAATTTACTCATTTGATCAAGAAACGCATATGTTGCTCCCCAAGGGTTCTAATTTGATGCCCTTTGAAAAATGTTTGATCATAACCATCATATTTTGATTGTGTTGAATTGTCAAATTAAATGGATAATAAAGTGCAAATTACACCATAACTCCAAATCCCATGATAAAACGTGGCTATGAATGAATTGTGCATGCATTAAGTGACAATGGCAAGTAGCTCATTGCAAACCCCATACTACAAAACAAACTATTGAACCAAAAATTGCTTGCTCTTTTCACAATATTGGTTTTGAAGTAAACGATATAGCCATTGAAACCCAAAATGACCAAAACCTATTTGTGGACTTGCTAAATTATACCCTTGCATTCTATGAATGCCATAACTTGCCTTTACCCATTTTTTCAAAGTTGAAAAAAGAAACGGACTTTTCAACCAACTTCCATCCATATAAGATTTAATCTTGCTCTATGGGTGTCACCTTAATTGTTATGAATAGGCATAGATAAGTAGAGGTGTGCAACTTGGCATTGCCATTTTATCACCAACAAAGTTAAAATCATACTCATTCATTTCAATAACTTTCTCATTATAATTCCATTCTCTTTCAACAAGAACATATGAATGGTTAATGATTAATTTAAAAAGTAAGTGGACTCAATTATAAAGTAACGTCAAATGAATCAAGAACCCATACAATTGCCAAAGGCATTGGTATTTGCATGGATTATAATTTTTTTTAATAAAAAATTGATCAATTAACATACACAACCAAAAAAAATTAACCTTAAAAATTGTTGACTTGGGGTGAGTACAACTCCTTACCTTTAGTGCTTGAATCAATGTGCACCTAAAATGCCACCTTTCAAATAGGTCATACCAAAATAAGACCTTGACATGAACCTCAACTTCAACTCCTTTTAACCAACAAGGGTTATATTATTAGTGGACTAATATACAAAGGTGTTGAATAGGCTTGTGTGTAGGTGTGCAGAAAAAATGTTATGACCAATGAAATTGTTGGATTTGGTGGTGTGAATTAATTTTTCTTGGTTATTTTGAATGAACTAACAAATCAATGTGTAATAGCTATTTACAGACATGGTTTTAAAACATTATTTGTGCACTTTGTTTTAATGTTTGAACCAAAACAAATTCCGATTGACATGGATCAATTTTGATCAAAGGTTGTGTAATGCCACTAAAACATTTGATAAATTGTTGACTATAACACCCGCTTTACACTAGGAGTCAGGGCTAATGTTCAACCCAAATCCAGCATTCCTATTGGTGCAAAAGTTGAAATTAGCCCCAAGGGCTTTGCACTGGGAGTCAAGCCTGAAAAAAAATAATAATAATAATACTAATAATAATAATAAAATCAATCTGCCCCCAGTACTAATAAAGGCTGAACTTTATGGCCTTGTATTGGCCCCAAGGCTGGAAAAAGGATACCATCAAATTTGGGAGGCCAATGTGCAACCCTTGGGGCCAATGTTCAAGCATTTATTAGTAACTTGGGGCCAATTTGCAACCCAAAAATGCTCAAAGTTGGCCCCAAAATAAGGGTGACTTTAGATGAGGGTCCAAGGTCCAGGGACCGATGAATTCAAACAATCTTATTGGTCAAAAGCTTTAAATCGGTCCCAAGGCCTTTACATGAGGGTCCAAGACCCAAAAGTGGCACATTGAGGCTAAACCTAGATGGCACCTGTTTTGGAGGGAAAATCAATTGGTTCAAACCCAAAAAACAATGCTTAAAGGAGAGCTCTTGATCTGGAGAACCAAAGAATCAGGCTAGGGACCAAGGTACAGTCCAACTCAAGGATTCAATTTGCTTCAAATCAATCCAAATTGGTTCCTAGGAAATTGGACCTTAGACCCTCGTCTAAAGTGGGCCTAAGTAAGGGCTAGTTACAAGTCAGGTAGTAAACACAGCAATTCGGCTAATCACCATGGTTATGTGCATGTAGTGTTAACATGTGGCTTGACCACTAGTACTACCGTAGTCCCTTTACCATTCTGGCGATATTAAATTACTTTCAGTACATGCTGAGTTTTTTTTTACATTAGCTACCCATAGTGCCCGAAATTCTAGAAATTCTATTGTTGTTTATTATACATGATTATTTTGTTTATAGCAAGGTCTATATAGCCAGAGTGAAAAAATGATAAATAAATAAATAAATATTCAACAAGAAGATGAAGGAATGGTGGATGTACTAACCATATTCATTCCCTTCATAAAAAAGTGACTTTGAAAAAAAATTTAAAAATAAAAAAATGGACCAACCTCCTTTTCCTTTGAAACACAAAATGATTTTGAAAAACATCCCATTGAATAAAACCTGAAGTTACAACCCACGGAGTTGTAGCCACTACATCGATATACATGCCAGTAGACCAATAGCCACCATCCATTAGAAGCATGTTATGACTCAATTTTGGATGAACAACCAGCTGAGTTGATGTTGGGTTTGAGCTTGGTAACCTATCTTGTACAAAGTAGCCTTGTTTGTGGTAGGTAAGTAGTCAAGACAATCGGTGGCCATTCATTAAGTAAGTAGATGCATCTAGATGGTTAGAACTTAGAAGGTAGGTAAAAGACTAGTAGGTTGTTACTAGGCAAGTGCTAAAAACCGCAACTAAACTAACCATGGTTAACAGGGCCGGGGAACTTGAAACCTATGGGGAAAGGTTCCTTGTCCACCTAACCTTACAAACCATCCATCTCTCTCAAGGCTCAGAAGTCACTTAAATGGCAGTTGATTCACCTCTGGCCCATTAAGTTAGTCATCCCTTGTTGATGAAGAGACTGGATTGGTGTTTTGATTAGTGGGTTTGGTGTAAGGTTAGTGACTAAACCTTGATTCCATCTTCTCACCACAATGTCTTTGCCATAAGATGAGTTGGGTTGTAAGTAGTACTTACCTCTCTTTGGTGGAAAGGACTCTAAAGTTCAAAAATCCAGTGTTTAGGAAACAAGTTGGCACTTTGTTTGGGAAGGACCAGGTGCTAGTGGAGAAAAGGGACACAAACTTCAAAAGATGTGAAAACCACACAACATGCATTACAACACAAGAAGAATCTTTGACATGTATTCAAGTTGTCTATAAAAGTACTTTGAATGCAACATTTGAACCTTAAGTTTGGGTGAAATGCATGACTAACCCTAAGCATGCAATGGGATTTTGTTGAATGAAAGAATCACATGACCAAACTCAAATTTGCTCCAAAACCTAGGGTCATGGGAGTTTTGAAATGTGTTTTGGTCAATGTAACATTGTGAGCGTAGGTTATTTTGTGTTCTCGTTGATGTTGGTTGTTTTTGGTGCCTTGCCCTCATTGTTGTTCCAAATAATTCTCATCAAGCTATTTGTGTGTAGAGGAGAGAGTGAGAAGCCCATAATCAATGCCTCAAGGTTTTGATGAAAGAGTGTGTCACCGAATAGGGAAAAAAGCTCAAAATACACTTCTTTGTTGGACTTGAGAAAGGAGGCCCAAAATGCATCTTCAAATAGGGGTTAACTTTATGGATCTAAGTTTAATGGAAAAACCCATTTACTTAAGTAATTTAGTTCATCACTAATCACCAAATCCAAGCACTCATATGCATGTCTTTACAACTGCTAAAGGACAAATAATTGATTTTTATTTTTTTGGGGTAGAATCAAACATCATGAAAAGGATATTAATCCTTGGATATGAAAAGTAACCCCATATGGAATTCTTTTCAAAGCATGGCAAGATCTAACCCCTAATTGCAAGCCCATATACAATGCCCACATATTGGAACTTCAAAATGGATCTCTAAATTTCATGTGGACATCAAGATATATAATGATGTTGAAGAGACATGAGAATCCAAAATGTTCATCAATTGGTAGTTTTGAAGATTTAGAAGTAGCACATGAATATTTGAATAATCACATTTGCAGATCCATCTTTTTCTAAAAGAGTTTATTTTCTTATTTGACAAAAGTTGCATTTTTTACCTAAAAAAACACATTCTACACTTTAAAAAACACTTTTCCAAGTTCTTTTCATATTTTTCCTTTTGCAAAATGGCAAAAATCAGCCCACCCAAAAAAAATCATAATTTACAATGCACTCCTTAAGAGTCCTAATTTAAACAATTACAAGGACATAGGAAGTCTATTGAAGCAAAACCCTAAATATATATGTCTATGTTTGATATTATGCTAAAGACTAAGGTTTGGCTTATTTTATCCTCACCTTGTCCACGCACCAAAGTTTGTGATGCATGTGGCCCATCATCGAGTAACAAACAATACACATGTTTATCACATTTATTTAGAAACATTAATGTTCATTTGTGTCAACTTGCTAGACTTGGAAGATGATTGTTAAGTGAAGTTAACTTGCAACATCCAATGCACCAACAATGTTTTTTAACCACATATTTTGGTTTTGATAAAGATAATGCATTTGCTAATTTTAAAATGGTACATTCATTTTTTATTCTTCTTAGTGATGCATTAATACATGTGATGATTAAATGACAATACATTGTCTAGATTTTCATTGTTTAAAGTCATTTTAATTTCTTGAACCCTTTTGTTTTGAGCAATGGGTCAAAATATGTTAATAGGAGCCAAAAAGAACGTTGAGAGTACTTGAAAATTACAAAATATAATAGTTTTTTTAAATATTTTTAAATTATGGTAATCATTTCAAGTTGTGCTAAATTATTAATATGATTGCTGAAATAAAAGAAAATTTCATTAAATTTGATTATAGGCTTTGGTTTTAGCAAAAGACTTTTCAACTTAAACAATAATTACATCAAAAGTAGTCAATTTTGCAAAGGACTAAGGTAAGGGACTAATTTTAATGAAGAAATTTTGATGACAAGAAAATTGAAATGATAATAACTTACTACCCACACTCAAAATGCACTCACAATTTAAAAGTTATTGAATTTGAGTTTTTTTATAAACCCAACGTATATTTCAAAAGCTCAAATTACAAGAGTCTTTTATTGCACATGTAAATGCAGTGTAATGTACATGACGTATAAAACAAAGTTGTATTTTATGATACAAAAAACTAGAAATTAAAATAATTAACATATTTTTTGTTTGATTTGAAATTATGATAAAATTTCAGAATAAATCACAAAATTTGGTAAAATTTGCACATTTTGAAAAATCCATATTAATTTAACAATGGCTAACACAAACATATGAGATATTGGGGCAACTATGCGTATTTTCAAAAATAAATTGCAAAAAAATTCATTCAAAAATTCCGTTATATAAAAAAGTGATAAGGGTTTTAAAAGGACTTTCAATCCTTTTATAAAGTGATCTTGTTGAGTCCTATTTTAATTGAGTTGTAATTCAATGTTTGTAGGAGAAAAACTAATTATTTGGTGTGTAGAGATGACTACAATTTTTATTATTCCTTATGGTGTAGGAAGAAATCATAATTTCAAAAAACTCTCATATGTATTGATCTTAGGCTCAAATTTAATTTAACATTTTGTTCTGAAGTTTTAGTATGTTTTTAAGCTATATTGGTTAACTAGGTACTTGTGAAATCCTCAAACAAAGTATTTTGATATAATGGCAAAACTATTGCATGCCCATAACCCCCCTACAACATATATTTGTACTTCTCAAAGTAAAGCATGTGTAATGACTAGTTAATTGTTCAATAGAAAAGCTAGATTATTTGTGAAGAAGTTGATATATAAGCAATCCAAACTTGTTGCCTTCATGGTAGTGCATGATGTACAAGGTCCCTTGCCTTAGTTGGAATTGCCTGACACTAGTGAATTACATTTGAACAAGATTTCCTAGAACTTAAAAACAAATGTGACTTTGAGGTTGCTCATTTGTTTTATTTGACAAGTGTTTTAGTCTTGAAAACCTTTGTGGTCTTTGACTCGCATGCCTTCAACTTTGTTATTGATGATACATTATTTAATGTTCAAAGTAAATGTGAGAAGTTTATGCCTCTTTCAATGCTTTTAATTTATATGTTAAGGATGTTATAAATGATCTATTGCACCATTTTGTGTTAAATTGTCATGTTAGTGTGCATCCAAACTCATCAATTTGTCCAATCAACCATGACGTTTGATCAAACACTCCAAGAGTAAAAACATTTTACTATTTTTTTGAATGTGTAAGTAGGTTTTAATACTATTTAATTATAGGTGATTATAATGCAATTTTTTAAATTAAAAAATATCTTGATTGATTGTTGAGATGTTTTGATTGAATTTTGGGTCAAATGCCATCTTGATGGTCATGATTTCAAATTCAATATTTTAAATTTTCTATAGTTGAAATTCAATAACCTTACGAACCAAGGTGGACAAGGGTTGTAATCCAAAGGTGACTTAAAAAATAAAAATAAAATTTTACCATTGAAACGTGACAATGAAATTTCCATTACCATCTTGATGGTTAAGATTTTTTCTATTTTTTAGGACCATATGTAGTTTGTTGGTGGACCTAATGTGATTGAATTTTACTCATAACAATTAAAAATTAAAAAATTGAAAGAAACAAAATTTGATTAAAGTTCAATTGCCACATCTTGATAGTCAATGTTTTTTTCAAGGACCAATTTTCAATCACCATTAAAGTACAATTAAGGTGGACCCAATGTGACCAAATTTTACTACAAAAATTTGAAAAACAAATCTTGACCATCAAAATGGTGATTGAAATTTAATTGCCAAATCTCAATAGTCAAGTTTTTTTTTGGGACTAAATTTAGGTCATTGTTGGACTATGACCAAGATGGACCATGCAACCAAATTTGAATTGTAAAAATTACAAATGTAAAATTTGAGGAAAAAAAAAAAAAAATCTAAACCATTGAGATGGCAATTGAAATTCAATTGTCATGTCTTGATGGTCAAGATTTTCTTTTATTTTTTAAGACTAAATTTAGGTTGTTGATGGAGATAATGTCAAAAAATCAATAGGCACATTTTGGCAATTTCGAATTTTGTTGCAATTGGATGTTGGTTGTCACATGGATCACAACCCAAGTTTAGTTACTCATCCATGTCCCCAAAATTATATGGCGATTGAATTTTAGGAGTTATTGGGGTAAAATTTTTACCCCTTCAAAAAAATTATTGTTTTGATTTAAATTAACCTTAAACTTGTTAACAAATAGGAGATCTACTCAAGTGCAAACATAAAACTTATTGAAAAGAAACTACAACATGATGCTCACAACACGAAACACAACATCAAGAACTCTCCAAGGTTCTTGTCACATGAAATACACAAACTTGTGTAATGAAGAAAAGAGAGCCAAACCATCAAGACTAAGGTATTTAACTAAAAGACTAAATCACAAATAACCAAACTAAAATAAGTAACGAAAGTAATTCAACCTTGTGAAAGTAACCTAGTTACTTTCCTACTCCAGTAACTAATGAAACCTAGTTGAGCTTGAATTCTCAACAAAACTAACGTGATGATGGGCTACACTTACATCAAAATTGACACAATTGACACAAAGTGACAAGGGCAACATTAATAACTATGGTATGTATTGGTATTGCAAGGGTTTATAATATGCATCCAAAATGTATGTGGGTATATACGACTTGGTGTCTCTAACCAATATTCTTGGATCCAAAACTTGTCAATGAATGTTATTATTTTATCACAATAAAAAGTTTAAGGGATGATATCGTGACTTAAGTTTGAAACTACATTGGGTTTTAAGCTTCTATATCGCTATTGTAGAGAACTTTAGTGTGCATCCAAAATAAATTTGTGTGACTTTTTGCTTCTAACTAACATTCATCAATCTAAATATTAACAATGCAAATATTCAATAGAATGTTTTTTACCATGTCAAAATCCTAAGGGATGATGATACCTTGATTTGAGTTTGAAATTTAATTGGGCAATTTGTTTCATTGACATGAATTTGGGGTTCACATTTTTACAAGCTCATTTTTCCATAAACAAATCCATGATGATTTACACTACCATAGTGATAACAATGTTGTGTGTGGGACTAAAAAGGATGTGATTTATATGTGATTTTGCATTGCTTTTAAATAAAGGTCTTCAATGCATAAAGTCTCAATGTAAATAAGTAGCAAATTTACATTGTTTATCACAAATCAAGAGTCTAAAAGATGATGAGCTTGAAAATTCATTGGGCATTGATATGAACTTGGAGTTCAACTCCCCACAAGCTCATAGTCTATAGACACTAGTTCATTGCAATTTCTTAATTATATTACAAAGGAAGGAACATTTGTTTAACATAAAAAAGATTTAAAGTGCCTCATTATATGTATCCAAGTGTTATTCCCAATTGCAATACTATTTAAATATTATTCATATATGGATATAGTGATTCATTTAATAGAAAGAAAAAGGTAGTGCATAATATAAAGTCCCATGCTTTATATTTGAAATTTCTTAGCACTAATATGAATTGCCCTTGAAGAAGATTGCCCATAATATAAAGAATTAAAAGGTTGGTCACTTGTTTTTCTTACATGTGTTTTGGTCATGGTTGTCTTGTAGGTTTTTAACTTCATCCACATGATGGTCTTCAAATTTTATGTAATTATCATTTGTTTAATAATTTTGGTGTTTTTTTTTTCTTTTCAAAGGTGTGTTGGTTGGACCCCCATGGCCACTTTGGGTGGAGCTTTGTTTTGAAATACAAACACATATTGTGACATTCCAAATTTTCAAAAGCTTGGTCACATTTCTTCACAACCTTTGTTGTTCATTTTACTCATTATTACAAATCATGGTTTTTTAATAGGTTCATTTGATTAATTTGTCATTTTTGACTAGTGGACATATAAATTTTGACTAAAGGCCATGGACTTGAATGACATGTGTATTTTTTGACCAATCAACTAGATTATAGTGGTTTATTTTACTAGATACATATAATCAAATTGTATAAGATTAGTCAAAGTGACAAATGGTTTATTTGTCAAGTGGAACATTTAATTAAAATGGTGTTATTGATCTTTCATCAAAATGGCCAATGGTTTTTATTCAATGGAACATTTAGTCAAAATGACCAATTATTTTTAATCAAGTGAAACATTTAGTTAAGATGACCAATGATATTTATTCAAATGCAACATGGTCTAGAATTACCCTATGTATTTACCTCCTACCTACTCACTCACCTATTTATTTAACTAATTATTTATTTACCTATTACCCACCCACCTATTACTTGCCTACCTATTTAAGTACCTACGTACCTATATTTTTTCATTTTGGTGCAACCTACCTACTTATTTACCTACCCACCTACTTACATATTACTTACCTACCTATTCACCACTTACCTACCTAATTTTATCCACTAAGTTTAACCATTATGTTTCACCATTAAATTTAGCCACTAGGTTTACCCAAAGTTTAACCATATTTTAATCATTAGGTTTAGGCATTCAGTGTAGCCACTATGTTTAGCCTAAATTGAACCATTGGATTTCATCACTAAATTTAGCTTAATTTAACCGTTAGGTATAGCTTAAGTTGAACCATTAGGTTTAACTTAAATTTAAACATTATGTTTAATCAAATTTTTAATCATTATGTTTAACCATTAGATTTAACCTAAATGTAGCCATTATATTTAATCAAGGTATAGTCATTATATTTAACTATTCAATTAATCATTATGTTTAACCACTAAATTTAACCATTAGGTTTAGTTCAAGTTGAGTCATTAAATTTATCAACTAGGTTTAGCCATTATGTTTAACTAAGGTTTAATCATTATATTTAGCCATTGGATTTAAGCATTGGGTTTAGTCAAAGTTTAACAATGAAATTTAACTATTAGGTTTATCAACTATGTTTAATCATTATGTTTAACCACAAGATTTAATCATTAAATTTAACTAAGGTTTAGCCACTAAACTAAACCATTAAATTATGGCAATAAGTTTAACCACCGGATTTAACCATTTGATTTAGCCATTAGATTTAAGCATTGGGTTTAGTCAAAGTTTAACAATGAAATTTAACTATTAGGTTTATCAACTATGTTTAATCATTATGTTTAACCACAAGATTTAATCATTAAATTTAACGAAGGTTTAGCCACTAAACTAAACCATTAAATTATGGCAATAAGTTTAACCACCGGATTTAACCATTTGATTTAGCCATCAGGTTTAACCACTAGTTGTTGTTTAGGTTTAACCACTGTGTTTAGTGATGTGAAAAAAATAATTTGACAAATGTTGAACACCTTTGATGGTGTAGTCCATTTGTAAAGATTTGGTTTCATTATGAGGGTTTGAGATTCAATTCTTTGTACTTGCAACCTATGCACATACATAGAAGGTTAAAGTAGGTAGGTTAAACTAAGGTAATTTGATGAGGTTAAGTTAAGTAGGCTAGGTTAGCACATACTTACTTAAATGCATTTTTTCGACCTAATATATTTATTTACTACCTATGTACCTACTTATTAATTTTTAAAACAATAATCCAAAAAATGATTTTAATTAAGGTATAAAGTTGACCCAGTCAAATAGTTTGCTATCTATTAATCAAATAATCAATCATTGTGTGAGTCACCTTGTTGACCAATCAAAATGACAAGGTACAAATTGATTACCCAGTCATTTTAACAAGTCCAAACCAACTTGTCCAAATTGATAGGGTGGTCTTTTTTTGCTTATCATTTTTGGGTATTTTTTACTAGAACACCCAATAAAAAAAACCACTAATTGTAGTAGTGATCACAAGCTCCCCTTTTGGAGGTGGTGAATTTACATCATTTTTTAATCCAAATTCATAAGAACTTGAACATCCTCTTCATCCACATTAGTATCTACATCACCTTCTCATGTTCCTCTTACTCATACTCCTTGTCCTCTACATTTAATGTTTTTCCTCCTCCCCCTCCTCTTCCTCCCCCATAGTATATGTAACCTTAATGTTGTTACTATTGGGCTTCACGTTGCATTAAAACATTTTTTATGCATCATAGACTCCATCAATGCCAAGTCGTGCTTCCATTGTTGTATACTTTTTTTCATTATTAACATAATCTTGATATGTCTCGTCTCCACAATTGTGCTACTGAATGTCCTTCCTCCTTTGGCCAATAACATAAATTATGACAATTTTTTCCTCTTTGGGCATTGGCAAAGCAAAGTTTGATTTTCCTTTAGAACCATTCTTACCTCCTAGGGATTATGAAACAACTATTGATTCTTGTTTAATGTTGCTTATTTTGTCCTATTAACAATGTCATCATGCAGTTGCCAATCCTCTAGTGATTCCACTAGTAAGGAATTATTGTCTTGGAGCTTTGTTCCATGATGGATGTGGCATTAGGTTGCACCGATATCTTGTGTGAACTCAACCTCCACTTGGGTACATGAATCTAAATACACAACCACCTTTACTTGGCATTTGGTGTTAGCATTGCTTGTGGAGTTCCACACTTCATGGTTCCAAAGTTGGACTCCTCAATCCAAGATTCTTGGGAAGGATGTCATCTTTGATGTGAATCTTTACCCATAACAATGTATTGTGAAGATCCACCAATAAATTGAATGTTCATGTTGGGTGAAAGGAAATGTGATGAAGTAGGACTTAGATGCAAGTTTTCCAACTCACTTCCCATCTTATGGAAGATGTCAGCTTCAATAGTGCATTTCACAAGCTTGTTTATCATCTTTTTCATGGGTTTTAAATCATGCACATCTACACAAGATCACATTTAAGTTTAAAAACAACCCAATCCAATCCAACCCAATCTAATTATGAAAAAGACTAACAACAACTCGACTGAAGAAGATCCAATGATGCATATCAAAGTAGTATCCAACTACATGCATATCAAACCAACATCCAACCTAATCTAATTATGAAGATCAACAATGCATATCAATATTCAAAGCTTCTAACTAGACTACACATTACATTAAAATTTCAACTTATAATTCTATGTACAATATTACTCGCCTTTTAGTATTGTTCCACAATATATGTGAACATTCAATATTCTTATGTATTTGTTTATAATATTATTAATATAAAAACTTTGAAAGTGACCACCAAATACTCATATGTATCACTAGAAATACAATTGGAAGACTTACAAATTCCACTAAATACCTTTATAGACTTATAATATTAATAATACTAAAAAAAAAAGTTGTAGAAAGAAGCAAAGTAGCATCCAAAATACAATATTGCTTGTTAGTATTTACAAATTATTAAGATTACAATATCACAATGTTTGAATATTCTATATCATTTGCAATATAATATTCATATTTCTAGACATCATATTAGTGCCAATTCATAAAACATTACAATATTTTTTTGAATATTGATTGACTAACTTAATATTCTATATTAATTACATAATGCTATAAATTATATAATTGAAATACTAAACTATCACAATGAATTAACTTGGAATACCATAATGACCATGCACAAATACATAGTCATCATGTACATTTCAAAATCTACAAAACTCAAAGTATAACACAATACAACATGAAATTAAATGGCACAAAAATAAGGAAATCCATAAAAAATATCAAGAAATAATCTTTCACTTTTAGAATGTTGAGTACCCAAGATAAACTACTAAATAAAAAAATTTCATATGTTGATCAATACTTAGGCAAATTGATCAAACATTAAAAATTTCCAAATTGGTTGAGTATTCAAAAGAAATGATCAATGCTTCAAAATTTTGTCAATTTGCTTCAATTCCAAGTTGGTTGATTATTCAATAGAAGCATTAATCAAAGCTTAAAACATCTACCAAGTTCCTACTTCAATTCCCAACTAATTAAATACTTAGAATAAACATATTTGATTAAACATTGGAAAATTTTGCCTCAATTCAAAACTAGTTGAATAATCAAGAAAAATGATCAAACATTGAAAAAAATTACCACTTTTGCTTCAATTCCAAGCTAGTTGAATACTTGAGAGAAATGATTAGAATTTCAAAAATTGCCACTCTTGCCTCATTTCCAAGTTGGTTAAATATTTGAGAAAAATGATCAAACATTGAAAATTTTCAAATTAGATGAATACCCAAGTGATGAAATCCCTAAATTCTTAACATGTTGAGTACCCAAGAGAAATGAATAAACAAAAAAATCCAAAGCTTAGTTATTAGCATTTTCAAGTTCATCAAATGGCTTTGTTTGAATGCAAGCTTGAAGACATGCATGTACAAGAAATCAAACAATAACAACTAGACAACCCCCTCATTTGAAAGCATTACAAACTTCAACATTGATTTCTAGTGATTGTTATAAGTTGTGGAAGCAAGGCCAATGGCTTTCAAATAAAAAAATAATGGGTGCACTTAAAGAAATCAATATTGATGCAAAAATGCAAAGCTTGGGTGAGCAAGTAAGAAACTAGTACAACTAGAACTAAAAGCTAGTCTAACTTTAACTATGAAAAAGGCACATGTACAAGCAAAGCTTATATTAAAACAATTTGTAATTCAAGTCATAAAAAAAATGTTAGAAAACTTGAAAGTGGTATGTTTTGTTTTAATTTCATTTCATTTTAGTAAAAACTTGTGAGTTTCAAATTTGTTTTTGTGGATTATGTTTGTATTAAAGTTGTGTGAGTAGTTGAATGGCACTATTCAAATGTGAGACTCAAAGATATTGATTATACTTCAAATTGTGGTCATTGTCATTGGGAGCCCATGTGCAAGAAAGATTGTTGTTTTGAAATCAAAAATTGGTTATGTTGGAAAAGATGAACTGGCAAAACTTGTTGGAATGCTTGGTGGGAAAAATTTGGCAACTAGGATTGAGGATGAGGAGATTTCAAATATACATGGTAAAACTTGATGAAAAACCAAGTTGGCAAATAAGGAAGTGTAAGGGACAAATCAGAACTTGCAAGTGAAAAAAAACATGATGGAAGCCATGTATGTTCAATTGTGAATTGGAAGACAGAAACTTGAAAATGTTGAGGTATAATTTTAGAAAATCAACATTGCAACAATTATAGTTCACATATTTTGGTATGATTTGAAATAATTGTAATTTTTGAAAATGAAATGAAAATTTTGGTAAAATTTGCACACTTTGAAAAATTCATATTAATTTAACAATGACTAACACAAAACATATGATATATTGGAGGAACTATATGTATTTTTAAGAATGAGTTGCATACGATTTCATTCAAAAATTCATTTATAAGGAAATATCCCTTTGTAAAGTAACCTCATTGGGCTTTTATTAACATGTTTTTGACCAAAGATGTGTTTCAATTTTGTCTCATAATATATTGTTTACCCATTGTACAAACATTTTTGGAGGGAAACTTACCTTTTGGGATTTTTTATGGATGTTGTATCAAATATCAATCATACAAAAGAAAGGTGTACACAAAGTATAACAACAAAACTTTACCCCAAACTATGGTGCGTGTCATTTGTGTGACTTGTTCCAATTAAATTTTATTGGACTGAGTTACAAGATGATCAAATCAAAAGTGAACAACAAAGGTGATCATGCAACTAATTTCAAATGTGTGTTAGAAAATTACAAATAGTCCAAACAAACTCACAATATTGCTAGACTTGTCCTTGTTATATTGGTAAAAAATGAGATAAAGGTAAAATTAAAAAATTGCATGCAATTCCAAAGATGAAATTTTATATATTAATTCACTACGTCCGTCAGTCTGTCTGACGGGGGTTTTGGGGGGTGGGGGAGGGAGAGGCCGGTGAAGCAGCGGGCAACCGGTGTCAGTCTG
>Ga0209611_10001100_pt1 | contig 44709 bp, 30 predicted proteins | sample S1TSphgellanicum_3_FD_187693 | JGI IMG/M metagenome (GOLD analysis project Ga0209611, IMG submission 187693) | Host-associated microbial communities from peat moss isolated from Minnesota, USA - S1T2_Fc - Sphagnum magellanicum MG (SPAdes) (version 2) | ecosystem: Host-associated > Plants > Peat...
AATATTGTGCACATTTTATAAGCAAAGGGCACTCAAAGTTTTATGAAAAATTCATGTCACTTCCATCTTGAGGTGAATCATTGTGGTTGGGGAGGTCTCTTTGGAGCTTAATGTTTTTTCAAGTTTCGCTCCTTTTTTTTCATTTGATTTTCATGCGACCAATGAAAGGTTTAAAACATAGGTTGCACTTTTGCCCACCTTTGGTAGATCCCTATTATTTGTTTTTGTGACCTTTGTTTACGTGCTTGCACTTTTGGGTGGTTTCTTTTTTGGATGTTGATTTTCTTTTTCACCCTTTTACCTTTTGATAAAATTGTTGTTGTTTTTTTTTAATATAAAGTTTAACATGGACCCATCATAGTTTTACCATTATGTTTGGTTAATTTATAACAATTACCGTGAGTCATAAACAATTTTGGTTTATTAGTTTTGTCTTTTCAACATGTAAATGTGATGCAATGTATATGTTGTTTAAAAAAAACTTGTATCTTCAAACATTAAAAAATTAAACTTGAAAGTGTTAACATGTTTTGGTATGATTTGAAATTATGACAAATTTTCAAGACAAAACACAAAATTTGGCAAAATCTATGCACTTTCAAAAAAATGTATTTCTTTAAATTTAATTGTAAAAAAAAAGGACATATTGGGGCAATTATAAATAAAATATACAAAAAGTTTCAAAAAGTTTCATTTGAAAAAATTTCTTTACAAAAACAGGTTTTTTGGGAAAAAAAATCCCCAAAAGGATAATAATTCTAAATGCAAAATAAACACATTGGCTTGTTATATGTCGTTTAGACCTGTCTACATGTTTTGAATTGTTTTTTTTTTTACACATTTTTCACTACATGTAAATGTATTTTTGTTACATTTACACTTCAACAATTTTACATAATATTAAATGATCATACATGGTTATACATGTCAAGGACACAAAATTCCACAAGAACAAAGGTTAAAATAAAGGTTTAAGTTCAACTTTCGAACAAGAATCAAGACAAAATTATGGGATTCAAAAATAAAAACACAAGACTAAAAACAAGAACATGAAATGTGCAAACCCAACATGGAAACAAATCTTTATTATGCTAACATATGCAAACATGAACATGAAAAAAACATGACAAGGCTATGGTGTAAAATCATGCTTAAAACTCGCGTTGAATAGACTAAAAGAAATGAGGGGTCCTATTTTTATTTATGCCCTTTTGGGGACCTAGCTCAAATAAACTTCCAAAGAGGCTTTTATATGTGCATTGAATAAAAAAACTTCTTGAGCACCTTCTTAATTGATAATCAACTATGAATTAACTAAAAATTAATTGGGACTTAACTAATAATCAACTGGGAATTAATTAAAATTAACTAAGAGTTAACTTGGATTTAACTAGAATTTAATTATGAATTAATTAAAAGTTAACTAAAAGTGAATTAATACTTAACTAATAATCAATTAAAATCAACTGGAAATGAATTAAAATTTGATTAAAAGCTAATTAAAAATGAATAAAAAATAAATTAAAAATTGCATACAAGTTTATTACAAGTCATGAATGATCATTCAAAAAAATAAACTTCATGGCATTGGCATTTATGACAATACATTACTTCCACAAATGAAGGTGGGGTTTAATGCATTTATGTTTACATTGTGTTACAAATCTAACTTTGGGTTCATAACCAAGGTTAAAACATGAAAGTAGGAGTGGGCTAAATAATGTTATAAAATTCAAACACACAACTTCCACAAAGGTGGCAAAGAAAGTCCTAACATTTTAAAATGGTTTTTTTTGTTTTGGGAATTGGAATCCCACAATGTTTGAATATTTGGGATAAACAATGTCTGATTTAAATTATTTCTTTAAACCATTAAAAATGACTTCAAGTGCAATTATCAAAAATGTTTCACATTTTCCATTTGGAGATCTAAAGTTCAAGTTATGGCCAAAAGAATGGCCAACATTCATAGATTAGTAGTTTTGATTCCGAACCATTAAAACTTTATTAATAAGGGTCAAAGATGTTTGATTAGAGAACACAATATGGCATTGAAATGGTTTTTTTTTATGGCTACAAATTTTCCTTTGGAAGATTTTCAATCAAAACTTGTATGTAAGGATTATGAGTTCATAAAATTGTAAGGATCATATCGACAAAATTAATAAAATTTGAAATTCCCATTTTGGAATCCTTGGAATTTTTATCACTTTGATGTAGTCCCTATCACCAATCACATAAAATATAAAAAGGAAATTTTGTGATGAAATCTTCCCAATTATAAGTCATGTTGTGTTTTGAAGGCCTTTTAGATTTTCAACCTTTTTTTGCATACCAAAATGATTTTCCAAGTTGGAAAATATTTTCCAAAAACCAAAAAACCCCCAATAAAGTAGTAAATCTTTTTTTTATAAATATTGGACCTAGGAAAATTGAAGCTAAAGAATGTCCCCAAAATACAAAAGAAAAAATGGATTGATGTTTTACATAAATTAAATTGCCCATGGTTTGTTCATGCACCATTTTGACTTTAATTTGCAATAATCACCCCCTTTATTGTTTTGTGTAAATTAATTTCACCTAAATTGAAATTATAAGTACTTTTTAATCCCATCCCAAAACCCTCAATATATGCCTCTTTCTTTGTGAGAATTATAGAACACACCTTAAGGGGGACATTTTTTTTACGTTTGCAAAATACATGATTCAAAATATAAGGTGATGTATATTAGTTATTGGCTAAGTTTTATCATTTAATTAATTTTATAATAAGGTTACATAATAATAATAATAATAATAATAATAATAATAATAATATAAGGTATTTATAAAACATTAAAGGGATTATAAATTATCAATAGGTTCAATTAGTAAGTTAGTAATTGAACTAAAATTAATGAGTTTAATTATTAAATAAAAATAAAATAATTGTAATAATCAAGTAGTAATGGAAATGGAACATTAAGAGGAAAATATGATGATTGGGTTATAAATTTTAAAATGGTGAAGATTGTGTAAACCTTATTATACATATGGATCATACTAATGGAGTGAAAATCGAATGTACCTTTCAAATTCATGAATTTAAGAAATAAATCATCCAAAAATATTTTATATTTAAAATATCATGAAAATTGCTCAAGGTTTACCTAAACTTTTCTAACTCCAAGTTTACTTAAATAATTTTTTTTAATGAACATAGGGTGTTGAACTTGAATGAAAATTATATATATATATATGGGGTAGTTGAAATATGTGCATATTAATAAATTAGATAATAATGGGGTGGGGAAAAAGAATAATCCCTCACTTATTATTGCCCAAAAAATGTTTGTTTGATGCAAATAATTCGGAAATTTAATATTAAGTGTCCCCCCACCCTCCCCCATTGCAAGAGCAACCTTAGGTTTGCATTCTACTACAAAAGCAAAAATTAACATGTTTTTTAACCTTAATACCATTTGACAAACCTATAATTGTGTCACATGTAATGTAAATAAATCTTTCAATGACATTTACACTTACACAATGATATATTAAAAAAATTAAACACATAACACCAAGGTGTAATCATGGTTGTAAAAAAATCAAGGTTTAGAAATATCCTTAAGGGGGACACTACTCAAAAAAAGTAGAAAATTCGTGAGTAAAAATATAAGGTGCAATATATTAGTTGTGAGGTAAAAATTATAAATTAATTAGTTAAAGAATAGGGTGATATATATTTTGAAAACCATATTATAATAAATATAGGGTATGTGTAAATATGTAATATTATAATTTTTTTATAAAAAAATAGCATGTACATTATAAAATAAAGGTATTAGTTATTAATAGGTTTAATTATTAGGAAATAATGTTGATTAATTCTCTTTTGATTGTATATGATGCTTATAAGGTCAATAAATTAATTGAGGCAAAATCGGGTTTAGGTCATTTAAATGAGCATGGAAAAAAACATTTAAAAAATTATTTTTGACATTTTTGACATTTAGGGTTTTAGACTTTAAGGTTACATGGAGGCAGTGGTAATGTCTTTTCAGGAAAAAACCTTGTTTCTTTTCTTTGAAGTTTCAAGTGTATGTTTATATGTTTTTTTTTCTTCAACATGGTCAAAAGGATTTCTATGGTTGAACAATTTTTTGAATTTAAGCTTTCAAGGAGCACACAAGCAAAGGTAAGCAAAAGCAAGTATGCAAACAAGCAATCTTAGTTTTTTTCATTTACAATGGTTTTGATATTTGATTTTTGGGCGGAAGGTTAGATTCTCGAATTTTTTGAGTCAAAAGAAGCAAGACATTTTCCAAGCAACAATTTCTAGGTTTCTCTTTCACCTATATTATGTTCTTTCTAGGGGTGTGTGTGTTTGTGTGTGTATTGAAGGCAAGTTTGAGAATCTTGCCAAGAAAACAAATCTTCAAGTGTAGTCTAGTGTAATAAACATGTTAGGATTGAGGCTAATGACCACACCACCACTTGGGCAACCATCACCAATGCTAGTATTCTAAAGAAACATCTAAAAAATGTCGTGAATGATTTGCAAATGTTTCAACAAAGCACGATGAACAACCATAAAAATGCCATTGAACATTATGAACTCTCACGTACTCTTAGAGATAATTTTTGTAGCGGGGTTAAGAGAATGAAATTACATTTATAGTGGTGGCGATCGGGTATTGTTGTTATCTTTAAATAATGGTTTGACAGCAAGTAGAAAGAAGAATGTGAGTAGTAAATAGCTTAGGTTTATTAGCAGTAGGAGCTCATTCATTGGTGGCAATTCTTTCAAGTATGAACATTTATGAATACATGAAGCTAAGCCTAGAATGCCTTTGTCCAAGAAATAGCTTTGGAAGGAGGTGCACTACATGTCCATGATTGCAAAAGCGAATAAAATTTTAACCAGCTCTAGTGGTGCAGTTTTGGAAAACATGCTTCATCTCATTAATTGGCTATTTGATTTTATGGTTCATTTCTTGTTTCTTTGTTTCTACCCTATTTCCTCCACTAGCTTGCTTTCTAACAACATTCTAGTTGATCAATGATGCTTTTGGGGATCAAACAGTTATTGGTTGCAATTCAAAGAAAAAACCAATTGAAAAATGCTTATAGGTTTGCGTAGTTACTTTTGGCCTAGTCATTGCACATATGGCAAACTCTTGATCAATTGCATGTAATCTTCATCACAACCAGTTGGTGTTCAATTAACAGCAAGGTTCAAAGAAGAGGAGGAGGAGGAGAAATTTGAAATGGAACCATTCAGTGTAATTATTTGAAGATCATGGCAATGCCAACAACAAATCATTAGTGCAAACAACATTGGAAGCCTCGGCAAGGTGAATAACTGGCTGGAGAATAAATGAGTTGTAGTAACAGCAATGGCAGCAAACGGGGACCAAATTTGGTTGCCTTTTGGCTTTTGTTTCCACCCCATTGTCAAGGAGGTCATCAGCTACTACTTGGCCCAAAAAGTATGCAACAACAACTTCGTTGTGCATGCCATAGCCAAAATAGACCTCGACAAATGCGAGCCCTGGGACCTCCCTAGTAAGAAGCTGCCTCATTAAAAAGCTCAAATTTTTACTTTCATTTTTTCTTTCGAACAAACAAACCCAAAAATTGCTTCTAGATCATTTGCAAGCCTAGAATGCTACTGATCTTGTCTTGTTCTCTAGACATTAGATCTAAAAGTTAACAAACAACCCAACATCAATGAAAAAACTTGTTGTGATTTGGACTTAGATAAACATTAGCACCTCGAATTGTGTATAGAATTTGTCTGCATGTACCTTTTGAACTTGGAGAAATAGTCCAAGTTACAAGACCTTAGGAAAAAATGAATGTTGAATCATATTTCCTTCCAGATTTAGTTCCATGAATCCTCTTTGTAGGCTTGATTGTAAAGGCTAGGAAGTAGTAACAAAAGAATTTGGGATGCAACCTAAACCCAAAAAAACCTTATTGGAGCAGATATGATGTTCTGTGTATCACACAAATGTTGTGTGGTGGGGTGTAGGGATTAGTTGCCACCCATGTTGTTTTGGTATAACAATTCAACAAATTTGGACTTCCTGATGATACCATTCAAATTTGGCTTCATTGTATTTATTTTGTGTTCATATTGGCTATGCTAATCAAATTGATTGCTTGGGGTTGACATTTGATGATGGCACATAAACCAATAATCAAATGGGAGATTTTGGAAATTGTAAATAATAGGTGATAGTTTTTGGTGAGTAATATAATTATAGTTGTTTTTGCAACATATACACAAAATGAGGAACATGATGAAAGAAAATGAGTGGCATGATTAGGAGGCTTTTAAAGATGCCCCAAAACAAGTGATGCATCAATTGTGATAATGTGGTTAGCATCCTTCCCCTCTTTCCATTTTTGGGTTCTATTGAGATTAAGAAACCCATGCATAAAATTGCACTTTTGAAAGTCTTTTAGGTTTCTTCAAGAAGATTTTCTTGCCTAGGAAATCATTTTCCATCTACAATGGGATAAGAGAATGTTTCATGGATGTTTTTTTTTATCTGTATCCACATGCAGCAGTTTTGATTATGAAATGGGAAGATTGTTTTTCATAGATAAAAGGATTCATAGGCAATATTGGAGATAATTTTATCTTTGTAGCTTGGGAGTACCCAGTATAGTACATGATGAAATATAGGTTTCTTCATTACGTCACACATGAAGTTTCAAATGTGTGAAGATGATAAAAGATCAAAGGAAAATGATTGGTTGACCTACAAAAAAATCACATATACTTATGCTCTCAAACCATTATGGTTAAGGCATTTTCTTAACAACAATGTAGAGGGGGGAATTGATCTAATAAATTGTTTGGTTTTGGGATTATATGTTAACAATGAAAACACATAATGGCAATGATTTGGAGAGTGTTGGGTTGACAGGACATCAATATGTTTGCACAAACTTTTCCATATTTGTCTACACACAATGTAGCGGTGTGCACTAAGTGCTTCTCCCCCCACCATCCCCTTGCCTATTGGTTATAAACTTCAACCTGTTATAACAACCACACTTGCTTCAAATCCATTTGCACCCCTTGCAACCACAACTACCATGGGTCACCCCTTTTCATTTGCTTCAAATGGCACTCTGGGTGATCCATTTCAACCTACTAAACTCAACACAATAGTGTTTGTTGCATTTCCACTTGCGTTAGACCCACCCAATAGTCCTTTTCAATCTAATGTTGTAGTTGTTGCATTTGCACTTGCTTCAATAGTCAAACCTATTTTTGACTTGTTTTCTCTTGGGGTACAAGCAAGCAATGTGTTTTTTAGTACCATTAATGTTTCAACTTTTGATTTAGTTACTACAAGTGCTCCTCCAAGTAGTTATCCCAACATTTTAAGGTCAAACACTACAAATGGCTTTCAACATAATGGGCCACTATAAATTGGACTATAAGTTTAAGTGCTGTCAATGTTTGGTTTGCTTTTCAAGCATAACCATTAACTACTCTTTCAATTATGTCTATTGCAACTAAGGTGAGGTCTCGGAGGATGAATTTGGTAATGTTTAATGGCTTGTCATAGCACACCTACACATTCCATTCAATGTTTTTCCAATAGATTTTGCTCAATTTTGTGGCATAAATGTTTTTAATTGTATGTGTGTTGTTTTAACAACAACTAAATATGTTAGTTAATGTGTCAATACTAGCTCCACCTTCCACACAAAATGGGTTGTAGTAGTTGTAACCAAGTCCTCTAAAATCATAAACATTTGCAACATTTAGTGGGATTAGACAACGTCAAGAGATTCCCCAAATATATATCTTGATTATTTTTTCATGTGCTCCTTGAAAGTTGGGTTTTGACATAATCAATCATTCATAAAGGTTTTGAGATGGTGTTTTTCAAGTGGGTTTTTAAGGAAAAGGGAGAAAAGTATGGTGGACATTTCAGAACTAGTTTTATGTTTTTTGAAGAACAATTATTTGTTCAAATTGTGGAAGAATATTGAATTCACATGAGAAGCCCAAGTTGTGTTTGGTACCTAATCAAACTTTAATTCACCCAGAACTTTGATGGGAAGAAAAACAACTACAACTTCTAAAAGTTTCTCAAATAATCATGTTAGATACTAAAGTGTAGACATAAAATGGATGTGTTGGATGAAAGAGATTATTTATCTAGACTTCGGTGATAACTAATCATATTCTTTCCTTCAACTCCCAGGACTTCTTTACACTAGTAGCTCATATAGAAATGTAAGAGTAAAAACACAACAAAGCCTACAAAGCAATGCATTTGAGTAAGTGGGAGCACAACTAAGAGTTTTGTTTTTGGACCATTTGCACTTAGGGTTGTTGACAATGGGATAAACTCCACCACACTCATGCAAACCTTTTTTTTAATGAATTTGTTACGTATTGGACATTGTACACATTGTACACTTCAAAGAGATTCTTTTTTTGCAAGCAAGACAATAATACAATGGTCTACCACCTAGGACTCGAAACCTATTCGATGATGAATCCCCACCAACTCATGTATGATCACTTTGACTCATGTTGCAATCTTTTTTACCTTGTCATGGTTAGTTTATTTTGTTTTTATTGCACCCTCATGTTTTCAACCTTTTGGGGCAAGAATGGAGGCTACATTCTTAAAAAAAAGTTGATATCATTATTTATTGGAACTTGCCTTCTAAAAAGGTTTGAGTTTGTATGTATATTGTTGAGATGGAGGCCAAGTCATTGTTCCCTCACTGATGATCTAGAGTTTTTGAAACAGTTGATGCCATCAAGGCTTTAATCACAAGATATGAGAGCTGAAGTTGTTTCCATTGTATGTGTTGTAGGGTCGTAGTTTAATATTAGGACACCACAAGTAGCTCCCTCAAGTGGAGATACAATTGGGGCAACCCCTACCACTAGACCAAGCTCTTGCAAATCAAGGTCCATAACATCTTAGAAATTCCTAAGTCTTGACTAGTTGGGACTCATGTATGTTACTTTGCTTGAATTACATTTTGTCAATTTTGTAAGCACGAGATGTTCTATAGTTTTCTTGGGAGTGATACGTGTATTCCTAATGATTGTGTTGCAACTTTGTAAGAGGATATGGGTTTTCAAACCATTTGTAAGTCATTCACCAATCTATGTATCTTATATATGGTAGATTCATTTTTCTTTATCAGATAGCTAGTAGCAATCCATTTGGCCTCACTTCACTAACAAGTCCTTGGCAAAATATTCAGAGAACCTTCCTATTCTCAAGAAGATATTGCCTACATAAAGTTAGTGAATATTATAATCACATTGTATTATGATGTGTCTTGTTTTTAAAAAAAATTGTCCATGTGATGCATCTTAACAATGAAACTTTGAAATCCATCACTAATGTTTGTGGGATGTTGGCACATTATTGGGAATCAAGCGAAGTGGTGGTATCAACCTATTAAAACTGGTTATTGTATTAAAAAAATTTTCCCATTTGAAATTAGATCTAACTAGTGACCATGGGATCATCCCATTCATGGACATGCTAGAAATCAACAATAGTCAAGTAAGTTACCTCCAACAATCTTCCTTTTTGTTTTCAATGATTTTGATGTGTAATCATGGAATTTTGTTAGAATCAACATCTAGTTTTGTTTAGGAGATTTAGTGAAGCTTGGATGTTTCTTTTGGAGGTAGTACATGCAATGTTTTAGGTCTTTAACCAAATCATATAAGACAGTGCGGATTTACTAGAGAATGCATTTTCTATTGCCATGGTAATATTTTTTCTTAGTTATGACTTAGACTTGTTACACAATGGTTGCATAGGTCATTATGTGAAAATGATGAGTTTGTTGTTTTGTGGTGTGTTTAGGTGTTAGATCAAATATCAAAAGAACATTTTAATCAGTCTAGTCATAGTTACAAAAGTAGACATGAACCTAAATGTGTATGTGGGTGTGTGTGTGGAGTGTGTGTGTGGAGGGGGAAATGTGTTATGTTATTGTTTTGTCTTTCTAAATTTTATATCAATATGTTTGGTCACTCTACACATTCGAAGGTTTGACTTTTGATGTTTGTTATTGTTTTATGGAAATCAATTGTTGTTGTTAAGGGACCAAAAAGAACATTTAAGGAATTTTCATGAACAGGGTTTGCATCTTTCATAATGTCATTAAAAATCAAAAAAATTACCATCAGTGATAATGATCAAGTTCTAGAACTTCTTAGTCCTTTTATTGTTTATGAAGATCAATCTTATGCTAGATTTCCATCTTTATTAAAAGAGGCAAAGATTGTGGAATAACCTTTTCAATTTTGGGTTGTAGAGGCAAATTGCATAATCAAGACAAAGTTGGAAAAATTCAACAAGATTGGATTAGAGGTTTTTGTGATCCCAACAGTTGATGTTCCATCAAATGGGGCAAAATGACAAAAGGTTAGTATTTTAGGGTCAAATGGTCGTGCAATTATCAAAAAACATGAGTTGGGCTGTGACTTAGACCTATCCATAGAGCAAATTCCACCAACATCATTTATAGTAAGTGCGAAAGGTAGTTCTGTCATTGAATCAGATCTTAAATCTATTATGATCCCACAAGAAATAATGGGAATATATTTGGTTGCAGTTGAAAAGTTGAAGAAAAAACTAATAGGAATATCACTCGATGACCATCTTTGGAGTTTGAAATCTTGGGACCAAAATGGTAGATGTATTGTGAAATTTTGGTGTGGAAAATGTTGTAAGGAATTTGGAGGAGTTAGTGGTGACCATAGTAAGTTCTTTATCAATAATCTCTTTGGAAATTTCAAGAAGAGCCATATAATGTCATTTGTGCATGTTCAAAATTGATGTCAAAGAAAAGGTGTAAACTTTTTTGTCCATCCCCAATTTGTTGTTCCTAAGGGGGAAACCATTCTTCTCACAAACGAAGACCATAAAAGGGCTGTTATAGAGGGTATAAAAATTATTAAGTATATTAATGCACCATCTACTATAGATGAACAACCTTTCATTTTAGTTGGTGATCTAGAATCATCAAAATTGAAATCATTTTGGTACAAAATAAGATGTACCTTTTGCAATGATTTCTTTCAACTATGCCCTCCAAAGAAGAATCTAGAAGGAAATTTGAAGAATCACATGGAAAGGACCAAACATGCAAAAGTAATTGAAGATGTTTTGAATAAGAAAAGTTCAGTAGCATCAACTTTGTTGATAGGGTAGAAGGGGAAGCCTTCAACATCCAACAAGGACATTTCAAGGAACCAAGGGAATTTGTATCAATGGTTAAACATAAACAAATTTATGACTACTAATGTAGAACCTGAATGTAATATACCGATTTTATATTTGGCTTGTTGTGTTGAGGTTATTGGTCAAGGGCTTGCAAGTATTCCACAAACAAATTTTTAAAAATTCATAGCTTATTGCAGGATCCTCTTCCTGGGTCTACATGGGTTGCTAAACCTCAAACAAAAGTGGAGTTGAAATTAGGATGTTTGGAGTACAAAATTGATGGTTGTTTTAGACATAGAGATTGTCCACGAATATCTAATTTTAACAAACTATTCACTAACCTCACTTGTGATGCTTACTTCCGAATTCCATAAGAACCTAATTTTAGAAAAATGGTAGTTTGAGAGGATGCAACCATCATAAAAAGAGGTGGCAAGGGAACATGGTTTGGTAGGAGGCCAAGGTACTCATCTATTCATGAACTATCTACCCATAGTCGTGCCATTTGTAAAAAATATCAAGCTGCCAAGTTTACACTCTAATATCAAAAGGGCAAGGTTTGAAAGTTGAAAATGTCTAGGCCATCATTGAAGGCTAGCTCATTTGAATGTTTGAAGAGAAAAGATGTGCTTCGATTTTGTAATAATATACTATCTACCCATTGCACAAATGCTTTTAGTGGGAAACTTGCCTTGTGGGATTTTTTGAAAGATGTTGTAGGAAATCTAAATTGGAAAAAAGAAGGTTACAAGTGAAATATGAATAGCAAAAACTTTGCCCAAACTATGAAGATGTATGGTGGGTGACACACGTGTGATTTCTTTCAATTGAATTTTGCTAAACCAAACTACAAGGCAATAAAAAGAGCAAACAAAAAAAAGGGTGCAATTTGTACCTAGTGAACATGTTATTTTCAAATGCGTAGCAAAATTTTATAAAGAAGCAAAACAAGTTCATAAGATTGGTGGACTTGTCCTTGTTATATTGGCTAAAAATGAAGCTAAGGTCAAGTCTAAAGTTTCATGGGATTCTAGAGGTGATAATTTAATTGGATTTTATGGTGCAAAATAAAATCATTGTTGTGTGATTAATTTCAGTCCTGTTATTAGAATTGGAGAGGCTGAGCATAACAATGTCCTCGAAGCTTTCAAAAGTAACAAAATTGCAAGTTTTGCAAGAGTCATGGTTGTGAATCCTTTGCATGAGAAGTTGCCAATATTGGTTCTTGTTGTGTGTTGTACTTGTAATTATTTCAATGTTAATTGGGTTCGGCAACAATGGGATGTTATAGATGTTTTATGGAAGTTAAAATGTCAAACAATTCTGGGACCCATTGTTGGGCATGTAAATGATGGTGACAATTGTAAACACTAATTAATGTTAGCAAATCATACCATACGACAAGGTTTGCTTTTGAAAATTGAATGGCCATGGTGGTTGATGTCTGCTGCACTAACTAAAGTGCAGATGCTTGGGGTCTTCATGACCAAGATTGCATTCACAACGGTAAGAAACTTATTAACCCATTGGATAGTCTAATGAGGTCCTTACAATTAGGGGCAAATACTTGTTTTCTTGAACGTATTGGTCTAGTGTATAACAAATACACATTTGATCAACATGGTTTACAACTTGGGGACATTCAAAGAATTGATAAACATAATTGGGCTTTTAGTCAAAAGATTTGTCGATTAAAGTTTTATAACTATTTGAAATTGTTACAAAGTTGTGGAGATACTCATCAAGAAAAGACATTGGGTACTGAGTTGTATTTGAAAATATGTGCATATTACATTAATATCTTTCTTTTAATGACTTTGGATTTGCAAAACATAATTGTTTTGGCTTCGAAAATGTCATTTTTTTTTCATCTTTGGAAATTATGGTTGAAGCATGGAGATTGTGCAATGATTGGGAACCCTTAAAAGGTTTAGTAATGTTTTTTTGGATATTCAAATGTCTTGTCACTTTGTTGTTTTGTTGATCAAACATTTCAATGATCAATACCCTGAATTAATGGTGCATTTGCACTTGATTGATCAGATTTTTATGAAATGTTTGTTTCCAAGATAGGAGGAATGGTTGGAATGGAATGCGTTTATGACTTTTATGAGCTTGTCAATTGTGCAGATACCCTTAACCATGTTGGTGCTATTGAATATGGTGAAAATGGGCTTCAGTTTGGCAAAGTGCATAATAAGATGGAAAATGTTTGGGCTACATTACATCCTTTGCAAGAAGGGGAATCTATTGCTAACTTGGTTGATTATAATCTAGTAATGTCAAATGATGATGTAATTCATGCATTAATTTAGACAGATTTAGGATTGCTCAAAATATGTTAACCTTGATGAACATGAAGATCAATCCTATTGGACGAGGTCATGAACCATGGAAGGTGGAACAAAATGATCTTAAGCATCTAACTTATGTTCCATTTGGAAAAACCACTATAGGTGAAGATGGTGACTGTGAAGTGTTTTGATATTGTGTTGATGAAGAACTAGAACCTGTTCCACAACCTAGTGTAATGCATGTGGAGGTTGATCTAGTTGATGAGGACCTAGGTGATGTGGCCATCATAAAATATATAACACATGTTATTTCAAATTTGTTGAATGAAACTGAAAACCAATTTTTAGTTGATGGTGGGTGTGAAAATGCAATCTGCCCTATTGTGGAATATCAAAGGAATAAGATCTACAAGTCCACATTGGTAAGCCAACTTAATGAAAAGCCTTTTCTTTCTAAGGATAAGCAAAAACATGTGAGGAAATCAATGTATTTTAATAATTCAGATGTTTATTTGACAACTACATCTTCTAGTAGTACATGTTTGTTAGGTTTGGGCAATGATTGTGGGGTGTATTTTGTGGAAGAAGATAACAACCAAGCTGGTTCAAAATGATGAAGTGGTAAAAATTCAAGAGCTTGAAAACGCATTTGTATGTGTAATGGCACAAGTAATGGAACATGGTGGTTAGGGAAAATGTAAAGAATTAGGAGGAGAACTTGAAATAGATGGGACCTTTCAAGACAACCCATTGATTTGAATAAACAAACTTAATGTAGTAATTAATAAAACAATTGGGGGTCATGTTATCATGGTTTTATTAAATTGGTTTAATAAATCACATGGTAATATTAAATTTAAGTATGATTTAATTGATATTAATTGGGTGGATGTAGATTCTATTATATCTAATGTCATTATGAATTATGAGAAGGAAAAGAACATCCATTGGTTAGATTGTATTGATGTACCTTCTCTGAATGAATTTGTGAATAATAAAATTTTGTAAATTGATTTTTTTTTCATTTCAATTACATTCCATGCTTTCATTTTTGCTTTAACCTCCAAACTTTTTTAGCTTCAAATTATATAAATTTTAAATTTAAAAGTAATATAGGGTATTGAAATTGGATTCTAGAAAATATTATTAAAAGAATAAGGTGGCTAAAATATGTGCATATTAAAAAATTAAATAATAACAGGATGGGGGAAAATATAAATCCAAAATCTAATACCCCCCTCCCCAAATAGTCATTTGACGCACATATGCGACAAAAATAACATTAAATGTCCCCCTCATGGAAATATTTCATCTTCCTTCAAAATTGTTGCTTAACTATGACAACAAATTGTTGTGGAAAAATGTGATGATTATAAATAAATATTATGATAAATTAGTTACACCTCGTAACCATAAAAAAATTGCATAAACTATTTTGTGATTTTTTTTCATGTTGCCTTAAAAATAATAATTTATCCACATAAAAGAAATAATCTTTTGAACATAGAGATATAATTTCAATTGTTCATTACAAAAGGTAGTGCATCCTTTACCATACATACTCTTTTAAATTAAATCCTTACCATCAATGGTTTTTGTATTTTGAATATTGGATGTTGAACTTTGTGATTTTAAAATTATCTTTGAAGGCAAGGCCCTTTAGAAATGTGGACCCACCCTTGACTATCCTATGGGGGAATGGGCATTAATCTCCAAAAAAACCCACTCCTCTAGCTTTATGTTACACATAACATTTTGCAAGCAAGGCACAATGCATATTATATTTAAATCACGTGCTAAAATTAACCTTAGGAAAAACAAAAGATATTAATAATTCCCATTGGGTGCAAAAGATAATTTCAACACAATTGTTGTTCTTCAATTCTTGCCTTATGAATATAAGAAATCTAAAATTCCAATTTTTTTCATAGGGTGGAAAATCCAATTGACACAAATGTTGTATTTTTTTACCTTTTGAATACTCGTGGAAATTAGGAAAAATCAAAAAATTTCACTAGGTTGTCAAATTCCTCACCTAAAAATATCATACCTATGATTATTTTAGTCATCATTTTTAAAAAAAAAATCCAAGAAACCCAATTTCAACATTTAAAATTTTTGGTATTTAGAAATAAATATGCAAGGGGCCCCTTTGAATTTGTTTTGGTAACCTAGTGGTGTGGAATAATTATTATGTTGCATAGGTACAAGGTCCAATTATTAAAAAATATTTTAAAAACAAAGTTAATAGTTTTCTTTATTTGATCCATTCATCCTCACAAAATTTAATTATTAATACTAAACATTGAAATTGTAGGTATAGTACCAAAGAAGAAAAAAAATTCCAAAATGGGCATAACCCAAAAAAATCATGACACCAATATTGTTTAGTTTTGACCTTGAGATTGCGAAGAAAATATTTTTAAAATTTAAAATTGTTGACACTACTATTGTTTGGTATTTAGTTTATATATACAATGGAATTTTTTTAATTAAAAATATCAAGGGTGAAAGAATTAATTGAAAGCATCATTATTTATTCCTATCTCATGAATACCAAGGAATTTTTTTTTAATCCAAAAATATTCATAAGTGGAAAAGTCAATTGACACCATTGTTGTTTTGTTCATGTTTTGTGAATATTAAGGAAAAAAATTAATTAAAAAAAATCAGAAGTGGAATAATTAGTTGAGAATATTGTTGTAAAGTTCATGTTAATGACAAGATAAAGATTCAAAAGTAAAATCATCAAAACTTGACAAAACAAAACATTTAATAATGAACATGAATTATAAGATTTTATTCAATAGAACAAGATATGATACAAAAGTAAATTTGAAATGGAAATGAAATACATAACTCAAACTTTTGTTAACAAGATTAAAAGGTGGTGTTCTTGGGACCTTTATTTGTATTATCCCATGGTCAAACCTTTTAAACTTTCACCAACGTTTTTAAAAAAAATAGCAACTAAACCTATTAAAACATTTTGTGAATTAAAATTTTTAGTTAAACTTTTATCTACTAACTTTTTAGAAGCTTCCACCAATTAGTTAGCTTTAAAAAATCATTCATTTATCATCTTCAAAGCCTCCACCAATTATGCCTTCTAGAAATTTTTGCCAATTAATCTTTAAAAAATTTATACCAATTATATTTTCTAAAAACTTTGATCAACTAACGTTCTAAAAATTAATAAATATATTTTCTATTTTTTTTATTTGTTCATATTTATCATTTGTGATAGTTCATGCCTTTTAAATATTTTCAAATATGGAAATTCAAAATATTTCATAAATGTTGATACCATTTTTGATTTGTTGATGCCTTATATATGAATTACCTACAAAATTTATTTATTTATTTTTACATGGAGGAAAGTGATTTGACACAAATATGGCCAAGCCTTAATCTTATAAAAAACCTTCAAAAACACTGTTCCAGGAAAAATGGTGGGGAAAGATGGTGACGCACTCCCAACTCCTTGAAAGACTCAAATGCAAGTCCAAGTAAAAGCCAGCGGAAGAGAGAGCAGTCAGGGCACACTCCTTAGCTCACAACACTTTGAGGGGTAGAGGGGCATGTTGGAGCTTCAGGATGGGACTAGGAAGAGTTGACAAGCTTCATTCACTCACACGGGCTTGCACACAACCCACACAAAGTGGTTAGTGCATAGTTGGAGCACCCTTGGTGCTAGGACGAGCCATGGGTAACATGGACACACTAGACTCACCACGGCCCGGACTTGGGGGAAGCCACCACCTTCCCCCTTATAGTATACTCTATGGGTGGCCACGGAGCCTACATCTAAATGGCTTTTTTCAAATCACGCCAAATGGGACTCTTTCAACTTTGGAACCCCATAACTTTGCAAGTAGACCTTGGATGGCGATGCAGTCTCAAGCAAAGTTGTAGCTTTCATTGAGAGCTTTCCAATAGTATGTCGCATGCCCCATGCAGCCAAGTAAATTAGGTCGATTTTTGACTTTTTGTGGTTAGGAGTCAAATTGACAATTTGACTCCAGGCCCTTCTTTTGGCTATAACTTGTGTTTCAAATGTTCAAATGAGCAATGCGAGCCCATTTTAGACATCTACGTTCCAAGATCTTTCCAATGATATAAAGAATGCAACAAGATATTGAGTTTTGACCCCTGCAATTGCTCTCTGAAATTTTGAGAGTCCACCATGATTCCATCTCCCAAAGTGGGAGTTGTCTTGGGAGTGTGAGGGTTCACTCCCTCACACTTTCTAACACTCCCAGGAATATGTGATGTGACTCCCGGGCTTCTTCTTGGCTCGCACCCTTGCGGCCTCTTTGTCTTGATTCCTGGGCTTCCTTTTGGCCCGCAACCTTGTAACCCCTTTGCCTTGGTCGCAAGCCCAAAGTTAGGGTTGCGACACTTGGGCACATAAATTGTTGTTTAATGTTAGTTAATCTTGAAAAGAACCTTTGAAATAAAAATTTAGGTTTATAATGGCAAATTATGTCATTATGTTGCAATATTATGACATTTTTTTGAATGATGATTATAGGTTCATACTACTAACCAAAATGTGTTTATTGCACACAAATGTTGTGTCAAATTATTGAATTTTTTGTGCCCCAAAACCTCAATGTCATGGAATGGCCTTGCCCTTGGCCATTATGTTGGATACATTGCTAAATTAATCTTAACCAATGTTGGGCAATTCTTTGAATTAAAAATACTTCCAATTCCAATTATCTAAATATTCCAAAATAAAAAATTATTAATTATGATATTTTGAAAATAAAATTTAAAGATTCATTGGTTATAATTATTTCAAAAACTTTAAATATTTGTCAATTTCATGAAAGAACCACCAAAGACGTTATGGGTGTTTTTTTTGGTTTTGAAATTTTCATATTTTTTGAAAACTATAGTTATAAACAAACCCAATTCTTTGATTTTTTTCAAAAAGCAACAGGTATGTGTGTGTGTGTGTGTGTGTGTATAGGTTGATGACCAACAAGTTTGTCCCTCATTTTAAATATTGGCTACCATTTCTATTAACAAGCTTGTTGGCACCTTACCCAATTAATTGGATTTCACTTGGCATTGTGCCTTTTTCAAGGTCAAATTCCAAAATCAAGACTTTGATTTTAAACTATTTAATTTCCTTTCAATTTCACACCCTATTAATTTTGAGATTATCCCAAATTATCATTCATTTCGATCAAACCTAAATTAGTTAACAAATTTTTGTCATATGTGTCATTTTTTTTGTTATAAAATGCATCTTCAAATAATGAATCAAGTAAAAAGAATTTTGAATTTGGATCATGCAATTCAATTGTACAAAAACCTTCTATAATACATATTATAATATTACTAATTGTTATTTATACATAACTACATTTAACAAAATTAAAGAAACATGTTGAACTAAACAAAAATAAAGTGGGCTAAATTCAACATTTACCATCTTTTAGTTGGCATCTAATAATGGGGGGATGCATCACAAATATCCAATTATGTTTGGTAACATACATTGGTTAGCCCGTCCAATGATGTTATATGTTAAGGCTTGTTGACGCTTGTTGTTCATAAGGCTTGGTAAATTATATATTGGGGAACAGGCTTCCCAATGGAGGTTGCTTAATACATAATGGACTATTGTGAAAATGTTGTTGACTTGATTGGTTTTTAAGTTGTGAATTCCAAGAAATAACATGTGACTTTTATTAATGACCTATCATTTCAACTTTAGGTATCAAGTCATCAATTTTTCATTAGCCCTATGTTTCCATAACCATACTATTTTTTGGATGAAAATATCATAATTGTTCTTTTCATGGATGAAGATAACATTTAGTTTATATATTTTATTAATGATTAAAATTATGACATTCATGTACAAAATAAAAATGCACAACATTGGAAAAATGATTGACAAGTTCTCCAATTGACTTAATATGGTAGGGTGTTTAGATTTTCACAACATTGAATCATGCTTAGTAATTGATTCAAGGCCATGAATTATTTGAAAATGGCCTCAATGCTCCCATCCCTAAGTTATTTTTGGTCATTAACGACCTTTTTAATAGTGACTTATTCCATATTATGCAAAGGTTTGACCAATTCCGTAGTAAATAGTAGGATTGGGCACAACATTTTTTTGCTAGTTATACTATATAGCCAAAAAATTGAAATTGTGTTAAAATCAAGTGTTTTAAAAATACGTCAATAGCTGAAATCCCACCAATTATTTTTTCAAATCTCCAATTTTCTATAAATGGTTCAAATAGGTGGCCCAAAATAGAGAAGGGTGTTTAAAATATTTACTTTCATATTTAACTTGTAGCCAAATTTGGCTAAATCTTCTTGTTGATGATCACCATTTTGTTTATATCACAAAATTTGAACCAATTTTTTTTTTTGAAATTCAAGCAAAGGAAATATGGCCTTTAATATTTTTTGTTACTAGCAATATATAACCATATTGCAAAATTAAATATAGGAAAATGAAATTTTCTTTAAAAACCACCACATTACATTACCTCCCATAATGCTTATTGTTAGAATGCACTTTTTTCAATGTCATTCTTTGCCAATACTTGCTAAACTTGATTATATTTCATCACCATGTTTTTATTTTTTATTTTTTCCTTTTTCTTTGGATGTTAAATCAATGTTTTTTGGTTGGAATTTTTTATTGCATTTGCTCGTGTAGTTTTCCTTTTGATTTCTTGTTTTTGATGTTCACTAATTGTGGTTGCATTTGGTCATTTTGTTTTCCCCTTGATTTTTTTTTTTTGATGATCAATCAATGTTTTCAATTTTTTTATATTTTCTTTTGTTGTTTTCCCCTTGATTTCTAGTTTTTGATGATCAAACAATATTTTGAGTTGTTCTTTTGTTTCCAACTTTTAAGGAAACTTTGTTACCCCATATCATCAACTTTCAATTTATTTAAGTTATCATTCATTAGAGGCTTCATATGCAAGCATTTTTAATATAGCCACAAATGCACCATATTTTAAATATAAAAAAGTTATACAAACCTTGAAGAGACAATTTGTTTATTTATACAATGTTTTTTCAAAATACTAAATACAAGTAACATTTTCACCAATTAATAAAGGGACAAGCAGTCCAAATGAATGGCAATTTGATTTTTCTAAGCAAGCATGAAGTATTGTCACGAATATGAAAATAATCAAGATAAAAGGATTTTCAAAAAACAAACAAACCGTGACAAAAGTAGGCTTAGTTTGAAGTCCAAGCGCAAAACACCAAAATCAATATAAGAACACAATGTGTGCAAGATGTAGATTCAAATGCAATTTTATTATGAAAACATGAAAAAAGTAAAACAAGTCTATGGTGCAAAACCATACATTAAACTAATGTTGAGCAAACTAAAGGTAACATGAAGGGAACTACCTTTATTTATACCTTGTTAAAGACCTAGTTCAAAGGAAAAATATTTCAAAATATTTCACATTAATTCAAGATATATCAAAATATTTTTTAAAATCTTAAAATATCTTAAAATATATCAAGAATCTTCTTGGGCAAGTTTCTAATTACATTATGAATGGACAATGGATGAAAGGTGGATGTTCATGGATGAATTATATCCATGATGATGTTGACAATGTTACTAGTAATGATGTTGGTGGTGACGCTAGCAATGATGTTAATGTTGGACATGATGTCAATGACATCATCCATAACATCACCTCCCCTTTTCTAAAGATGAGTTCTATGAATAATGACTTTGGGCTTGCTTGAGTATCAACAATGGCATTCAATAAGTGTGTAGATGGTTTTCATGTGTGTTCATTCACATCTTAACCTTGCCAATGAATGAATTATTGCAAATGATTATGTGATATATTTCAACAATTTTTTTTCCTTTCATAATTTGACTTTAATTGGTGAAAACAATTTTAAAAATTTTCCTAAAATGCTGAATGCATGGTGGGGCTCCAACAAGGAAGCATGAAATATAAGATGAATTTTCATGGGATTTGAAAGCTTGAATTGGAAAGTCACATTATTGATATTATTCACAATGGTGAATGGACAAAGTTTTTGGTAGTTCAATTTCTCTAAAGGCCATGCCGAAATTTGGTTTACAATCTTGAAACTTGGTTGTTGGGCCTTACAATTTTCATCAACATTCTCCTTGTATCACTTGTACGCCTTTTCAATATTAAACGCAATTAGTTGTGTTCAAATGTTTGTCAACCACACAATTTGATAATATGTTGCAAGATTTGTGATTTTGTTCAAACCCTAGATATCAAACATAGGGTGCAAACCATGATTTGCAAATTATAAAGGTGTTTGTCATGTTGATGAATGCACCATGTTATTATAATTAAACTCCACCATGGATAAGAAGTTTGACCAATTGTTTCAATGATAATTAATTGTGTTGTGAAAATATTATTCTATTTGTTCATCCATTTGGGGTGGGTCCAAAGTTAATGATAATTTCACCTTTACACCTAAAAGTTCAAAAAACGTCTTTCAAAATTTTGATGCAAACTAAGGTTCACAATTTTAAATGATACCTTTAGGGGGGCCATGATATCCAAAAACATGATAAAAAATAGATTGGTTATTCTTCCATTAAGTACTATTTTTGTATATGAAATTTAACAAATCATCTTTGTTAAACGATTTACCACCACCAAAATGGAGTTGTATAAATTGGAAGATGAAAGATTTGTGATGAAATCCATGGAAATTGAAAACCACGTTGATGTAAGAATTAATAATGACTAGGAGATCCCATGTGGGTGGTAATGAATTTTTTTTTATCAAACACAAACATCACACGATTCAACAAACTCCTTCACATATTTCCAAAGTTAAGGCCACCAATAATCTTGAGATATTAATTTCACAATCTTGTTGAATTTAAAATTATCTACAACCCTCTTGTTTAGATTGGAGGACTTGGAGCCAAACCATGCCATCGGATATTATTAGAGCCCATCACAACATAACAACCCATTTCAAAATTCAAACTTGACATGATCATTAAAAAGATTTTGAACCTAATTTCAATTATTCAATTGGCCCTTGATGCTAATAGCAAAAGGATCTTTTTCCAAATCTTCATGAATTCAATTTAAAAAAGAAATGCCATCATGAGTTATTAGTAATGTTTTTAAGTTAAAAGTGTCCTAACTTGATAATGATATCATATTGTTGATTGTAGGCTACATCTTCCTTTTTAGGTGTGAAATATAGACGCTTGGATAACACATATGGTTTTCTTTATTGGTGATTAAAAAATATATATGATGACAAACTTGAATAAAAACAACAACAATGCCCATCAAACTTAATGTCAATTCAAAACATGAAAAATCATGAAATACTAAAGGTTTTTTGTGATTAAAATACAGTTGATGTTAAGTAGTATTTTTACTATTTTACCTTTTTAATATAATAATTAACTATCACTTATATTACCAACTAGTTAGTTTTAATTTGAATTATTTACTAACTAGTATTTGAATTTGAATTTGTTTACAAAACATATGGTAGTTTATGTCATTATTAGGGTTAGGTTATTAATATTAACTACTAATCAAACTTAAATGTTATAAATATTTTCATTTTATTCATTCATTTATTTGAGTCTAGTGTGTTAAAATTTTACAATAACATTTGGTAACCATCCATGGGGTTCATTATTTGAATCTTTTTATAATAACTCTTTAAAAAGTTCTATGATCACTTTATTTCACTCTATTTTTTTTCAATTTTTCTTTTCAAATATCATGTCTTTTATAACTTTATTTGTTGTATTTGTAATGTTTTTATTTTGAACTTAAAACCATAATCTGATCTATAGTTTTTTATAGAGGATTTATAAATTTCAAAAACCATTTTTACTCATTGTAGTTCAATAGTGTCACGGGCATGAGAATAACCAAGACTACAAGATTTCTTAACCAAAACAAGAACAAAAGCATGCCTAGTTCCAAATCCACATCGTGAAACAAGAAAAACAAAAAAACAAAAACACAACATGTGTGAAATAAAAATCCAACAAGATTTTATTGCAAAAGAGAAACAAAACAAAGTTTTGAGAAAAAAACGTACCCAAAATTGGTGTTGAACATATTAAAGGTAATTAAGAATTCTACTTCTATATTTATACCCATTAAACATTTAGCTCAAGGAAATTTTTCAAAAAACTTCCAATCTACATGTGGCCCATGTTCATCCATGTGCACCCATGCGTGCCCATGTGCATCCATGTGTGAAAACTCAAGTGAGAGTGAATTAAAATTCAACTAAATGAACTTAAACTTAATTAAAAGTGAACTGAAAGTTAACCAAAAATTAATTGGAAGTGAACTAATAATTAACTAGAATGAACTAAAAGTGAATTAGGACTTAATTAAAAGTTAATTGGAAGTGCATTAGAGGTGGACTTAAACTTAACTAAAAATCAATTAAGAGTGAATTGAAACTAAATTAAAAATTAAATACAAGTTCATTACAAGTCATGGATAAACATTCAAATGAATGGACCCCATAGCTTATTACTAATGTTTTGCACCAACAAATAAGTTGTTTTCAATAGCCACAATGCTTGGAATATTTTTCTGTGACAAGACAATTTGCATTGTGTGTTAATTAGACTATAATAAGATTGGAATTTCAATGTTAGTGATGTGTCTTCTTCAACCCCAAACTATATCAAAAAAAATTTGGCCCTCAAATTTTTGATTAAATTATATATTACATGCATTTTTTTTGAATACATCAATTTATTGAATGCATATTTTTTCATGACTTCCATGAATCATTACATTATTTCATGAATATTTCTTTTAGTGATTCATTTATTGCCAACTATTTTATATTCCAAAAATTGTTTGCAACACCAATTTTTCTTTTAACACCATCATTGATGTGTTTCAAACTTTTTACAATAATCATTTTGTTACCACCCTTCTTTGATGTTTCCCAATGTTTGTTTTTTACAAGATTGTGAATTTGTTGAATATTGAAGTGTTGAACACCAAATATTGTATTTGTTGGTTCCATTTTTTTATGATAAATTTTTGTTCAAATTGTGGATTGATTCCCTAAATTAACAATTTCATTCATGAAATGCTAACACAATTTTTCACTTTTAGTTACATTCAAATTTTTTTTATTGGCAATTCATTTGTTATTATATGTTTTCTTTGTTTTAGTTGGAGGTTGTAACTCTAATGACCTTTGTTCTGGATGGATCCACATGTTTCTTGTTTATTGTCATCTAATGATCAACATGTTTTCTGTTTTATTAAATATTTTGATTTTTTTTCAAATCAATGATCATCGATTTAACATTTGTTATTGTTTTAACATGCATTTTCCATGAGTGTGTGTTCCTTCACATGTCATGACCATTCATGACATTGATTCATTGAGCTAAAAACTAATTTGAACAAGGTTTTTTTTTGACATTTCAACATTTTATAATCACCATCTAATTAGACTACATACCCAGTGATTCATTGCCATTCATATTTCTAATTTGGCCACATGGTGTTTTTACAACAATAAGTGGTGAAACCAAACCACTAGTTAACAATTACCCATCAAATGTGCCATATGCTAACAAGTGTTTAATTATGGAACTTTTAAATGATGAACCTACCTTTTGCTTGATTACTAGATGGCAATTGCCCAATTTTGACACTAGTGCCATTGTTAATTTTTGCCCATTTAATTTTTTTCAAATTTTGATTTTTTCTCAAAGGTACATCCATAACCACTTTTCAATAATTATGGTAATATAATTATTAAACCATGCCTTTAACCATTTAACCCATCACAAAGAAATTTATTCTCAAATGTATTTCAAATAATTATTTAGTGCAAGATTCAATCCTTAGTATAATCCATTTTAATTGTAGTGACCCTAGCTAACTTGTTCTAGTTTATTTTGAATTATCTAAAAAATCATTGACTTTTTAGTACATTATTTGACAAATAAGGCTACAATAGTTAGGAAATGGGTCACATGCATGAAACTAATTACATATATCCCACAAATTAGAACCCACATTTTTTATATCCAATTTGTAGTACTAATTGATTCTAATAGGGAACTCATGTTTTATAGAACTAACGTTGTTTATTTTTTCTTGAAGATGTACCAATCTATAATGACATTCCTTTTCATCAATGTTCATCCATTGAAAACCAAGTCTAAATTTTTTTAACACATTGATTTTGTACAAATCAAATTGGTAGTACATAAAATATTTTGTACACTTTGATTTTTCACCTATTAAGACACAAATTTTGATTAGTTTTGAAATATGCACTTTAAGTAGAAATGTTGAACATTTAAGATTTTTCTTTTAATTCTTAATATTATGGCTTATGAGGATGTAATCCAATTTAGGGAGGATAATTTGAACTTGTATTTACCTTCTTATTATTTTAATATAATAATTAACTACTAAAAATTCTATTACTTAGTTAATTTGAACTTGAAATATTTTATTAGTTAATAGTTAAATTTGAATTAATTTATAATACATATGATTATTTATGTCATTGTTAGTGTTAGGTTATTAACATTAATTACTAATAAAACATAAACACTACAAATATTTTTATCATGTATCATTCTATTCATTCAATGAAATACATCAAAAAACATGTATCCTTGAATCTAGTGTGTTAGAATTTCACACTTACGCTTGATGATTTTAGATTAAACTACTTTGAGTGAGTGCCACCAAATTTCAAAAACATTCATAATGTCCAAAAGTTTTTTGTCACGAACATCATGACTAATTTCAACATGAAAAAACTTATGAGAATGAAAGGTGACAAGATAAAGTTCATTTTTTTCAAATTATGAAAGCACGATGTTTAATGCAAAGTTAGAAACATTTATCTCAAAGGTACATGGTTTGGAAGGGTTTACATGAATCAAAAGTGGAGTAATTGTGAAGGAAGCCTTCAAAGATTGGAAGGTGGTTTCAATTTCAACTTTGCAAGCAAAATGTTGATTATTTCAAGTTAAACAAGTAAGAGGGCCCATTATTGTGAAATAATGTGTAATGAAATATGGTTAATAAAAATTGGCAAATCTAATAAATAATTGAACATCATTAAAAAAAAGTTGGAATAACCTAATCCATAATGGTTTGAACAATATGGGGGATCCATACAAATGCCATGCTAAAAATGATATGACAAAAGAAAATTGATTTCAATTTAATGAAATTCACATCTCTCCAATTTGGTGTAAAGTTTAACTTCCCTAGACTTCTCCAAAACAAGATGTACATGTCATTCGTGGTCTTCCATGTTCTTTTAAAAAATGAAAATTTGATTGATGTAATGGACCATGAAATCATTTAGGTACTTGTAAAAGATATCATTCATCATGTATTGCAAAATTGTAGGTGCATTTGTAAGGCCAAGGGCATCATGACATATTCAAAATGGCCAATACATGTTTGGAACATGATTTTCCATTCATTGTCTTTTTGGATACACACCAAATTATATGCTCCATCTAAATTAATCTCTGTGTACATCTTGGCATGATTTAATTGATTCAACAACCTTGAAATCAAAGGTAAAAGGTATTGGTTCTTCATGGTAAATCAATTCAAATCACAATAAATAATTAACACACATTTGCATAAAGTCCACCTTTTTCTTGATAAACAGGATTGAGGCTCTAATTGAAATTTGGAATGTTTAAGGAACTTTTTTTCAGATTTTTATCAATGTATTTTTGAAAAGCCATAAATTTATCTCGTGACAAATTGTAAATGAGTTTTAATTCAAGTTGCAAACATTTTTCAAGATCAATCATGTAATCATATGGTTGATGATTTGACAAGGTGTTAACATTTTTCTTCTCGAACATGTCGTTGTAATCTTTATATTAAAATGGGATTTCATGTTGTTGTGACATAACATTTGATGTGGGAAGAAATAGATTAAAAATGCATCTCCTTTCTTTACAACATGCATTAAAACCTTTGTTTCCATGAACAATGGTTTGGAGCATTTGGATCCTCATGTACCACCTTGAGATCATTTATATGTCTAAAGTTTTCCATGCATTCATGTTTGTCTTCAAAAGCACAATGTACGCCATCATGGTTTTGTCAAAAATGCTTGTGCCAAAGGTTTTGCATTTTGAGACGTTGTGCTTTGGTATTTCAAAGTGTAGACTCTTTGTATGCCCATCCATTTGTGGATTATGCAACATGAGCCAAGATAACCCAAGGACGATAGTGTTTTTTGAAGAAAAAATAACATTGAAAACAACTTTCTAGTGTAGCACCCAATTGTGACTTCAAATGCCTTGGTTACATGTGTTATAAGTCTCGAAAAGAAATTTCAAATGTCAATGACTTCAACTATTATTGATGCGTTTTTCCTTCACCAAGGCCAACTTATTTTGTCACATTAATTCCTTGTTGATGAAACATGCATATACATTAAAATCAAAAAGTGTATAGGTCTCCATTGCCATAAAGTTGTTGTATTTGACATTATTAGTACCAAGAAACATGGTGTTAGATTTGAAGATAAATTGAGTCCATTTTCGTCACATGACAAATCAAGGTTTAGTTTTACAATCCTTATTAAGATTAGACATCCTTGTTTCTTGATTTTTTATGTGTGGGTTGGTGATAGAAATGGCATGCGTGTATGTTGATTATGTTTCTTTGGACATTCATGAACAACATGACTTCATTCTTCACAATAATAATGAAGATTGTTTGAACATCATTGTTTTTTTTCATGATTTTTGAACATTCGAATCATGGTTCATCAATTTACAAGAGATTGACTTTTGGTGTTGTTAGTGGTTGGGATGACATCGGGGATGTGAATTTTTTAAATATGTGAGACAATTCCAAATGGTTTTCTTAACAATGTTCAAAAAGGCGATTATTACATTGGACTATTTATTCAACAACTTGACTTAAAGGTAGTAAAATTTAGCATGGTAAGTAGCAAATTTTCATGTTCTTATGTAAGCAAATTGAAATTGATTAATGAATGTAATTTCATTTCATAAAATATCACATGCCAATTTTGTTTGAACTTCAATGCATACAACACAATGAAGCATGATCCTTATTGAAAAACTCGCAATTTGTTAGTGGATGTTTGTTTTTTATTTGAATCTCCAGAAATGGCATTGAATTTTTTAAAGAATGTTTCAAAATCATCTAACAATGGTGATTGGGTTCCAACAATAATGCAAACCTTGAGTAAGGCCCTTGCCAATGAATTTAACTTGGTTTGGGCCATTTGGATAATGACAAAAATAAAATTGAATGACTACACACATTTAGTTAACAAAACTTTTAACGTGTGCCATCAAACTTGTCAAGCAAGTTGATTTGTGATTTCTTTACTTGGGGTTGACATATTGTTGCCTTTGTGTACTTAGACTATTATAATGATGTGGAGAACAAACATGCAATGGTCCATGCCTTGGGTTGTAGAACTATTGTAAATCCATTTTCACAATGTTCAAAGTAATTTCATTTGAATTGTTCACCTTCAAACATGAAAAAGTTGAAGATTGAATCATTGTGTACATACATGGGTACGTTTTTTTCGCACAACTTCTTTTTAAAATTCCAAAAAACAACCATAAGAAAAAATGAACCTTCCAAACTCTTGTTTCACAAAATAATGAAAATGGGTCAACCTCACTAGGTTTTCAATTACCCATGTACACATGGATGCTCTTCATTTTTTTTAGATTTGTTCATTTTATCTTCCAAAATCATCTTATCCAATCTCATTTGCAAATCTTTAGTTAATGACAAATTAATACCAATTGCCTTATCCTCAAAAGTTAATCATTCTTATGACCATCTTTGGTAAATAGGAGATGATAAGTCCAAACCTACCACTAGTAACTAATGAATTATTAAAAGGTCCTCTAAGCTAATTATATTAGGAAATTTCTTCACTGTTTCATTGGAATACAACTCCAAAATGATCTCTAATTATTTTTCTCTATAAGTAATTTTGTGATGATAATTACTTTTAGTTAACAAAGGTGATTAAACACCCCCTAAAATTGTTTTGTAATTGCATTTTTCCTTTCAATTGATATCAATATTGCATATACAAAAAAAAAAATCCCCATTAAATACAACATGAGAATATCTAACCACAATGATCCTACAAACTACACTAAATGAATCTTTTTAAAAATTTGCATTTGTTGAGTTGTGTTTATAAGTCTTTTTTTGTTTCTAGGTTAACTTACATGGGTTTTTTTATAGTTATGTTCGTATAACTGAGGAAATGACAAATTGAACCATGCAACATATAATATTTGGGGAGATTAATTGTGTCCATGCGCTCACATATGATGAAACTTTGATGGAAAAACAATACTCCTATAAAAGGTTGAGATCAACTATTGTCTATTCAAGCCTCAATTTTGCCACTATTGTATTTCAAATGATTGTAGCATTTGAAGAAAAGGAACTCACTTGTTGGAACTCCAACAAGGTTCGGATTTGGTGAAAGAACTAATGTGAAACTCTAACAAGAAGCATTTGACCAATGTTGGAGATCACCAATTTCAAAACCCAACCAACTACAACATCACCTTATCAATTTGTGATTTGTCTATTACAACAACTTTCCTTCAAAGTTTGTAGACCCCCCACCAAACTTGTTTCATAGAATTTTCTTATAGTCTTCATGTATAAATTCCCCATTTTAGCCTTCTAAACTTGGATTCTAAACTCTAGGAGTTCTCATGTACATTGTTCATTATAATCTTCTAAACTTGAACTCCTTAAGAAGCTTTCATGTAAATTGTTCATTTCTTTGTTGACCTTGCCTACAAAGGCAAGGATATTGTATTTAGATTCATTATAGAGTATATTAGCTTAATACGGGATTTTGGCCCCCTAGGTAATAATAGGTTTAGTTTTATATGAGGATTTTTGAAAGATAATATTTTGACTTGTGTTGAAACTTGATATTAGTAATTATAGAGTTGTAATATCTTAAAAGATTTTGGATTTTTTAGAAGTTTTTTTGAAGATTATATTTTTACATGTAAGTGAACAATTTAATTATATTATTGTGTCTGAAGCTATTTTTTATATATCTAAAAACCTCATATCAAATTCCAAATTTGTAGTGTCAAATAAATAGATAAATAAATAAATAAAAGCGAAGAAAAATGATTCTGAAAAATTTCCAGGGAAGAGCCAAGCGAACGAAGGACGATTTTTTGACTTAGTATTCATTTCTCACCCACACAACACCAAAAAAGAAAAGAAGGAAGCAAAAATGAAATTATCATCAACCAAGTTTGCACTGAAGATGAATGAATGCGAGTGGATCTGATGCGAGAGTGTGTGAGCACGCCCGGATTTTATCTGGTCTCTTCCTTCTTCTTCTTCTTCAACTTCTTGTACCCAGCCAATTACGCTAGACATTTTTGAAATAATGGGTGCATCAAGGAAGTTGCAAGGCGAGATCGACAAAGTTTTGAAGAAAGTGCAAGAAGGTGTTGATGTTTTTGACAGCATATGGAATAAGGTAAAGCTCGTACACACACATATACATTCATACATGCATAAATATATTAATTTTTTCTTTTGGTTAAATTTCGCATCTCCATCTTCCTTGTTTTTCTTCTTGTGGTACTAGAGTTTCGGAAAATCGAAAATGGTTGCAGGTTTTGGCATAGATTTCATCCCAGGCTTGTATAACCTTCTTTTTTCTTCTTCTGTGACGTGCTTCCCACGTCCTATAACTCTGGAGATCTGTGCTTTTTAACCTAATTCGGTTTTTTGGACTCCTGAGAGAGCAAAGTAGGTTTGGTTGGCTGGTTGGTTTTTTTTTTTTTTTTGGTTTGGAATTGTGGATCAATTGCCGTCTCCCACATGGTGTGTGACACTGTTCCACTAATTGAATTGACTCAATGGACGTAGTCTCTCAAACTCTCCATATGAAAAGACTTTGCCGAATGCCAGAAACTGAAACACAGGGGAAACCCTAATTGACCTGCTCGCTTGGTTGACCCTTATGTCAACACCTATTATGAAACATCCTCACTTTGTTGTTGCTGATAGTTTGAAAACCTGTTGATCTAGTGAGCATGCAGAACTCTGTCTTTTGTGCCCTAATTATGCTCTCACAATGTGGAGTTTAAGTTAATGCTTTCTTTTGAAAAGACAGATTTTTCAGGGTTTTTCTTTTTGTCATTTACCACATTTGGTAGCCAAGTAGTTGCTTAATAATTAGATCCTGGCATTTGATTTGTGGAGGACAGGACCCAAAAAAGGGTTTGGAATAATTATTTGATATCTGTGTACAGGTAGAAGTGTCTCCTGGGAGGGCAAATTATCCAATTGCTGCAGAATCCCACTTGCAGGAAATTGTGTTCTTTATAGTTCGTAGATTTGACCTTGTGGCCTTGAAGCATCCAATCACCTCACTGGTTATCTTTTGTATCCACCCTTTTGATTGAATTGCAGGATACAATCCTTTTCTCCCTCACAATGCCTAAGTATAGAGGTCAGCCACTTGTCTGCCTATGTCTTTGACAACCTTGACAATTTGCTCTAAGAGGCCACCTTTTGACTTGAGATTGTTTTTAGCTCTGTGTCCCTATGTCTCCTAGGTGTACAAGCATGGGAAATGTGGTTGCGTTGTGACTTACAGTGACTGTTTCGAGAGTGCAGGTGTATGATACAGAGAATGCAAATCAGAAGGAAAAGTTTGAGTCAGACCTCAAGAAAGAAATCAAGAAGCTACAGCGTTACCGTGACCAAATCAAGACCTGGATCCAATTGAGTGAAATAAAGGATAAACAGGTGTTTGCAGTCATTTGTTAGTTCTGGCAAGGCCAACTTTGTGCTCTATTAAATAGGAAGCCTTCTTGGAAATGATCAAATTCTAACTCCATTTGTGTTTTTTTATTGTGTCATTGAATATTACCTAGAATTGTGACTTTCCTCAGTCTGAATAATTACTGTGTTCAATTGCTAGGCACTTCTTGATGCTCGAAAACTCATAGAGCGAGAGATGGAGCGTTTCAAAGTATGTGAGAAGGAGACCAAGACTAAAGCCTTCTCCAAAGAAGGCCTTGGTCAGCAACAAAAAACGGTGTGTCCTTGTGTCATTGCCCTCTAAGGTAACTCAGATATAATAATCAATGGCTGTTGGCTGTTGGGGTACGCACTGGCATGCTTATTTTGCCAGACTCTGCAATGTACTATGCTCATTGTATCATAGGGCTAGAATTTGAGATTGATTTCATGTCTTGTGTGAACTACCCTTTAGATTGCATTGTCATCTTAATTGTGCTTGGTTAAAGGGGGATGATGATATTCCTTTTGCTAGAGGTCAGATCACAGCTTGTATCACTGTCGTTTTGGGCAGGATCCAAGGGAGAAAGCCAAAAGTGAATCACGGGATTGGTTAAACAATATGGTAGATTGTGCATGCCCTCCCACTCCTCTTACCCTCTTTCCATCAAACACTTTCTGTATCTGTCCTGTATAATCATCTTTGTACACAGTATCAAGTACTTTTTTTGAGCAGTTTCTCCCATTCTTTGTAATAAAAGGGGCCTGCCTCCTAGTAGTTGGTTGTAACTGGTAGAAGAATTGTGCTGGACAGGTCAGCGAAGTGGAATCTCAAATTGATTCTTTTGAAGCAGAGGTGGAGGGTTTTCAACTGAAGAAGGGGAAGGCTCGCTCTCCACACTTGGTATTGTGTTCCTCTTTTTCATGCTGACAAGGGCACTGGTAGAACTGCTCAAGTTTGTGACCTAAATTGTGTACAATGATACTGTAGCGAGTCTCTCAGCATCAATCTACCTTATTTATCAGGCCATGTCTCAATTCTCTTGAGATTGACCTAAGTCTTAAGTGTGGAGAAGTTCCCAGTACTTAGGAAGATATAGATCATGAGGGCATATGTGATCATTCCTGACCCACACATGGGAATCATAGTATTATGTCTTGTAGTCTATGGAGTATAGATTTTTGCTGTGTTCACTGATTTTAACAACAGTTAAATCTTCTGATTTCACAATCTTTTCTGTGTAGATGCTTTTGTCAGGTTGGTAGAACAGTTTCATACTCCACTTGTGCTTGGGGTGTGACTTGCATCATGGCTTTGTGGAGATATAGGTACACTTGGAGGACTCAATAACAAGGCACAAGCTACACCTCATAAAGTTGGAGCTCATTTTGCGCCTTTTGGACAATGGTGGACTTAGCCCTGATCAGGTGAATGAAGTGAAGGACTTTGTGGAGGATTACATAGAGCGCAATCAGGTATTGATGTTTGTCTTCCTCTTTGACCACCTTGAAGAATTTTTTTGACCCCAGCAAGCTAAGATTGTACCTGCTTGTAGTATAATCCATTTGCTAGAAGTTTCTGGTGGTAGTATAATTGGACATCTGATTGCGTCAATTGTAGTTAAGGCCTTCCAAGGCACATGTGAACATATTGGTTGCTGGATTTGTCAAGGGGCAACAGCATGTCCAAGTTTTCCCATTGCTTCCAAAATCATGACAGAAACTCAGGACACAGATTTTTGAACAATTGTTTGCTGGAAATTATGGGCAAATTATTATATCCTTATTTACACCCACATCTTTATTTACACCCACTGTTAGGAGTTGACAAAGTCAGTGCGGAATCATGGCAGCTAGTCAATACTATTCATGATGAAGGTGATGGTTTGATAATTTGTGAATGACACTCACAAGGTTATGACTGCACTAGTTCTTGTTGTGTTTGTCTTGATTTTGTTAGAGCTGACATAATGGCTACCTTCAAAGTATTCATTACTTCCTGTTATTGCCAGTCTTGGGGGACAGAAACTCAGTATGTTGGTTAATGTTTGACATTAATCTACATCAGGTTTTCCTGGCTTGGTTTTCTCTTTTCTTTAGGGTTAGGGTTGCTCTTTTTGTATTCTTGTTGTTTGGTTGCTGGTATCTTGTCAGATTGAGATATCAATAACCTTATTATTGGGTACTCACTATGTCTTTTCACGTTGACTTAAATCATAAGTGTTGAGAAATTCTTGCTACTGATGAAGATATTGGCTTCATGGAGTTTCTTCTGCAATCTCATAGGAATTTTTAGAGCCAAAGGTAGCTGTTGGTCTTCACACAGAGCCTGGTTTATGCTACATTTTCATCAGGATTCACTGTTGGGAAAAACTGTGTTAACTGGGTGTCCCCTAGGAGGACTTTGAGGAGTTTTTGGATGTGGATGAGATTTACCAGTCCCTGCCACTTGATAAGATTGAAGCAATGGAGAATTCAGAAGCCATTTCTATTGTGCTTCCTGCAGTTGGTATCAAAGACAAGGTATTGTGATTACATCCTGATTTATCACAATCCTCCTGATTTATCTTTGAGCTGGGACCAACTTGCCATTGGGGTTTAGTTAGAGTCTCTACTATACAACCAATCACTCAAGGATGAAATCTCAACTTGTGATTGAAGACTAAGGGGCATCACAGGAGCAGCACTCTTCAGAATATGCTGAACCAAAATATTTGACATTCGGGCTGCTCCTTCCTTTTCAACTACAAGCCCTCCATAGATTGTCAGCTGACAGTTTGTGTTTTGAGATTAATAGTTTCAGTTATATTCCATTACAAGGTCACACCTAGAGCTTGCTACATTAAAAGCTAAAGATTTTGTATTTAAAGTCTGGAAAAATGAGAAGTTAGTGGTTTTGGACACCAATGGGGGTTCTTCACACAGGTGCCAGTGGGAGCTGGAGGAGTCGCTACAGAAATCTCAACTTTATCCTCTCCAAGATTCCACCTGCATGCAATAGAAGAGAGTGTGATTTCAGATTCTTCAGCTGAATCACCTGGAGCTTCTGGAGCTGTGGCAAGTACCTTAGGAAATCCCCCTGCAAGTGGAGTAATTCCTGGATCCCTGAATGTGGTACGAAGTGTGAGCCCTATTGCTTTTTCTTCACCCACAGAAACTCTGGGTTTGTCATGTGGATGGAGTGGATCAGTGATTCTGGGAAGTATTGAGGGTGGAACTGCAGCAAAGCCCCTGGGAGTGAAATCTCCTGTTATAAATATAACTCTAGAACCTGCACCCATCCCCTTGCTTGGCCAGGCAAAACAGGAGGAAGGAGTTGGTCTGGTGGGTGGCAGCACTGGAGCTGGTGTAGGAAAAGGGCCTTTGGTTAGTTGGAAGATGGGCAGAGCAATTGTTGCTTCTCAGCAATCACCACCCCTTAGTCTTCCTGCACTAAGTGCTTCCAAACCAGATCTCATCTCTTCAGGACTTGATCTCAACAAAAGGACAGGAATGGTCAGTGGGGATGAGAAACCAGCATCTGCAGGGCTGTTGCAGCAGTTGGCAGCTTCTTTAAATGCTCAAAATGGACCTGTTGGACAGGCATCTGCAACTCTGGGTGAGACTAGTAGCACTGGTGTGGGTAACAGAAGTGGTGTCATAGAGGGGACTCCCAATAGTAGCAGTATCTTCAGTCCATCTCCTAATTCTGGTGGGCAATGGAGGCCACACTCTGCCAGCTCAATTCAAGCACCATCAGAGTTGGTAAGAAAGATCATTGGCATGTATGGTAGAAAGCTCTCACAAAGACCATGATACCTCATGGCTTGAGCTGAGCTTTGATAGTTTTGTGGAATTGACATTCAATACCATAGTGACTCAATTCCCTGGTACATAATGATAGTGTGCTAGTGGCTTGCTTGCTGTGGGAAGGTCATAGATCTGTTGCTACTGGTCCTTTCCTTATACATGAGTCACTAAAACACAGAATGCTGGAATGGAATGAATCAGGGGCTATACCATGCACGCACTGAGATCACACCAGATCAGAAGGAGAAGTTTCTGCAAAGGTATCAGCAACATCAGCTAGGCCAGTCTGCTGCTCCTCTGGTCCGTGCTACACCTCAGATTCCTCCATTTCCAGGCCCAGCTGCAAAGGAACCACTGGCTCATACATCTGAGCCACATTCATCAAGTCTTCAGCAGGTGCCCATTTTCAGTGGAAATGAAAAATATGCTGCTGTATTTCAGGACTTTTGTTTTGAGCCAACATGAGATGGATGGGTAGGTGCATAGCAGTTATTCAACTTGCTGGACAATTGTCTTATGAGGTCATACTTTGCTTTTCCATTTCATATCACAAAGGACAACTTGACTTCTCATGGTGACACATTTGAGGGCAAGGTATTGATGTTAATGTGTCAGTCTTCAGAAAGCTCAGATATTGCAGCAACAGCAGCCTCAAACTGTTGTTATATCGGCCAAGCAAAGCACAACACTGTTACAGCAACCATTGGTGAACAGCCCACCATCCCTCTCTCCTGCTTCAACACCACCTATTCCACCCCTGCAACATCGGAGGCTGCTGGCAACACTAGGCCTACCTACTACTCAGCTACTGCAACCTGAACAGGCAATTCCATTGGGAACATCCTCAACTCATGATGGCAAGAGATCCGTTCCACTCTTCTGCCATTTGATTGCAGTTTATTGAAGGCTTTTGTTCTCTGGTCCATGCTTTGGGGTTTTCAGGTCTTTCCAAAGAAACTGAAATCACATATTTGGAATCTAGTTGTGTGAAACTCTTACATCCTCTCTTTTCTTACATCCTCTTCTTGCTTATGCTTACTACCCAGTGACTTGGTGCACCATTGGCTTTCTGAGCTGCAGTTTGCATGTTGACCAGCTTTTTGTTCTCTCAACTCCTTGTTCTTTCCCTTGTTGTTGCAGTTAGTATCTTGTTGTCAACATCTGTCATGAATTCTAGCAGCATTTGATAAAGTGTGATGATGAAGTTGATGCAGGCAGGACAACAGGTGAGCCATTGATTCAACAACTGATAGTTCCTTGTGAGCAGACTGTGGATGAAACCAGTCATAATGTTGTGGTGTCTGCAAATTTTGCTGACAGCGACACTCTTCCAGACGATGATTTTATGAATGGTGACACATTTGATGTTGTGGTGAGAGGCCTTATGTTCACCTTGGTCTGCAGACTGACAGCATAGCCACTTTTGTATCTTGCACTTGGTGTGTAACCTGAAGGATTGCATGATGTTCAAGAATGAAGACACATAGGAAAAGGAGGGGTGGGCCAATGTCTTCATGGCATCCTGGTCATAGTACCTTTTTAACAGATGACCTGATTGAGTGCCATTGGTGTGATCAAGAACAAACCATATTGTTGCTAGCATGATTGTATGGAGGAAAAAAATTTCAAGAAAGTAATTGAGAACTCATGTCTGGCAAACAACAAGAACAGCCAACTATTACAACCTGTGTGTGTCCGAGCACACGGAAGGTGATAGTTGGTGAAAACTTTGTCTGCAGGTTGGAGGTCCGGGGACATTGGCTGAACTGAGTCAACTTTCCACAGAGGTGAACATTGCAGGTGGGCAAAGGGTGCTGGCCTCTAGAAATCCAGGAGTGATCGCAAGGAGAAGCATAATGGATGTGGGCACCACTGGCAACAACTTGATCCCCTCATGTGCAGGAGGAAATACTTCAGTGCAGTATGACCAACTCATGAATCTCCAGGCCCTAGATGCTGCCTACCACACCCTTCCTCTGCCCCAAGACTCTGAAGGCCCTTGTAGCTATATCCCGGTACATTGGTCTTGTTTCTTCACTCTACTTACATGTCATTGACTATCTGAGATGAATTTTTTCACTCCTGAACTTGTGTTTTTTCCCTTGCACTCATACTCTAGAGCATAGCTTGATAGAGAAGCTATGACTCATGTGAACAGAATTGATGGCAAAGTTGAACAGCACACTTGAAACTCTTGGTGTGAAAAGCAACATTCAAGAGGGGGTTGTTGAGAAGTCTTGTTCAATGCTGTTGGATGCAGAGATGTCCAAAAGTGACTCCAGGTTACTATCCACAAGTTCAAGCACCTATTGTACATAGTCCAGCTTTGTGGGAGCAGTTGGACAAGGATGTACTCTTCTTTGCCTTTTATTACCAACAGGTCCAGCTCCTGTCTCTAGTGACCAAATCACAACCTTGGTCTGAAATTATGATTAACGCATGTATTTTGTGCTTAAACACATCACAAAGAAACTCAAATGAGTGCAAGAACTCACATAGCTAATGCAAAGCTGCACAATCCACCATCTATGAAGAATGCACCCTTCAAAGACTACCTATGTGAGCAGGCTAGGGGATGTTCCTAGGTAGCCGTAGGATCCATGTTTGTGAGGTGGGGCTTTCATAGGTCATATTCAGATTTGCAAATGCAGTACTTCATGAGGAACTATAATTTGCAGAGAGTTATCCCATATGCTGATGACCCCCTTCATGCTCAGAAAATATTGGGTTGGAATTCTGTAGAAAATTGTGCTAGGACTGGACATTTGGTGCAGAAACTATGGAAATTAGCTGAGCCTATATGCGAGGTTATGGGGTGTGCTGACTACGCTACTTTGATTGGTTTGATCTGTCCATGAGACAACTGAGAATTAAACTTGATTGAGGTTCTGTGGGGTTAGCTTTTATTAACAAAACTGCCAGTAATGATGCTTTGGACTACATTGCATGAAAACCTGTTCTTTCTTATGTTTGTTCTTATTTGTTACATTTGACAATTGGGGTGGTACAAAGTGATATTGAGCAATCTCTCAAGTGGCATGCTTGCACAGGGCACTTACCAACAATACTTGGCAGCACGAGAGCTGAAAAAGCAGTCATGGAGATACCACAAAAAGTACAACACTTGGTTCCAGCGTCATGAGGAGCCCAAGATTACAACTGATGAATATGAGACGGGCACCTATGTTTACTTTGATTTCCACATTGCACGTGATAATTTTCAACAGGGCTGGTATGTTCCTCTAATATTGTTCATCAGTAGCAGGCCTGTGCATATTAGGGAAGTCTCTTTGGAAATGTATTGTTCATCCCTTTTTTTTCTTTCTAATTTATGTGCTGTTTTAGTTTTGGTTCCTAGGTGTTATGTCATTGATTAAGGGGGCCCATAGTGGGGATTGGAGCAGGTGTCAACGGATAAAAACAGAGTTCACTTTTGAGTACTGCTACCTCGAGGATGAGCTGGTAGTTTAAAACCATATGTACAGGGGGCAGTGAAGAATAATGGTGAGAGGATGAGCAAGGGCAGCCTTGTGAACTGTCTTGCATCTTGGTACAGGACTTTCTTGGATGCAATATATATATAGGCAGTAAGATTACCTTCAATTATGGATGTGTATATACCGTAGTGCTATGTCTCTCCAGTACTAACAACATCATGACTGAGTCTTTCCATTACTTCTGCAGAAACATGGACACCAGAATTTTTTATAATTCTTTGCCTGAAATTTTGAGCACATTATTATGTACTTATCTACAAACTCTATTGGGAGGCAATGAGGTCGATGGGGAGTAACGGCAGCTAGTCACTGTCATTCATGAGAATATGATGGTTTGTGAGGGACTCTCATAAGGTTATGACCACACTTATTGCCATGTTACCTTCAAATTTTTGTGCAATCTCATAGATTTGTTTTCCAGTGGCTTTAGGAGATCTTCTGCATCTGAGTAGTCACCAGTGGTGTGCTTAAAGGATGTGTTCGAGGTGCAGGAGGCCCCAACCACTACCTGCTGTGTAGGCCTGTCTACATGTTAGGTTTAGATGCTTGCTTGTATGGGGATAAGCTAATATGAAATGGAAGTTACCCTCACAAAGCTTGTTGCAGCTTGAATGAGGACACTGTTGACATTTTCTATTTAGCTATGTCTCTTGAGTGCTAGCCAACATCACAACTGAGTCTTCCTATTGCTTCCAGAGATGCAGGCACAGATTGTATGTAAAGATTTTCACAATTTTTTTGGCAGATTATTCTGTACATAACTACACCCGCCATCAGGAGCTGATGAAGTCAGTGGGCTCATCATGGCAGCTTGTCACTGCTGTCCATGATGAAGGTGAATATCTGACACTTTGTGAGCATCTCTCATAAGGTTATGACTACACTCATTGTGGTGTTACCTTCAAAGTGTTGTTGTAGAGATGTCTCTGCAATCTCATAGATATGTGACTGTGGAATGGTCTGATACTATGTGAGTGACTCACAAATCACAAGGTTATGACTGTACTAGTCCTTGTCATACTTTTGATTCAGTCAGAACTGACATAATGGTTACCTTCAAACTGTTCTTGTGGGGTTTTCTCTGGAATTTCTTAATATGTTTTTCAATTGACTAAGTGGGTTTACTACATCCAAGGTGACCTGTTCAGATTGCAGGTGGCCACAACCACTACTCTATATGTATGTCTATTTATACTTAGGCATAAATGCTTGCTTGTACAGCAGCAAGCTAAAATGAAATAACTTACCCTGACAAGCTTGTTGCAGCTTGAATGAGGATACAATGACTTGTTCTGTTAGCTATGTCTCTGGAATGCTGGCTATCATCATGTCCGAGTCTTGCCATTGCATCCAGAAATGCACAAGACAAATTTTTTTGTACAATTGCTGCCAAATTTTAAGCATTTCATCGTAACTTTTCTATAACCACTATCAGGAGCTCATGATGTCAGTAGAGTGTAATGGGAGTTAGTCACTGTCATTCACTATGATGGTGATGGTCTGATACTTTCCGAGTAACACTCACAGGGTTATGATAGAACTCATTCATGTGGCCCCAACCACTACCCGCATGTCTTCGGCTTTGATGCTTGCTTTTACAGGAACAAGCTAGAATGAAACAAAAAGACTGCACCTTCTCCGACTGAAATTGCTTGGCAAGAGAATTCTGGGAATGCTGGACCTTGCTGTGCAGAAGTCGGGGCTGCATGGATATCTTACTCAAGCTCAGGCCTGTGGAGTGTCATATCTGCATCATGGTTCCTGCTGATGATTAAGTTCTGCACTGCAATATAATGTGTGGGGTGTTGGTTGCTTGTGATGACATGTCTGAGTTTATACACATTCCTGATGGTGAAGGCAGATATTTTACATTGCTGTTCACATGATGGCAGAATGACTGAGGTGTCAGATTTGGAACCAGCAAATCTCATGGAATGCAATCTACATCCAAAGACCATGGTGAGAGGACGATGGATCAAACTTGGGAATCCCAAGTGACAATCATAGTGATTGCAACTGTAGGTTTTTTCTGGGATCTCAATGCAGCACAGAGCAAAATGTATTTCAGGCAGAAGTAATGTATACTGTAGCAGAGAGTTATAGGTACAGGTAGTTGGAGCTTCTGATAGCCTTCAGAAGTGACCTTGATTTTCCACTCAATGAAAATTGGTGCAGGGTACTCCTCAGCAGGTAACAGAGGGCTGAATTCACTGCTAGCTAGGAATATTACCAGCAGCATGGTTTATCACCATTGTCAACCTTGCCATTTCTATCTGCAATTCTAAGATTATTGAGTGAGACAGAGATGATAAGAGTGATTTGCCATGTCAATGATCAAATGCTGGATGACTTTTGTCATTAATGACAGATTGGTGTAGGGACACAGATTGTGTGCAGATGACTCTGGAGAGGACAAGGAACATCAAGCAACTTGATAGGCAGACAGACCCAACAGATGATGACTGGATTGCAAGGCAATGAAGAAATATGATGCTTTGGTATTGCAAATATAAATGGGCAGCATCAAATGAAGAATGCAGAATGGCCTCTACACTGTTTCCTAAGGTAAGGTGCAGGTCAGTGATGCAATTCCCTGTGCATATATATACACATGCCAACATGGAGCCTTGGAAGTGCTGTACTGACAGCTCCCATTCCACCATTTGGGGTTAAATATAAGTTTTTGTGTAGTTTAAAAATTGTTGTTTGGAATCAACTTTGTAATGTTGAAACTTTTTAACTTTCTTACTTTCCACTTTTTGAAGTCTTTTGGTAGGTATAGAGGTGCAAGTCAACACATGATCCAATGACTTCCTAAATGCGAAAGAAGCAACTCAATCAGTTGACCTTGGGGGAAAATGTTCTCCATTTTCAACAAGCTAAACTCAAAATTGACGGAGTTTAGCTCCCAATTTGTTTGGAAGCACTAGAATGTATATTCACTTTTTTTTTTTGGTTTCAAAACATTTGTACTACCAAGCAGTTTGAATAGGGAAAGGTGTAGAAGTTTCTGCTCTTGTTTGTTTTTTGTTGAGAAAAGTCTTCCTCTACCCTAACCTATTTAGATCATTGTACTGTGTTCTATATTAGCTGATCAGGGATTTGGCAATGTCATGGTTTCAACTCATGACAGGGTTCATGGGTTTGGATGACATAAATGGAGTGACCATTTGAGTTAGGTCGGCTAGTTCAAAAGCATAGCTCTCACAAGCCACTTTATATATTTTAAGTGTTTATTTCAAATTTAAGTTTTTTTTTTTTTTTTCTTGTGGACTTTCAAAAATCTTTTTTTAATTTTTGTCTTAAATTCAACTTGCATAAGTTTTGAAAGCTTGAATTAGGTTTGTTTGGGGGAAAGAATTCAAAATGGAAATCATTATTTAGTCTACCTATTTAGTTTTGGAGTTTGAATTTCTTTTGCTTCAAAGAGTCCAATGCAAATTGAGTTCAAACCCAATAGTGAGGAAAAGTTAAGTATTGAAAAGGGATAGCCAAACCCACAAATTTTTTTTGTGAAAATCTCCTTAATTAGTGACTGAGTAAAGTGGCCTTTGTAAGAGTGGGGGTACCTTTTTGTTATTTCTATTAATTAGACAGGGAGTACCCCTCAAGTCCCTTTTTTTGTTTTTGTGGGTCTATAATGAGCCAATTTGTTTGGTCCATAACAAAACAAAACCCCCAAAAAAAAGACATTTAAATCTAGAAGCTCTTTAGAATACAATTTTCTATGTGAAAAATGAGTGCTATCCCTTTGGCCCAGATATATATAGGTGAGTAGGGGAGAATTTTAGCCAAACCATATGGGATAAAATTGATGAGATGCCAAGAGAAGACATGGAAGATCGAAAAAAAAAAAACCAAAACAAAAATATTACGAAACTTTTTTATTACCAGTTAAAATTGACTCCTAAGTCAAATGACATTCACTATATTGAGGCATCCACCAGTGTTGTCAAGTTCTTGATTTAAAAAGGAACTTTTGATCTCAGTTCTAACTTTTTAAAAATTATATATATATAAAATTTTATGGAACCTTGGGTTCTGTCTTGAAAGTGATTCTTTGAATTTTTGAAACCCCTAGTTTCAATCATTTCCATAAAGAATTTAGAGCTAGTCCAGTTTTAAACTAGGTTAGGTTCTATTTTCATTATGCATAATTATAAATAAGTAAATTGTGTAATATTAGATCGTTCAACTAGTGCACACAATTCAAGATAGAGATTATGTAATATTAAACATATATAATTAATCAAATGCGATAATTTCATTAAAATGTAAGGCCAAGCTGAATAATGTTAAATTGGCCTAAAATTATAATTGTAGTCAGTACCAAAGTACTATTGCATTTATTTTTCTCTATTCTTTTTCCGCATTCATATTTTCTAAAAACAATTGGGTTTTACTTGAGCTCATTTTCCACTCATAACCTCCCATGTTATTATGAATGTTCCAAAAGACACATAAGGTGCCCAGTGACATGTTACTACATACCCCTAATACCCCACTAACATGTCCAAAACATGCATAACATGGACACATTTAAGTTCTAATTCAATTTTGAAAGAGGCCAATTGCTTGCTTAGGTTTCAATGGTTGTACCAAGAACATTTAGAACCTCCATCCAGTCTGAAGACCCTAAAGCCTTACTTTTTAACCTAGACCTCAACACACTACCAACCTTGGTGATTGCCTTGGCCTCAATGATGTGTCTCTCATGGCACTTTCATCTCAGTGAAATGTTAAAAAAAAAACTCCACCCCCATTTCCCCAAAATAAACAATAAATTCGACCTTCCCAAGTTCATTTCAGCCATCTCATCAACTCCTTGAAATTTGTATTCTTGACATTGGCTGTGACCATTTTTGGCTTGAACTAAAACCCCTTCCTAAGAGAGTGGTACTTATAATGACATGTACCTAATTTTCATTCAAATTTAAGATTTTTACTGAAATTTCAGTGAAAATTTACTCAAAAGCTAATATCTCTTGTATCTTAAGTTTTTAAATTGCAAAATCACCTTCATAGAGGTTTAGGGTAAGATTTAGGTTTTTAACCCTAACCCCCCCCCCCC